>Ga0180438_10006652_pt1 | contig 15556 bp, 13 predicted proteins | sample SS_ome_12_FD_132455 | JGI IMG/M metagenome (GOLD analysis project Ga0180438, IMG submission 132455) | Hypersaline lake sediment archaeal communities from the Salton Sea, California, USA - SS_3_D_2 metaG | ecosystem: Environmental > Aquatic > Non-marine Saline and Alkaline > Hypersaline >...
GAAATGGGACATATAAGCGTCTCCAAAGACAAGCAGGAAGCCTTGCGCAAAAGGATGGAAAGCTTGGGCATCTTTGAGAAAGATATCGTCGAGAAGTTTATCCGTTCCAGCGGCAAGGGCGGCCAGAGGGTCAACAAGGCCTCGACCTGCGTCTATTTGAAACATCTTCCCACACAGATCGAGGTGAAATGCCAGGAGGAAAGATACCAGGCGTTGAACCGCTATCTCGCCAGGCGCATCCTTACTGCTAAGATTGAAGAGATGATTAAAGGGAAGGAAAGCGAGGAGCAGCAGAGGATTGAAAAGATCCGCCGCCAGAAAAGGAAACGCTCAAAAAGGGCAAAACTCAAAATGCTGGAAGACAAAAGAAAGCATTCCGAAAAAAAAGAAGCACGGAGATTCCGTCCCCCGCCGGATGACTATGAGGGATAATAGATCCGCCAAAATTAGTGGGCCAGCTTGATCAAGACCTGGAGAAGCAGGTTCGCTCCTTTTTCTAAATCCTCCCATTTGATCATTTCCTGAGGAGAATGGCTGATTCCATCCAGACAGGGGATGAATATCATTCCTGGTTCCGCTAATGCCGCTAAGATCTGGACATCGTGGCCGGCTCCGCTGGGGAGAGTCATAGAAGAATATCCCAGTTTTTCGCATTCTTCCTTCATGATGTCCAGGATTCGGGGAGGAATCTTCACCGGTTCTGTCTCATCCACGAGCTTTGACGAGAACCGGAGCCCTCGGGTCGAAGCGGTATCTTCGGCGAGAGTAAAAAGGTGTTTTTCAAGGCTTTTGAGTGTCTCTTTGGATTGACTCCTGAATTCAAAGGAAAAATCGACCTGACCGGGAACGATGCTGAAGGCCCCTGGCATGACGCTGACTCTTCCGACTGTCACCATGCTGCCGTAGTGCTCTGTGGCCACATGCTGAGTGCTCTTCAGGGCGAAATCCGCAAGGCCTAAAAAAGCATCCTGGCGGAGCTCGAGAGGGGTGGTGCCTGCATGGCTGGCTTTTCCAGCAAATGAGCACCATCTGTAGTGCTTTCCGGCGATGCAATCCACGATTCCGATTGTTTTGCTTTCTGTTTCGAGCACGAGGCCTTGTTCGATGTGGAGTTCAATGAAGGCTTCGATCTCCGGCCTCTGCGTGTGGGCCTCCATTATGCTCTGGATAGTGAATTCTGTTTGTTTCAAGATCTCAGTAAAAGGTATACCGAATTGAGTCATGCCTTTTTCCAGTGTCTCCTGGTTCATTTGGCCAATGAATGCCCGGCTTCCCAGAAAGTCGCCCACCAGATTCCCTTCTTCATCGGTGAAGGCCGCCACTTCGAGCGGCTTGGAATGCTTCACCCCTTCCTCCTTTATCCTCCTCAGGCATTCGAGAGCGGAGAGAACCCCGATTGAGCCGTCGAACATGCCGCCGTTAATGACCGTGTCAATGTGGGATCCGGCCATTATGGTTTTTCCCTCTCCTTCGATTCGACCGAATATATTGCCGGCGCCATCCTCGCGGAGAGTGAGTCCGGTGCCCTCAATTTTTTCTTTAAGCCAGTTCCTTGCCTCAAGGTCGGCCTTACTGAAAGACGGACGGGTTATCCCTCCCTGGGAATCGCGGCCGATCTGGGCGAGTGACTCGATCTCTTTTTGTAGTCGCTCGAGATTTATTTTAATGTCCATGTTGACCTCTTTTCGTTTATTGGATTCTTTTCAAGTGCTGATCAATCTAAGCTCCCTCTTTATCAGAAAAGAGAGGGGATGTCAAAAATGGATCATTCGGCTTGGAGAGAGAGGAAATGTGGTGAACTGTCCATCCTTTGAGCTCTAAAGACTTAATGATAAACTTCCGGTGGCAGCGTGCGAAATCAGCTTCGGCACACATGAAGACCGTCCGCTTTTCACGCGCTATGTCCTCTAACTGAGAGATTCCCGAGGCAAATTCATCTGTCTTCACCCAATTTTCGTAACCGCCTTTCCTGAATCCTCCGAGTTTCTCTCCAATCCAGAGGTAGTCAATTGAATTTTTTCTCAAGACTTTTGCCAGATGCTCTTTTCCAAAGTGGGGAAATTTTTTCGAGGAAGGGAAGCGCCTCACATCGGCCACAGCTTCAATTCTGTTTTTGCGGAGCAAAACGATAAACTCTTGTTCTGTTCGTGTGGAATGTCCGATGTCCCAAATTTCCATTTGTAATGTCTGTTTGTCTTGTGAAGAGTCCGGTTTTTGCTGATTGATTAGTCTGAATGGCTAATATTTTTCGATAAGGTCGACCATTTCTCTGACTGCCTTCTCTATCCCGACAATGGCCGAGCGAGCCACGATGGAAAAACCGATGCTGAATTCTGTAATCTCAGGGATAGCGGCAACAGGAAGAACATTTTTATAATCCAGTCCATGTCCGGCATGAATTTCCAGCCCTAGATTGTGGCCGTGTTCTGCGGCTTTCTTTATCTCAGCCAGAGCTTCTTGCCGTTCCTCTCCGGGCTTCAAATCTGCATACTTTCCTGTGTTGATCTCGATCAAGTCAACGCCGACCTTGTGGCAGGTTTCGATTTGCTTTAAATCTGGGTCAACAAAGATGCTCACTCTTATCCCTGCGTTCCGCAGTTCCCTGATGTGAGGCCGGAGCTGCTTTTCATTGGAAATCACATCCAGACCGCCTTCAGTGGTCAATTCTTCGGGACGTTCGGGAACGAGGGAAACGATATCAGGTTTGATCTCCAGAGCGATGCTTTTCATTTCTTCTGTCGCCGCCATTTCTATGTTGAGTTTTGTTTTAATGGCTTCTCGGAATAGTCTCAAGTCGCGCTCTTTGATGTGGCGCCTATCACCTCTAATGTGACAGACAATGCCTTCGGCTCCGGCTTGTTCGGATAGGAGTGCAGCGAGCACTGGCTCTGGCTCGTTACTCTGACGCGCTTCTCTTATTGTGGCGAAATGGTCCACATTAACGGCAAGCTTCATTTTTGCCTCCTAAAAAAGGGGACAGTCCCCTTTTTTCCTTTTTTCAAATCTATTTCCCCAGATTATTATGGATGGCATTAGCCATCTGTCGGGCATAACCTTCTATTTCAGCTTTGTCCTGGCCCTCGATCATGATTCGGACGACAGGCTCGGTTCCTGAGTAGCGGACATTGATTCGTCCTGAATCTCCCAGTAAGGCTTTAATCTCCTTAATCGTATTCGTGATTTCCGGAAAGCGACTGAATTCCTCTTTCTTCGAAATCCTGACATTGACGAGCAGTTGAGGAAATTCTTTGAAGTTCTCGACTAATTTGGAGAGCGGCAGGTCTTGCGCGGCCATGACTTCGAGCATTTTCAAGCTAGTCAGCATTCCGTCGCCTGTTGAGCAGTCATCGAGAAAGATCGTGTGCCCGGATTGTTCTCCACCCAGATTCGCGTTCAATTTCATCATTTCTTCAAGGACATACTTATCGCCGACTTGAGCACGGAATAGTTTTAAACCAGCGTCTTCCAGAGCTTTCTCGAGACCGATGTTGCTCATGGTCGTGGCCACCACCACATCCGATTTTAAAAGGCCTTTTTCCTTCATATAACGGGAGAGAACAAAAAGAGTATGGTCTCCGTTCAAAACTCTTCCCTTTTCGTCCACCCAGATGGCCCTATCCGCATCTCCGTCATAGGCCACTCCGAAGTCCGCCTTGTTTTCCACGACTTTTTGAGCCAGAGTTTGGGGATAGAGAGAGCCGCAGTTGACATTGATGTTTTTTCCGTCCGGAGAATCATTCAAAGCGATTGTTTCAACTCCCAAATCCGAAAAAACTCTTGGGGCAAAAAAGGAGCTGGCACCGTTCGAGCAGTCAAGGACGACTTTGATCTTATTCTGGAAACTGACATGATAAAAAAGGTCTTTCAAGAATCCCATGTAATCTTGACCGTATCTTTCTTCTGGGGAGATGTTTGCTTTTTCTCGGCGGATGTTTTCTCTGCCTTTCCGGATGGCCTCTTCGATTTTTTCTTCCCATGAATCCGGGATTTTTATTCCTTGAGAAGAGAATATCTTGATTCCGTTATCCTCATAAGGATTATGGGAAGCAGAAATAACGATTCCCGCTGAGAATCCGTGTTTTTTCGTCAGAAAGGAAATCGCCGAAGTGGGAATCACTCCGGCAGATTCCGCTTCTCCCTGGGCATCCTTTATTCCCTGAAACAAAGCCTCCTCGATCCACTCCCCAGATTCACGTGTATCCCGCCCGAGGATGACGCGGGGTTTGAGACCTTCCTCTTTGAGGTGGGTTGTTAAAGATTTCCCAAGGCAGAAAATAGTCGGATAGTCAAGAGGAGGCTGGCCGGCAATGGCTCGGATTCCGTCTGTTCCGAAGAGTTTTTCCATTTTAGGTATGAAGCGTTTAGATACAGGAATAGATTATAGCGAAAATTCCCGAGGATTCAAGGAGGAAGATTTCTTTCTCCGCGATTTTTTCTGGCCTGGCGTTTTTCCGGGGTTTTCTTCGATGATAAAGATAGTGACTTTGACTTTTGTCAGAGAGGTGGCAAAACTCAAGTCAGGGCTGGGAAGAATGAGGTCTGCCTCCAGTTCTGTGGTCTGCATCAGAGTTGAAATATCGATAGGGCTTGTTCTGACCTTGTAATCCTTCTTGATTTTGCTCTCTGCTCCTCTGATGAGAACCTGAGTTGGATTGACATCGATTTTTTCTATCTTCAATCCCTCGATGGGATCTCCGATAGTATCGGGTACAACCTCAAGCATGATCTCGACGGATCTTTCGAGTTTTAAATTCACGGTGTTGGGTGTGATTTTGACGACAGTTGCCCTGACACCTGTGGGCATGCTGATCATGGATTCGTTGAGCGTATAATCTTCCTGGAAAAGCGAAGCGTTCTGCAGGTTCAGTTCAGCGACAACGTTAGACGAGGTAATCTGGTCCATGTACCGATAGGGAGCCCGGATTGTCACATCGATCGTGGCCGGTGGCTTCTTCACCAGTTCCATGTTCTGAGGTAAATTATGAGTCTCTAAAGAAATGGTCAGGTTTTTTTCTTGGAACATTTTTTCGGGTGGAATGAGCGTGATCCAGAGGATGAGAGCAATCAGGAGCGAGAAGAGTTTGAGTCCCCAATTCTTTAAAAAAAGTCCCTTTAAAAATATTTTCATCTTTTTTGCAGATATTTAAGTAAATTGTCCTTCAAATGCTCCTTATCCAATCCTCTACTCAGGTCCCCTTTGGTCGCCAGTGAGATTCTTCCAGTCTGTTCGGAGACAACGATCACGGCTGCGTCTGTTTCCTGAGACAATCCTATGGCGGCCAGATGCCGGGTTCGGGCCAGGTATTCTTCACCCAACTTGTGGCGTGCAGGCAAGGGCAAGAGGCAGCCGGCTGCAGAGATTTTATTCCCCTGGATGATGGCTGCGCCATCGTGAAGTGGAGAGTTGGGAAAGAAAATGCTGACCAGAAGGTCCTTGGTGAGTTCTCCATCGATTTTTGTGCCCCGGTCGACGTAGCTTTTGAGCGATATCTCTTTCTCGATCGCGATCAAAGCCCCGATTTTTTTTGACGATAGATAGTCAACAGCCAGGAAGACATTTTCCAGCTTTTCGGTGAAGGACTTCATAAAGACAGGCCTTCTTAGAGAACGAGAGCCGATGGTGGTGAGAAATATTCTGATCTCCCCTTGAAAAAGGATAATGATGGCAATGATCGCCCAGGGCGCGAAATTTAATATGAGCGAATGGGAGACGAAGAGGTTTCCCCATTTCGTGATGAGAAAGAGAAGCCCGACTATGCCGAATCCGACAGCCATCTGGTAAGCTTTGGTATCTTTTATCAGCAAGAGCACATAGTAGATGATGAATGTCACGAGGAGGATATCCACAAGGTCAGCAATCGTAAAATGCGAAAAAGCGGTGATGATGTTAGTGAACATAGCCTCTCTTTTTCTCTCCGTATTCTTCTGAGGCTGGATGGGAAAAATCCTCTCTCATGATGGCTTCAGCCACACGTACAGCCTTTTTGACCGATGCGACATCATGAACCCTAAGGATGTGGGCGCCATGTATAATGCTCAGAATGGCAGAAGCGATAGTGCCTTCCAGCCTTTCTTCGGGAGGCGAATCCAGAATAGTGCCGATAAATGATTTCCGTGAGACTCCGATAAGAATAGGCCGCCCCAACTCCTCCAGAAGATGGAGGTTGTTGATCAGGGCGAGGTTATCCCTGAGCCTTTTCCCGAACCCGATTCCCGGGTCGATGATGATTTTCTCTTTTTTTATCCCTGAAGCTTGGGCTTTATCGATTGACTCTTCAAGAAAGGCTTTAACTTCAAGCAGGACATCTTCATAGGTCGGATTGACCTGCATGGTTTTGGGTGTTCCTTTCATATGCATGAGAATGACAGGAACATCTTTCTCTGCCGCTAGAGGGGCCATTCGTGGGTCGAACCGGAGCGCGCTGATATCGTTGATGATATCCGCTCCAGCGTCGAGTGCGGCGTGTGCGACCTCTGACTTGGTCGTATCGATTGATATCAATGTGTCTGTTTGTTTTCTCAGGGTTGCGATGAGAGGAATTACACGTCTTATTTCTTCTTCTGGATTCACGGGCTCAGAGCCAGGTCTCGTGCTTTCCCCTCCAATATCGATGATCTCGGCCCCTTCCTCGACAAGCTGGAGTCCCTTCTCTAATGCTTTGTTCTTATTGAAGAAAAGGCCGCCGTCTGAGAATGAATCAGGCGTGATGTTGATGACACCCATTATCCAGGTTCGCGGGCCTATTGTGTAATCATGACCGTTAACCTGAAGGATGTACTCTTTTGTCACCTTTTATGCTTTGGCTAAATCCGGTTTTTTTATGGGCTGAATTTTCTTTGGCTCTTTTTTTGATTTGTCGTTGTTCGCTTTTGATTCGACAGTCACTTTTTTGCTTTTTGGGAGCTTTTCTCCCTTTATAATCGCTTTCAGTTCGTCAGAATCCAAGACTTCCTTTTCCAGGAGGGCTTTGGCCACCCTGAGCAGTTTATCTTTGTTCTTTTCTAGCAGATTTTTTGTCCTGTCGTAATTTTTGCCGATGATCTTTTTGACTTCGGCATCTATCATTTCTGCGGTTTTTTCGCTGAAGTTTTTATGCATGGCCAGGTCCTTGCCGAGGAAAATCAGGTCGTCCCGCTCGCCGAATGTGAGCGGTCCGAGGTCAGACATTCCCCACTGGCAGACCATCTTACGGGCGATTTCTGTGGATTTTTCAAAGTCATTCGCGGCTCCGGTTGTGGTTTTCCCGAGGAACAACTCTTCGGCGACTCGGCCAGCCATGAGCACAGAGAGCTGCGCTTCCAGATAGGTTTTGGAGTATGTGTAGCGGTCATCGAGAGGCAACTGTTGGGTTGTCCCCAGAGCCAGTCCCCTGGGGATGATAGTCACTTTGTGGATGGGGTCGGCCTCCGGAAGGAGAGCCGCGACCAGGGCATGGCCCGCTTCGTGATAGGATGTGCTTTTCTTTTCCTCGTCGCTGATGATCATACTCTTTCGTTCGACACCCATAAGAACCTTATCCTTAGCGCTCTCGAAGTCTCTCATGGTGACATCATTCTGGCTTTTGCGCGCTGCGAGAAGAGCGGCTTCGTTGACAACGTTGGCCAGGTCAGCCCCGGAGAAGCCCGGAGTGGAGCGGCCGATAACCTTCAAATCGACATCTCTGGCCAGAGGGATGTTCTTCACATGAACCTTCAGAATGTCCTCTCTTCCTTTCACGTCCGGCATGTTGACCACAATTCTTCGGTCAAACCTTCCAGGCCGGAGGAGAGCCATGTCCAGAATGTCAGGTCTGTTTGTGGCCGCGATAAGGATGATGCCTTCGTTGGAATCAAAGCCATCCATCTCCACTAAAAGCTGGTTCAGGGTTTGTTCCCGCTCATCATGGCCTCCGCCGAGACCCGCGCCTCTCTGTCGTCCGACAGCGTCAATCTCATCAATAAAAATCAGACAAGGCGCTTGCTTTTTTCCCTGTTCGAACAGGTCTCTCACTCGGGATGCACCGACTCCGACGAACATCTCCACGAAGTCAGAGCCACTGATCGAGAAGAACGGTACATCAGCTTCCCCGGCGACAGCTCTTGCGAGGAGAGTCTTGCCGGTTCCGGGAGCTCCGACCAGGATGACACCTTTAGGGATACGTCCTCCCAGTTTTTGGAATTTCTTTGGATCTTTCAAGAATCCGATGATTTCCTGGAGTTCTTCCTTTGCTTCTTCCACTCCAGCCACATCCTTGAATGTGATTTTTTTCTGCAGTCCGGAAAAAAGCTTAGCCCGGCTTTTTCCGAAGGAGAGGGCTTTGTTGCCTCCGGCCTGCATCTGGCGCATGAAGAATATCCAGAAGAAGATGAGTATAAGAAGCGGAAACCACATGAAAAGACTGGAGAGCCAGGGACTTCGAGTGGTGTCCTTGACGTCGATGCTGACATTGTGCTGGCGGAGTATGTTTACTAAGTCGTCGTATTGTGGAGGGGTTATTGTCTTAAAAGATGTTCCATCGACGTATTTGCCTCTGACCTGATTTCCAGAAATCGTGACCTCAGCGACTTTGTTGCCTTCTACGTCTCTTATGAAATCACTGAAAACAACTTCCTTTTTAACTGTTGCGGAAGATTGAAGCAGGCTGTAGAGGATGATGAGGATGATCCCCAGCCCAATCCAGAAGAGAATACTTCGATATGATCGACTTGGTCTTTTTTTATCTGGCATTTTCTAATCCTTTATCAGGGATATTTTATCATTTTTTTTACCTTATTGAAAACAAATCTCTTAAAAAATATAGGATTTATAATAAATATCAGGATTTTTATCCTCTATTGCCACCTATTTTGCCATTTTCTTGAAAAAAATTGAATAAATCCGGATTTAAGTTGCAACCCCTATATCTTGACTGGAATTTAATCTTTTTGTAAGATGGATAATCCTGGGTGGGGCTGTAGTTCAGTTGGCATCTTTTCTCGCATTTCAATTTTCCCCTGTAATTCCTTGACTTACAAAGAGTTATGTCATTTCGCCTTTCACTGAGATTTACCGAAATTCACGCAAATTCCAGTACTTTGGTCAATCTTTGGTCAAACTTCGGTATCCTCGATCTCTTCAGTAATAAATCTCACCTCAAAAGGTGATTGATTTTTCTGCTGATTCGTTACATCTTATAAATGGATCAGCAGAAGGAGAAGGAAATGAGAGTTAAAATATTTTTCTTAATCTTAATCTTTTTATTCCTGGGTTCGTGTGATGATGGGGTTGAAAACCCTCACTCACCGCAAACACCTGACACACAAAAGACATCTGTAATCCTTACGGTTACCGCCTCTATAGACGTAACAGAAATAGGTTGTGCTTTAGATAATCCGCCCTGGACTAATTTTGTTACCATCGAAATTTATCTTAACTCAACTCCCGTTTATTCATTTGAACTCGGGAAATGCTACACAACAACCACTTCAAACTATGAATCCTATACTCCAGATTTTGAGCTCGAAGTAAGCAAATCTTATGAAGTTAAATTTAAGCTCAAAGAAGAAACCTACCCTGTTGGTGCTCAAATAGAAAACATAGGATTTTCATTAAAGGTAAATATAGGAGCTGCTGATACATCTTTTTTGATTTATAGAAACAGGACACACGCACAGGCCGAAAACATGGATTTTAGCACTGAGTATTTCTCAGGATGGAATGTTGGGGAGTTTAAATCACCTTACTTGCCTGATTTTAGCGTTGTTAAAAAATAAAATAATTATTTCTTCTTTCTTCTCGGCCTTATCTCCTTGACGAGCTTTTTCTTCTTCCACTCCTTCACGACTTTGTACGGCACTCCATGAAGTTTCGTATCGATCCGGTCCCCCCGGTCCCACTTCCCGTGCTCGGTCTCCTGAGTGTCGGCGATCCATATTAAGTGCATTTGCTTCCTCCTTTATCAATGAGTCGATTCTTTCCCGGCCTTGTTTTCCTTCTCTTGTTCGAGCTCTTCCTTGTTCCTCTTAGGTGGCTTTTTTTTCGGAGGCGGCGGTAGGATATCGACTCCGCTGAAATCCGGCCGTATTTTGTACCTGTCCGGGTTCTTGCTCACCCTGCCCTGGATTCCCATCTCTTCATAGACAGCCTCGACGGCCGCATTGAATTCCTGGTTTGTCCTGATAAATACTTCCCGGATATAGTTCCTGTGGATTTTGCCGAAGGGGATGAAAGCCGGGTCCTTATCAAATTTGGTCTTCGGAACCTTTGGCTTTTTCTTTCCCATAGAATAAACCTCCTATATTTATAAAATATCCTTATTCAATCCATCCCACAATTTTTAAGCTAAACCCAACAGTGGCATTTTGCCGAAATGCCTTGTATTGAAAAACCTGGGATGAATCCAGGGGGACAATCACATTGTTATTTTCATCAGTGTCATGTTCCGAGTCTCCATTCAATGTGACTTCACCACAAGGATTTGTTTCACCCTTTTCTCTAACCATGAGGTCACCACCGTATGTGCTGGTAGTGCTCCCCTTCAGCATCAAGATTGCAAATTTAGCATTGGCACTCGTATATGCTGTCACGTCCATATCTCGCCAGGTATTGTCTATCGTCAGGCTTAAACTTTGAGGTGTGCACGAATAATGAATGTCACCACCACCGCCAGTGGGCGGGACTTGCCACGTTCCATCCCCTCTTAAAAATTGAGTTGTGCCCCCTGGCAGCTTCATAAGAAGCCCATGTCTTGAGGTTGAGGCATTAAGGTCTGTGTTGTCATCGGGAGTCCCAAAATCATCCAGCTTTCTGTTTACAAGGGCAACTGCTGTGCCTGAAATATAGATTGGCTGATTAAAATAAAAATTAAACCCACTATAAATGTGACACCAGGAAGAATTCTGGGGACCAATCTGAATATAACCATAGGGAGTTGTTACATAAAGTGATGTGCTTTTCTGAAGCCTTAATCCAGAATCATAAAGATAAAGAGAGTTAAATGTAGGATTTGAAGTTTTCTTCACTGGATTGTCTGAATCAAGATAATTAGCAAACTGGTAGCCATCCCACTTATCACTGTCAGGGACTTTATTATTAGCTATGAGTGAGTTGAGATAATAGGAGCCGATGGTTAGTTTTCCTGTATCGACCTCAGTAGGAATAAGAACCCCGCCTCCTGGCTCTACCACAACTACATTTCCTGGCGTTCCAGACTCCCTTCTTATCACAAACGAACCTTGATGACTCTCCGTACCGATTGACCACCTATTTAATCCCCCCGTATCCAGCCACCTCACAAAGGAATCATCTTCTGTACCAGATGGCTTCAGTCTATAAATAGGATTGCTCCCATAGGCCATAAAAATCCCGGTCTGGACTCCACCGGACGTGAGGAGCATTTGGCTGGCATCTGTCCAGTCTATATGCTCATTTCCCACGAAGCCTACAAGACTGTCATGATTGACTTCATCGCCTCCTCCAGAGTGATGAGTTGCTGCGTGTGCGCCCACTTGTGGAGCTCCCCAGGAGCCGTCTCCTCTTAAAAATTGAGATGTGCTGCCTGATAGTTTTGGAAGGAGTCCGTGTCTTGAGGTCGTGGCATTGAGATCTGTGTTGTCGTCTGGAACTCCCCAGTCATCGAGTTTCGTTGTGGTCGGAGCGTAATAGGATCCATGCTGCCCGTCGAGTTTGTCTGAATCCGGGACCTTATTATTGGCAACGACATCATCGAGATAACCGGTAGAGAAATACAGCTTGTTTCCGTTTATTCGTACATCGCTACGGAAATAAACCAGGGCAGCGGCCGTGCCGATATAAAGCCTACCCTCTGACCAATCCCTGAAGATATATTCTGTCGGGGATGTGTCTGTCCCGTCATAGACCTTAAAATCCGCATCATCTATCCGGATGGCTTTCCCCCGCTGTCAATTCCATCTCCCCGGACAAATGCCGTCCCATGAATACCGTCAACGGTGTCGCTGTCCGGAACTTTGTTATTCGCTATGAGTGAATTGAGATAATAGGCCCCGATCGTCACCTTGGAGGTATCCAGCTCCACAGCGGCCGTGACCTTTCCCGTCGTTCTGTCAACAATGAGGCAATTTTGAGGGGTCCCGGATTCCCTCCGGACTATCCATGAGGCTTGATGACTTTGGGTTCCTATCGACCACTCATCGTAACCATCTTTATCCAACCACCTCACGAATGAGTCATCATCAGTCCCATATGGTTTTAAGCGATAAAGGGCGTTTCCTGAGGCTGCTGTCCCGTAAGCCATGAAAATCGCAGTCTGGATCCCTCCAGAAGTCTTTAGGAGCTGAGAGGCATTTGTCCAGTCGATATGCTCATTTCCCACGAAACCGGCCAGATTATCGTGATTTAGTTCATCCGCCCCGCTTAAATGATGGGTTGCGGCATGGAGCTTGGCATGATGCTGATCATATGTGACTCCCGTCAGATCTCCGTGCGCATGGCTGTGAGAGGCCGGCGCGTAATAAGATCCATGCTGGCCGTCAAGCATGTCGGAATCCGGGACTTTGTTGTTGGCTATGAGGGAATTCAAATGATAAGAGCCTACTGTTAATTGATTCGCCTCTGCTACGGCAGAGGTGATGTCCGAGCCCGGATGAGTGTGGCTTGATGGGGGATAAGTTGAGGGTTTGTTTGTTATGCTGTCCCAATGGACCTTGCCTTTTCCGGCAGGAGTGTATCCTTCCCACATATCGTCAATTTCATCCTTCGAGTAGCCCCATCCCGGGACGTATTTTTTTAATATCGGCCAAATGCCGTGCGCGACTAACGGATGGGTCTGAGTATGCTTCTTCCACTCCGCTCTCGTAACGTATTGTTTCTCTAACATCAGACCTTTACCATCTTCACTTTTGTTTTCTCTGTCTGTGGGCTTTTCTCAGTTCTCAATACTCTAAGCGTAACCTCTGAAGCCGTCCCGTTTGAGTCGAAAAACCTGTCCCTCGAGAAAGGCAATAAATCGCCTGGGAACACATCAAAAAGCTCCATAGGAAGCTCATCCTCTATTGGTGTCTTATTGAGCAGATTGAGAATATTATTCGCCAACGTCTGAGCATAAGAAGGATCTTTGAAATAACAGTGGACGGGAGGCAATTCCTTCTCAATCCCAAATTTCCACTTGATATTGTTATTCGTAGCCTCTTTGACTTCCCACTCCTGGAGCTGCGGGTCCTCGTTGTAATAGACCTTGACCTTCCAGTAAAGAGAACTTCTGTCCTTGCTGTGTTTGTGTCCTTTTGATTGAAAGTTCCAGATGTATTTCGCCTTCGAAGGGACTGTTGTCTGAAGCGGTCTCAGGCCGATCCTCGCCTGTCCGTCCTGCAAGATATAAGCCTCTGTCGTATGTTCGATGTTTTTGGCTATCTCATCGAATGGCGTATCCTTATAAATCAGGATTGACAGCTCCTTTGTATTGGCATTCTTCGTCTCATATATCCAATCCGTGTTGAGCTTCGAGGTTGATACATTTGCCTCATTATTCATGATATGTTTAAAAGCATCCGCTCCATTCTCGATCGGCTCATCGGCCGAGTTTACCTCCCCCATAAAAGACACACGAACTACGTCATCCTCACCGACATCGACGCTTTTATCGAAAGTTATAATGCTCCTCTGAAGATCAACATAATAATCCGTGTCTTTTGTCTTCTCGATCTCATTCACGGTTACTTTGCCCACCATTTTGGATCGCCCATCTTTATAATGATATTTAGCTGACTTATTATTATTGGAATCGTATTGAGCAATCCGTATAGGCGCAAGATTCTCAATGCTTCCCAAGGCTTTCGGTTTTTCCCTCCCCTCAAAGTCTTTACTCATATCTGGATAATCACTCTGCCAGTATTTATTCAGCACAAGATTTCTCTCGAGTTCCTTCCTCAAATCTGCAAGGGAAAGGGTAATTTTCCTGTCGTCAATATCTTTGCTTGAGATATAGGCCGAGAACATTGTTTTGAATTTCGATAAGGAATCAAACGTCTCTTTCCCACAGTAAAGCGTTATCTTCCTTCCTATCCAGGTGAATTTCTCGAATCGTTTGTCAAAGTAATGTTCGCCCTCTTTGTTCAGGCCGTTCTTAAAAGATATCGAGCCTGTAGACAACCTGAAACTGCCTTCGTAGTGCGGCTTAATTTCCTGGATTACGCTTGGAATGTCGTCTGCAGAGAGCCAGGGGGGAAGTGTGCAGAGGTCATCGGCATAAGCAAAATCTCTATTAGGTATCTTGTGTGCGAACTCGCCTTCCATGAAGAAATTGTCAGGATCCGTCCCGTCCTTCGCATGGACATAGAGCTTCCGAGCCGAGCTGTCCCAATACCAGGAGCCGGCATTCGCTTCGACTTCTGTAATCGATGTCTTTTTGGTCAATAGGCCGCCATCCTCCCAGACGTAATCAAACTCAAGGCCCCTTTCATCGACTGTCACCTCATAGGTATATGTTTTGCCAGATACAAGAGTGAATCCTGATAGATCCATCTTTAGTTCCATCACTGCGATATAAACAGGCTTTGATAGCGGGTCTCTAACAAATACCTCAAAGTCTGACCTCTGATATTGAGTCAAGGTCGTATCCGTTGCCGTGCTCGACCAGGTGCCGTTCCCGACTCCGTTATAAGCCCGGACCCTGAACCAGTATTGGGTATTCGCGCTGAGATCTTTTTCAAGCAAAGTCAGGACATCGGAATCCACAACAGCGATCTCTTCTTCTTCGCCCCCGAATACTCCGGTATCAGATTTCTCGATCTTGTATCCCGTCACATATCCGCCCGATGATGGAGCTTGCCAGGTCAGCCTCATCTCTTCATCAGTTATCTCGGATATAGTCAGACTGAGGGCTTGCCCGGGCGCGGAGTTCGACGTCACTTGAGAGCCTGTGACATACCCGGAATAGTTCGAGGGATTCTGACGCGCTCTGACTCTATATGTATATTGAGTGCCGGCTGAAACAGACGTATCTCTGTAGTATTCTACATTGGCCGCGACTGTTGCGATCTCCGAAAAGGAGCCTGCTCCCACTTTCCGCTCAATACAAAACACATCCTCCGATGACGAGTTGTCCTTCCAGGTTATCTCGATGAAATTAGAGAAAACAGTGGTCACAATATCGGATGGGTCCTCAAGCTCATCGTATGTTGTCTCGCAATCCTCATTTGAGAAATCGCTCGTTTCATCCGGAAAATACCTCTTCGCCCTGACCTTCCAGCAATAAGGCGTGTTTTTTGTAAGTCCACTCCTGAAATAAGACTCCTCACTCCCATCAATCTCATCGACTTTTACGTAACCCCCGCCATTCTCATTCTCCCAAATTTCGATGAAATGATAAGGAGGAGGTAAATTATTCGTCCAGGTAAATGTCGCCTCATGGGGAGATATGATTGTCGCTTCGAAATTACTGGGGGCCTGGAGGGTCATTACTTCACCTCAATCAGAAGGGCTTCCCAATTCCAGTTATCAACGTGCTCGTATGTGGGGGATACGAGCTCAGTAAATCTTACAAGGTGAGAGTCGGTATTCGGATTGTTGTAATCAAACACAACAACAAAAGCCTTTATCGTTTTACAGCTCTCGAGAAAA
>Ga0180438_10006653_pt1 | contig 15553 bp, 19 predicted proteins | sample SS_ome_12_FD_132455 | JGI IMG/M metagenome (GOLD analysis project Ga0180438, IMG submission 132455) | Hypersaline lake sediment archaeal communities from the Salton Sea, California, USA - SS_3_D_2 metaG | ecosystem: Environmental > Aquatic > Non-marine Saline and Alkaline > Hypersaline >...
ATGAAACGACACGGATTATGAACGAGATACGAAAACAGAAAAAAAGCGAGTTAGCAAACCAGTCGACCGGGATGCTTAAACACCAAACGCCCGAGCAATTTAAGGAATTACTTATGGCGATGGTTTTGAAATCTATTAAATTAAATATGGATCCGATACCCGACCCGGATAGTTTGGTCGGACTTGTCGATGAATTATTTGATTTACTTCGTGTTACATGGCCGGGGGTAAAACCCGAGCAATTATGGGCGACCTTTAAAAACGGAATGGCGAAAGGCGGTGCTTACAGGGTTCGTATAAATTACCCGACCGTTGCGAACTGGCTCGTTTATCATAAGGTTTTAACAACTGCCGAACAGTCGCAAAGGGAAAAGGAAATCGAGAATTTTTCCCCGAACATTAACGAACAGGTACGAGATTTGATTTCGGGATTGAATAAGTACCGGGAAAGGGTAAAAAATGACAGCGAGAAAATTTGAACCGAAACGAAGGGGCGACCCTGCAAAATACCGGGAGGCGCAAAATTACCTTCGGGCTTTACCTTTTAACGAATGGATAAAATTCGAAGATATTCCCGAACATATCTTTGACGAGGTATTCGATTTACTTGACGAAAATTATATTTGGGATTTTTGGACGGACGATTTCGATACTGAATTTAAAAAGCGATTGAAAGGTGAACAAGATTAAAATTTATTTCCGCAGGGGTGTTGGTTCAAACCGGCACCCCTTTTTTTATGTCCGGGGTTAACGGCAAAGTGTCACGTCGATACTGACAGGTCAAAGCGATGATATTTCGGCACTTTACCCCTTGACTGGTATGTTGGTATCACTTTTAACGATCGACCGGGATTCGGGAGATAAACGTACCCTATCGGATTTCGGCATAAAAAGATAATCAAGTCTTTTATTATACCCTTGTAACGCATTGAGTATCAGCGAGTAACGTGATCGCAAAGGAACGGCACAAACATATTGCTCGGTATGTAAATTGATTATTCGTGCGCTATCGTTGTTGTGCGGTATTTCTTTAATTCGTATTTTTGTGAAAGCGAAAACGGATGGCTATTGAAAAGGGGCACGAATACTGCCGGAAGGAAGCGGAAATCGCCGCACTTCAAATTGAAGTGAATACCATAAAAAAATTTGTTATGGGAAACGGAAAGGTCGGACTTGCTGAAAGTGTTCCGAAACTTGCCGAGAACGTACAGGATTTACGAATGACCGTTGCAAATTTAGATCGAAACCTCGACAGGGTAATCGGAAAACAGGATCACTACGAAGGAGAAAAAGCGGGTAAAACACAAATAAGAAACCGCAACCGGTGGATTATTGGAATACTCGTAACGGTTTCCTCGATACTTATTACGATCGTTTTATTTATGCTTGATAAATTGATTAATCACTTATAATTTAAACCTAAAATTAAACGCATGAAAAAATTGAAAATGTTTTTCTTAATGGCCGTTGTATTGTTATTCGTACCGATTGTTGCCGTGCTTGCGCAGGGTGAAGTTCCAACGGTTCCGGACTGGCAATATTTATACGACAACTTCGGAACACTTATGTTTTCGTATTTGGGCGTAGCGGCGATCGCTTCCTTTGTGGGCGAGGCGGTTATTCGTATAATGAAATTGACGCAAAAAGTCGCAAAAGTAATCGTCGTAATGATACTGGCGGTCGGCGTGTCTTTTCTCGGTCAAGTAATCAACGTCGGTTATCTTGCCGAATCTGTTTGGTATCAAACGGCTTTATGGGGCTTGTTAAGTGGTGCCGCCGCAAATGGATTGCGCTCGGGAAACTTGCTATTTTTCAAGTCGATAGTCGAATTTGTTATCGGAATAATTTTAAACAAGGAACCGAAAGAATAAAGGATTCGGAAAGAATCAAGGCAACTTTAACCGGTTGCCTTTTTTTTTCACCAATAAAAAACGAGCATGAAAAAAGCAATATTATTCGCAATTTTGGCACTTTCAATCGGATGCGTTACTTCGAAAAGGTGCTTTGATAAGTTCCCGCCCGAGGTTATAAACACCGTCGATACGATCCATGTAATCACGTACCGAGATACGATAATCGAGAAATATCTTCCGGGCGATACTGTTTATGCAGGGGAAAAGATAATCGTTATAAACGATACCGTCGTGCGTGTATGGCGACCAGTTGAGGCCGAAACAGAACTGGCACAAGCGAAAGCGTGGATTGAAAACGACCGGATGAAACTACGATTAATTCAAAAGGATTCCGTTTTGCAATTTAAACTCGATTCGGTTATTCGAGTAAGTTCCGATACGATCAAAATTGTAAATACTGAAATTCACGAAGTTTACATTAAGAAACCAATAACGAAATACGTATCGTTTTGGGTAATTATCGGGGCGTGGTTTCTTTGGACTTTAATATTCGTTTTACTGTTATTCCGAATACGATAGCGTACCGAAAACCGTTGTGAAAATATATTTCACTTTCCCCGAGGTTTTGTGAAGTCAATTTTTCATCGTACATTCGTGCTATGATGAAAACACTCGAAACAACTTTCAAAAGGTGCGGATATACGCAAAACCTTGTTAAAAGAAACCGGGACGTTGCAATGTATACCGTTGAACTTCCTACGGGAAAGATAATCGGATACGAGGTATTTATTATCCGAGAACAAAAAGAGTTCGTCCGAATAATTGGCGGCAATGAAGTAAGGTTCGAAAACAAAGAATTGAAACCCCGGAACGAAGATTTTGGAGAAACCGCCTTCGCCCCGTCGGTTTTGGAACGAGCCGAAGAACATTTCAAAACACTAACGGATCGAGTTAAGCGCAGAAAAAAAGTAACGGCATGACGCAAAGAAAGATCGCAAAGAAATCACTTAAAAAGTGCAAATGGCTTTCGGTTGACCTTTGTCGGAAATGCGCCCGACAGGACGATAACGCCGACTTGCTTGTTTTAGGTATGTCGCACGGGAAGTGCGTACATTTTATTCATTGACTTATGATCGTAATAATTGATACAATGAAAGGCGAGGCGTATAACTTCAAAACGAGGAAGGACGCCGGACGATTTATAGGGGTGTCGTTACCGACCTTACGGGCTTGGTTAACGCACCCTTTTTTTTTGTACCGAACATTAATCATAACGGATACCGGAAATGGAAAACTTGAAAAAAGTAAACGTGCGTTACTGGCGAAGGTTCGACAGGATTATATCGAAGCTGAAAGAAAACGTATCGAGAAGGTTCACGTTCAAGGGCTTTTATATCAAGATCGGGACGCTCGAAATAATGGTTCACGACCCAAAGAAACGCCCAAAATGGACGGCAGTAAATAACCAATTAAACGTATTTGAATATGTGGAAACTCGGAAAAGGAAGTCGAAAAGTGTACGATTCGGGCGTGCATCCGGACTGGCAGTCGATCGTCGATTTAGCTTGTAATGTTTGCCCGATCGAGTTCACCTTAACAGACGGGGTGCGGACTGCGAAGAAACAATTCTCGCTATTTAAAATTGGACGTATTCAAGTGCCGGGAAGTGCCGACCCGTACGATCCGGATAACTGGAAGGAAACGGGCGGGGGTGTTGTCACGTACTGCGATGGATTCAAGAAGAAATCGAAACACCAAAAAAAGAACGGCTACGGCATGGCGATTGACCTTTGTGCGTATATCAAAGGGCGACCGGATTTGCGATACGACCGAGTTCATATGGCGGCGATAATCGGATCGTTTCTAACGTGTGCGATGGTATTGCATGGCGAAGGAAGGATCGACCATATTTTGCGAAGTGGCGCAGACTGGGATCGAGATACCGAATGGCTCGAGCCGGGAACATTTATCGACCTGCCGCACCTTGAATTGATAAAGCCGTGAACTGGCGAGAGCGTAGACGAAGAAGGAAGTTGCGCAAGCAGATTGCGAAAACTTTTCAAAATGGCTTTCGGTCGAAAAAATGGTGTTTGGAGCAAGCGGATAAATATATTCAAGAACATTATAATTTCAATTAGATGCAAGGATACGTTCGAAACTGGCTCCGGCATACAGGCTTATCGCCCGAGGAAGTAATCAAATGTTCGAGGTGTCCGAAACAGGATTACGTTATAAACTTTGAACTTCACCACAAAGTTTTTCGTTCACAAGGCGGGAGCGATGAACCGGAAAATCTCGAACCGCTTTGCTACGATTGTCACTATAAAATACACAACGGATAAATGATAAAATTAAATACGATAACCGAAAACCCTGCGAACCCGAGATTCATTGACAAAGGAAAGTTCGAACAGTTGAAAAGTTCGATCCGTGAATTTCCCGAAATGATGAAACTGCGACCGATAGTGATTGACGACAAGCGTGTTGTTTTGGGCGGCAATATGCGGCTTGCGGCTTTGCGTGATATGGACTTTCAAGAAGTACCGGACGACTGGATCGTAAGCGCAGACGAGTTAAGCGAGGCACAAAAAAAAGAGTTTATTATAAAAGATAATGTCGGCTTCGGCGACTGGGACTGGGAAATTTTGGCGAACGAATGGGACGTTCAAGATTTACTCGACTGGGGGCTTGCGGTTCCAAACATGGACGAGGGCGATCCGTACACGAATAAAGTTGAGGCTCCGAATTATGAACCGAGGGACGAGAAGCCGGACGTTGCGGATTTGGTCGACCGAACGAAATATGCGGAACTGATTGAAGAAATCGAAACGGCAAAGATTCCCGAGGACGTAAAGGACTTTCTTGCGACAGCAGCGACCCGTCATTTTGTTTTCAATTATTCGTGGATTGCAGATTTTTACGCACACTCGGAAAAGGAAGTTCAAGAATTGATCGAGCGTTCCGGGCTTGTAATCATTGACTTTAATAAAGCGATAAAGGAAGGATACGTCGAACTATCGGAGAAATTGAACGAACTATTTACGAATGATGAAAAAGGATAAATTCGCCGCATACATTTTGACGCACGGCAGACCGGATGGCGTTGTAACTTATCGCACTTTGCGGAAGGGCGGTTATACTGGTGCGATCTATTTGGTTTGCGATAATGAAGATTCGTTCGTCCCGGAGTACGTACAGAAATACGGCAAGGAAGTAATCGTTTTTTCGAAAGCGGATTATGAAGGGCGGTTCGATATTGCAGATAATTTCGATCATCGGAAAGGTGTTGTTTACGCTCGTAATGCGGTGTTCGATATTGCAAAGGAAGTCGGCACGAAATATTTCATTGTACTCGATGACGATTATACTGCGTTCAATTATAAGTTCGATACGAATAACCAGTTTGGCGAATGGAAAATAAAAAACCTTGACGGGGTGTTCGGTGCTTTGGTTGAATACTTCAAAAAGATTCCGGCACTTTCGATAGCGATGGCGCAGAACGGTGATTTCATCGGAGGCAAGGAATCCGGCATGGCGAAGGGACCGGCAACGAAACGCAAGGTAATGAATACGTTTATTTGCAGTACGGATCGACCATTTCAATTCGTTGGAAGGATTAACGAGGACGTTTGTACGTATGTCAATCTCGGGAGCCGTGGCGAACTTTTCTTGCAGATAAACAACGTTGCGATAATTCAAAAACAGACGCAATCGAATACGGGCGGTTTAACGGAACAATATCTCGATATAGGTACTTATATCAAATCGTTTTATACGGTGATTTTTAACCCGTCGAGCGTTGTTGTGGCGTCTATGGGGGCGCATCATTATCGCCTTCACCACAAAATTAAAAGATTGAATACGTACCCGGAAATAATTGACGAACTTTACAAAAAATAAGTTATGGCTACGAGGTCACAATCTGCACACTTAAAAAAGGTAATGATCGAGGCGCTTGAAAAGTCGCTCGGTGTTGTGACGACTGCGTGTAAATTGACAGGGGTTTCGAGAAGGACGTACTACGACTGGTTAAAGCACGATAAGAAGTTTGCGGAAGCGGTTTCCGAAATGGACGAGATCGCTTTGGATTTTGCCGAAAGCAAATTGCACCAACAAATAAGGGACGGCAATCCGACTTCGACTATTTTCTTTTTGAAAACCAAAGGAAAGCGTCGGGGGTATGTGGAACGAACCGAAGTTGCGAATATTAACGCACCCGTATTTGTAGTGAAACCGGAGCAAAAGGGCGTAATGAAGGTTTTAAAAACGTTGGATGAACGAAACAAAAAATCCGGAACTTGATTTCGAAGTAACTGGAATCTTCGACCATATGGCGAACCATATGGAAACGAGAATAGTTTGCTTGTACGGTGGATCGAGTTCGAGTAAAACAATTTCCGCACTTCAATACTTGACGATCATTGCTGAAATGTCAACGACCCCGCTCGTTATTACGATTATCGGTGAATCGTTACCAGTAATTAAGCGTTCCGTTTATCGGGACTGGCAAAGGATTATAATGCGGGGACGATATGACCGAGAGCGATTCAATAAGAACGATAATACGTACACTTTTTCAAGTGGTGCAATTATGCAATTCATTCCGGCAGACGACGAGGCTCGGTTCTTTGCGATGCGTCACGATTATGTATTGATCGACGAGGCGTACAATGTGAAGAAAGGAATATTCGACCAAGTTGAAATCCGTACTCGGGAGCAAATTATTTTAACATGGAATCCGGTATCGCCATTTTGGGCGACCAAGTTACAGGACGAAAGGGACGACGTTACGATAATTCATGCAACGTACAAGGATAACCCGTTTATCGAGCAAAAAATTATCGACGCTTTGGAAAAAAGGGCGACTACGGATCCAAACTTTTACAGGGTGTTCGTGCTTGGGAAATACGGATCGTTGGAAGGGCTTATTTTCGAGGAAGGGCGCAACTGGTTTAAATGTGAAGAAATGCCGAAGGAATCGAAACGAAGGGTGTTCGTTATCGACTATGGATTTTCAGCCGACCCGACTGCGATACTGGAAATCAAATACGTGAGCGGTGAATTTTGGATCGACGAGATTGAATATAATACGGGGCTTTTCAATCGTGATATATTTGCGATCGTTCACCCGGAGGCGAAAGGAAATATCGAAGTGATTGCAGATTCGGCAGAACCGAAATCGAATGCTGAACTTCGGCAACTTGGTTTAAATGTTATCGGTACGGTGAAGGGGCCGGATTCCGTAAAATATGGATTGCGAACAATGAAGGAATTTAAACTAAACATTACGAAGCGGTCGATTAACACGATAAAAGAGTTCCGCAATTATTCATACAAGCAAGACAAACACGGTGAATTTATCGACGAGCCTTGCGATAATTGGAATCACTCGATCGACGCAATCCGGTACGGTATCTCGCATATTCGAAGGAATCCGACATACGGAAAATATTCGGTGTCGTAAGGTGTTTTTTTGTGTACGATTATTCTGCGAACTTTGTTAAAATATAAAATCCCGAAATTATGACCGTATTAAGTAATTCAAGTTTTAAAGTTAAGGCGGGAAGCGTAGCAACTTCCGCAGGTATTGAACCGGAAGCCGGGGCGTTGTTATTCGACAGGAATTTAAACTCGCACGTACTGGGAAACGGCACGGCATGGGTTCCCGTAATTGTCGAACCTTATAGCGATACGTACTGGCTCGATATGTTAGGGCCGTTAAGTGGTGTAAATCTCGATTCGGCAGCGACGAGATATTCTTTGAACCGATTTAATGGGGCAATACAATTCGATTCGGATGCACGGTATACGAACGAAGTTGTAATTATGCGAGTTCAAATACAACACTATTGGAAACTGGCAACGAATGGACGACCGCACCTTCATTGGAAACAACAATCGGCGAATATTCCGAACTGGTTGCTCGGGTGGAAACTATCGAACAATGGCGAAGCCGATTTGATTGAAACCGATTACACGAATTTCAACTTTGGCGTTTTGCAGTCGCACGCCTTTACTTATACGTCCGGGGTGTTAAATCAAATTTCATTATTTCCCGACATTGACCTTTCGACTGCGAATATTTCTTCGATGTTAATTCTTGCTTTATGGCGTGATACGACAAACGCGAGTACGTTATTTGCAGGTGCCGACCCTTCTGCATTGGATGAAATGGCGACCGATCTTGACGTTCATATCGAGGTCGATATGCCGGGAAGCCGACAGGAATATGTTAAATAATAAAATTTTACAATTATGGGAACGACGAGAGATTCAAGTTTTAAAGTCAAGGCCGGCGTTATCAATGGCACTCGTGCAAACATAGTACCGGAGGCCGGGGCAATTCTTTTCGACATTTCATCGAGAACATTTATTGCGGGTGACGGTTTTACATGGAACGAAATGGGCGCCGCCGCAGTTGCGAAATCAAAACTGGCTACGACTTTGGAAACCGCCGCCGTTACTGCCGTAGTCGCAGGGGTCGAAAAACAGGCTCCGATATACGATACTATCGTTTACAATCTCGAGGCGGGAATGACACCGGCAACCGGTAATCAAATCACTTTTAACAAAGATATGACGGTCGACTTTTCCGCATTGTTCGGGATTGCGTGTTCGACTCCGCAAGTTACAGTCGATTTAATTACTTACCTCGATGCGACCCCGATTTCAACGCTTTCATATTTGACAGGGCAAGCGGGTGAAGTTTTACAAGTGATTGCACTCGGGTCGATCCCGGTACTCGATACGCAAGTATTGACGTTGAATATTTTGGTAAATAAATCGTGCAATCTTACGACGTTCCCTGCGAACATGGGATTAGCTGAAATATAAAAAAACGAAATGGCAGAACTAACGAAGGACGAACTCGAAAGGGAAATATGCGTTTACGATAAACAGAAATTAATATCGTATTGCTTGAAATTATTCGAAACGAATCAACGGCTCGTAGAAACGAACAGGGCTTTATACGAGGCGGGAGAAATGAATAAAAGATTCGCAAAGGATTATAAAAAAGAGGCCGACCGCCTAAAAGGGCGAACGCTTTGGCAGGTGTTGAACGAGAGAATCGAGATACGTATAAACAGAATCAAATCGAGGCGAGCCGCAAGCGTTGAGGCTTTCCGAATTAAAATAAAAGACTGATGAAATTAAAAATCCCGACGGAACTTTCCGACATTACTTTGGAACAAGTACAAAAAGTTTTATTGATTGACGAGAATCCCGAAATCGACTTATTTCCGAAAGTTGTTCACTCGGTTGCGATAATGACTGGAAGAACACCCCACGAAATCGGTCAAGTGATTTACGCAGATTTGGAACAAATTTATACGAAAATATTTTCGATGATTAACGGACAGTCGACCGCACCCCTTCACCAAAAAGTTAAGTATTTAGGTCGTGAATATGGTTTTATTCCGGACGTACGAGATATGGAAACAGGGGCGTTCGTTGATATTGACGAAATGGCAAAGCCGAATAAGTATGCCGAAAACCTTCATAAATTAATGGCGGTTTTATATAGGCCGATTGAAGCCGAGTTCGGGAATTATTACAGGCTTAAAAGCTACGTTAATGAACACCCGAAAGAACGGGAAGAACGACAAGCGATTTTCCTTAAACATATGACGTTAGACGTAGTACGGGGGGCGACTGGTTTTTTTTTGCTCGTCACGCATCGGTGCTTAAATATTTCCGACGGCTCGTTCCCGGTGCTTCCGAATCTGACGGTGACGGAGGCGATTCGTGGGGCTGGTATCACTTAATTTATGCGGTTGCGGATCATAAATTTATTAACATGGACAAAGTATTGCAAAGCGGAATAAGTGAAACGATAACATTTTTCGGATATGAAGCGGAATTATCAAGGCGTATTAAAAAGAATTAAGGAAATTGCGGAAGCGCATCCGCAAGTAAATTCGGCAGACGATGGTCGGGAACTTGAGTTCGACACCACGAAAAATAATTTATGGCCGAGGGTGTTTGTTCGTACCGAACAATCGGATATTGTCGGGGGCGAGGGGTCGGTCGAATTGACCGTTACGTTCACCTTGTTAGTTATGGATCGAATGAAGTCGGATCGGTCGAATATGGTTGACGTCATGAACGCCACGCACTCGATTTTAACGGATATACTGGCAACGATGAACAAGGAACAATTAATTCGGTTGACGGATAACGGAACGATGACGCCTTTGTACGATTATGCGGATTCACAATCGTCCGGGTGGCAAATCCCGGTAAAGGTTTGGCTCGATGTCGGGTTTCAATGTTACCCGGTTACGTAGTTGTAACGCATTGTAAATCAGCGAGTTCCGAGATCGCAAAAGGTCGGTATGTTTGTATAACTTAATGGTGAACGATTAAAATACGGCTTCTTTGGGGGCTTAAACGGGATTTAAACGAATGGCACGAATTAGCTTCGAACGATTAGATAAGGCTTTGCACGATTTCGCAAAAGGTGTTGTAAAACAGGCACGGGGAAATTTAACGAGGGAAAAAGCGAACGCCTCTCGAACACTTTGGTCGTCGATCCGGTTCAAGATTAAGAATAACGTACTCGATTTTTTTATGGAATATTACGGGGCGTTTCTCGACAAGGGCGTAACCGGTACTGGTAATCTTTGGCTTTCGAAAAAAAAGTCGATGCCGGTTCCTTACAATAAATCCGAGGCCGATCCCGAGTTTGCTTTTAAATCTTCAAAGAAAGCAATCGGTGGCGATTTAAAAAGTTGGTTAAATATTCGAGGTATTGAATTAAAATATGAATTTCCGATTCGGAAAAGTATTCACGCCAAAGGGATTCGACCGAGGCGATTTTTTACGAATGCTTTCGATCAACAATATAATAAGTTCGACGAGGTAATCGGTCGGGCAGTAACGAACGACTTGAATGAACATATCGACAAAATATTAAGAAACTAAATTTATAAGAAATGGCTTTATCGTGGTGGACTTATCCAAACATAACGTATCGACAATCAATGTCGTACCCGTTCCGAATTATCGTGGCGGCTTCAATGTACGGTGCGGCAAATGTAACGCAACACCGAGTTAAGGCGGTCGTGTCTTATGGCACAACGGAAATCGTCACCAAGTATTCGGTCGTTTATGACGAAGTGAATAAACTTGTAAAATTTGATATTGCGGAAGCGGCTCGAAGTGTATTGCCGATCGTTCAAACGCTTTCCGCTTCGCCTTGGGAAATTACAAAGATTACAAACCTTACGGCTTTAAGTGATCCGTCGCAAAAGGAAATTACGATCGACTTTACCGAACAATATTATTTATCGGGGGTGTTCACTTCGTCGGCAACAATAACTCGAGCGTATCAAAGTTTACGAGGGTTCACGGACGGAATAACGATTGTTTCAAATAAACATAAGTACGGAAATTGGTGGCAATTAAACGGACTGTCGAACTTTATGCCGTTTAGTGGTAAAGTTAATCAAGTTTATCCGATGCGTGCGGAGGACGACGCTTGGGTAACGCCTGCCGTCGATGCGTATCTCGGTATTCGATTGTATAAAAATACTGATTTAACCCCGACGATAACTTATTCGGCTTTACGTGATAAAGCCGGTATATTATATTTTCCGATTTACCTTGCCGGTACGACCGATCAAGACGATTTTTTATATTGGAAGGTAGTCGTCGCAACTGAAACAACACCCGGAGCCGCTACGCATATTTACGATATTTTCGAGATTCATAAAAACGTCGATGATTGTGAAGGGGAAAGCGAAACGATAATGTTTCAAGATCGTTTGCAAACTTGGGCGTTTATGCACTTTCCGAAAAAGAAAAGAATTACCGTAAATACGACAGGGATTCAAGGCGAATTAATTGAAACGGCAGATAAACCCGGACGGTTTAAATACAACGTCGAGGCTTCGGATATACTGGAACTTTCGACGGACTGGATGCAAGAAGAACAAAACCCGTTAATTCAAGATTTAATTTCGACCGAATCTGCGTGGCTCGTCGATCCTTCCGATGGTAGTTTAGAACAAGTTACGGTCGTTCGAACTCGGTAAGATTAAAAACACGATGGGTCGATAATATGATAATGTATACGATGAGTTTTAGAAAATCACTTAACAACTTCAAGCCGTGATCGAATTACTTACAACACTTGCGGACGGAAGTATTTATGCGTTGGACGTTAATCCGGTTGCGCCGATCGCCCTGTCGAAAACCTTTCTTGAATTACAGGATTTTACAAAACGTAAAGGCGATTTTTCAAGGTCGTTCGATCTTCCGAGAACACCTGCAAACGATTATTTCTTTGGTTTATTTGGCGACCCTTCAAATATTGGTACGGCTTGGAATCCGCAATTTTTGTCGGTTTGTTGGTTACTTCAAGATTCGAATATCGTTATCGAAGGTGTTTTGAAATTAGAATCGACCGACATGAATCACAATCGTTATACGGTTTCGATTGCCGGTACGGTTGCTCAAATCAAGGACGCACTCGGGGACAAGGGTTTAAACGAACTCGATATGACGGCGTGGGCTTTCTCAACTGCGAACATACAACAATCGTGGAATCGTTCGGTATTTAGCGGACACGTTGTGTTTTCCCTTAACGATAACGGCTTTGGTGCGGGGCTTTATAAAAAGAAAAATACCGGAAATGTATTGATCGACATTACCGATCCGACTTGTGCCGATACAATTTACCTCGACCGCCTTTTACCCGCTTTCCGACTGAATGAATTACTTCGTAAAATCTTCAACGAAGCGGGTTTTATTTTATCCGGAAGTTGGTTTTCGGAAACGGACGTGGAAGAAATATACGTACAATCCGATAACCCGCTTTCAAATTATTTTAGTGCGGCAACGACGATGAATACGCAAGTCGGTTCAACGATATTTATTTCGACCTCGTACCAAGTAATAAAGTTAGTTGCAAATCCAAGTTCGGCAGACTTTAACGATACGACACACGAATATACGGCACCCGTTACCGGTACTTATCAATGGGATTTAAAATGGTCGCCCCTTGCGGGGATTCCTTCAACGACGCAAGTTACTTGTCGTTTAGAAAGAAACGGAACTTCCGTTTATAGTACGACTTTTTCTTGGGTAACTTCGGCACGAGTTACCGGTTTAAGTGTTGCGGCTACGGCTGGCGACACTTTCAGATTAACGATTTTAGAGGACGGGACGAGTACGAAACTGGGGCGTGTTGTTACTGGTACGGATACGTTTATGAATTTAATGAAAATAATACCGTCGGGAACATTGGTCGACCCGAGCGAATACCTTTCGAATTATAAACAAATTGATTTCTTACGTGAAGTAATCGGAATCTTTAATTTAATTATCTGGAAACCCTCGACCGAAGAAGTTCGGCTCGATACGTGGGATTATTACATGGCGAACTACGGATCGAAAAAGGACTGGTCGGATAAGGTCGATCTTTCTACGACACCAAAGGTTTCGCCTATTAATTCGGAACTTCAAAATCCGATAAACCTTGAATTAAAACAAGCGGACGACATTTTAAACAAGGAATATATTAACGTGACTGGTCGTTCGTATGGATCGTACCGAGAAGATACGAGAATACCGTTTACGAAGGGACCGCAAAAGCCTTTCAAAGTATTTGCCCCGGCTCCGTATCAAGAATTTAGTTCGGCAGTTTCGGGGGCTTCGATTCCTTCAATCGTAGCGGGTAAATTATATGGAAGTGTTGACGATATAACCTTCAAACCGCCGGGGCTTCAACTGGTTTATTATTGCGGTATTTATACTTTCGCACCGGGGCCGTACTTGTATGCTTACGAATACGTGGGGGCGACTTGTGTTCAATATTTTTACGTGCCGGTATTTTCACCTTTCAAATTGACTGCGGGCGCATGGCCGTATAGTGGCACGGACTGGCGGGTACAAGCAAATACGCTCGACTTAAATTTTACGTGGTTCGACCCGCCGACGAATACTGTCGACAATCCTTCGACGCAGAATCTTTACGAATTATATTTCAAAGAAATGCTACGGGAACGATATGACGAGGCGAATAAAATTATTGAATTTAATGCGTTATTAACACCTTCCGATATTTCGAATTTCAATTTTGCCGATACGATTATAATAAATCTAAACGGAACACCGGTCGGGTTAAAGATTCTCGAGATAAAAGACTATTCGCCAAACGTGACGAAAAGCACAAAAATAAAAGCGATGATTTCATTTATAAAATAAACAGGATGCAAAATTTCGATCAATTAATATTATCAAACTTGCGGCAACTGGTTAAATTAAATATCGAGACGGATCAGCGCCCGTTAGACGATGTTAGTAAACGGCTTCCGGTAAAGTTCAAACACTTACGAAAACATGGCAGACGAAACAATCGTTAGAACGATAAAGATCGACGTTGAAGGTGCGAATAAATCACTTGCAAGCGTCGAACAGGCTCAAAGTAAAGTAACGGCATCGACTGGAAAACTCGAAGGTCAAATGGCGGCACTTCCGGGGCCGCTTGGTAAAGCAAAAGGGGCGATCGGTGCTTTATCGAAAGCGTTTAAGGCTTTACTTGCGAATCCGATTGTATTATTAATTGCGGCTATCGTTGCAGGGCTTGTCGCACTTGGAAAAGCGTTTTCAAAAACACAAGCCGGTGCGGATAAGATTAAAGACGCAATGTCGGGCGTGTCTGCCGTTATTGAAGTATTGGTCGAAAGGGCGGCACGGCTATTCAAGGCACTTGGAAAATTATTTACGGGCGATTTCAAGGGTGCGGCTGACGAATTTAAAGGTGCGGTATCGGGTGTCGGTGCGGAAATGGCACAAGCGGCAAAGGATGCGATCGCACTTACGCAGGCGTATCGTGATTTATATTTAGCGGAAACCGCTTTGATAACTGCAAACGCAGAACGGCGAATGCAAATCGCCGAATTAAGATTCTTGTCGAAGGACTTAACGAAAAGCGTTGACGAGCGTCGGGATGCAATCGTTAAAGCGGATGCGATCGAGAAGGAAATACTCGCAGAAAATTTGCGACTTCAAGAACAAAGGGTCGCAAACGCAAAACAAGAAATCGCAAACACCCCGGAACTTCAACGAACAAGGGAACAATCGAGAACACTTGCGGAAGCGGAAGCGAAATTGATTGACTTACAAACGCAATCGTTAATGGCGCAACGGAAATTAAAAACCGAACTCAATGCGCTCGATATGGAAGTGGCGAGGGAACGAGATGCGGCGGCAAAAGCGGAAGCGGACAGGCAAAAGGAAAAAGCAGAAATCGAGGCGGCGGCTTTGGCTGAACGGGAAGCGTTACAGGCCGAAGCGGATGCAAAAGAAAAGGAACGGCTCGATGCACTTGCGGAAGCGGATAGGCTTCGTATTGAATCTTTGGAAACTTACAAGCGAAACCAAAGGGCTTTAACGCATGAAGGACGGCTCGAAAATTTACGAATGGAACTGGAAGCGGGGGCGATACTGCAAGAAGAATACGACCTTCGATTATTGGATTTGGAAGCGCAACACCTTGAACAACTGGATGCGATAAAAGCTGAATCGTTAAAAAGTCAAATTGACGCAGAACGACAGGCCGAAGCGGAACGTGAACGGGCGATGCAACAACAAATTGCGAACGAGCAATTACTTGCGCAGGTAAAAGAAAGTATTTATCAAGATTCATTAAATGCGTTACTCGGATTTCTCGGTGAAGGATCGAAGGCGGCAAA
>Ga0180438_10006654_pt1 | contig 15552 bp, 20 predicted proteins | sample SS_ome_12_FD_132455 | JGI IMG/M metagenome (GOLD analysis project Ga0180438, IMG submission 132455) | Hypersaline lake sediment archaeal communities from the Salton Sea, California, USA - SS_3_D_2 metaG | ecosystem: Environmental > Aquatic > Non-marine Saline and Alkaline > Hypersaline >...
GACTTATCCCCATGTCACAAATTGTACTTAAACCCGCTTACTTTAGCTTAGTGGTGCATAAAAGGATTACCATGGAAAACACTGAAATTCCAGGGGAAAACAGGGGAAAAAATGAAGGGTGAGCGATTTGATAAATATAAAAATTTCATTCGCCATTTCAGCCTAACCCCCCAACTTCAAGAATTATCCCAATTCGCATAGGGATAATTCTATCCTCAAATCGAAACATAAGGAGATTGATATGACCGATACCATCAATGATTCCCTCGAAGCATTGAGGGATGAAATAGGTGAATTTTGCAAAGAATGCGGACTTGAGATAGAAGAAACCGAGTTCCACATAGAGATTTCTGATAACCTGGAAATATTATCATCATCGGAGGTCCTCGGCTTTAAAAATCTTAGAGATGAGATATTGAGAGCCATTGCTGAGCGGAGTGCCGAAGCCATGTTCTTCTTCATCACCTCGAACGATGAGGCAGATATCGTCATCCGTATTGGCCTCTTTCGTGATATAGGCACATGGTTTGCATGGGTATGAGAGGCTGACCCTAGAAGGAGAAAAGGCCTTCTGGGCTTATGTTGGTAGATAAAGAGAAATGAAATGGATAATGAAGATGTCCTTATATTCAAAGGCAATTTTCCCGCCATCATTCCTGCCATAATCATTCATGCAGGAGAAGTCTTCTCGGATGGAGAATTCAGGATTTTAACGAATATCTTTTACCATGCTAGAGGCAAACGAACGGCATGGCCAGGACTTGAGACCATAGGGAAAGAAACGGGCAAATCGGAACGACAAGTCATCGAATATCTCAATAGATTGAAGAGAAAAAAAATAATGGATTGGAGAAGGAGACAGAGGGAAATCGGATTCGGCACCTATAATGAATATGTCCTGGAGGACCCAAGTCGATGGTGGATAAAGCATGGCCGGAGCCTTCTTGGACAATTGAAAGAAGAAAAAAAGAGGAAATACGGCAAGAATATCAAGAAGGCCAGAGCGGCAAAAGAAGCAAATTCAATAAAATTCTGAAAAATTCCGATTCTCCAGAGGAGACCTGAAGAATTCTTCAGGTTGGAATATGAAGGATTCTTCAAGCGAAGTAATACATAGTACAGGATATTATGAAACTTATACGAGCCTATGATTATTACGAGTGAAACGAGTAATAATCATAGGCTTTCAAAATTCTCGAAAGTCTATCGACTTTCTCAAATTCTTGAAATGCCCCTGAAGGGGCATCCCAGAAGAGAGAAATTATTTCTCCCTCTCCTTCGGCTTAAGCTCCATGCCGAGTTTCTTCATTCCCACCTCATCTTATATACCACTAATTCCTTAAAACCATCTTCCTTCTCCCTGATGCAGTAGAAGCGTTTGTTTTTAGCCTTTGCTCTATTTAAGGTTAATTGAGGATAAATCCAACTTCCGTATCCTGCTATGCTCACTCTTGCGATAAAAATGCCTTCGGGATTAAAAATATCGTGAATATATTCATTCTCTTTATTGCCCTTTTCGTAAGTTTTGACATAAAGCCTTCCATCATCATCAAGAAAAAAATAATGGAAAGGGGGCATTTCATCTGGAAAATAGAGTTTGTCTTTCCAACGCCCAATATTGACGAGCCAGTTTTCTTTAAACTCGTTAGGAACGTCAGTAGGAGTATATTCTTTTCTGACTTTTTTGACTAAGTTTCCTTCCGAATCAAATATTAAAATTTCATATCCTCTATTTATGTGCCCTATATATATCATCCTATTGGACACTCTACATATGAAAACACGGGCAGTGCCTTTAAATTTCGGCGTGAATGGAGCCATAGGACCATAATCACATTTATCAAGTTCTTTCAAAACTTCAAAATTTGAATCGAATAATTGGGCTATGTCATAAAGGTGTCTTTTTTCTTGGTCAAGCTCCAAGTCATAGCTAAGATAATTACCATTTTCTAGAGGATAAAATACTCGATTGCTTCCATATTCCTTACCGAGATGAGTTTCCTTGGTTAGATTTCCATCCTTATCAAAGAAAAATAATCGAGGTTTATTATAGTCCTTAATCAATATTTCATTTTTATCGTTAATATATGTGAATATTGGGATTTCAATCTCCTTGGGACCTTGTCCCCGTTTCCCAAATGTAGTTGCAAAATTGCCCGTTTCGTCAAACTTATATACCAAATTTTCATCATTCTCTCTTTCCTGAAAAAAATAAATATTCCCTTGTGAATCGACATCAAAACCTCTTATGTCAGTTACTCCAATCTCTGCAATCTCGTCCATTTCTGTATCAACGGTGAATATCTCTTCAAGAAATAACTTACTAGGCTCTCCCGCTATCTTGTAAGGCTCCAAATGATTAATTATCACTTCTGCTCCGTCTTCCATAATTCTGTCTATCTTTTCTTCCTTGTCCTGGCATCCGACCATAATGCAGAGAATCAGAGCCAAGGGAAGAATCATTGATAGTTTTTTCATTCAGACCTCCTTTTTTGCTTAGTGAAGATATCCGGAAGAATATATATATAAAATACTTAATTCGATATTGAAAGTCAATTCAAGAGCTGATTATTCCGATATTTATTTTATGATTTCCAATCTATATATCTTTCATTTTCACGGCCATTTTCCAGGGTAAATCGGGGCCGGCTAAACTACTGGATAGATTAATTAATAAGGGAAAATTTGACATAGAATTCAGAAAATCGTAAATTATTGTTGGCTCTATTTTTAAATGGAGCGCCCCAGGCATATCCAGATGGAGTGCCGCAGTTGCTCGTGTATAGGGTGCCGTAACTCTTCGGCCCACGGGTAACGCCTTTTGCCTCCATCATCGAAAGATGAGGAGGCAAATTTGTGTTTACCCGAACCGATAATCCAAAATAAAAGTCCTCCAATTTTTCTATTTTTTTCAGCAAGTTTTATTCTGAAAAATCAAAAAAACAAGGAGGATTTTATGAAAAAATCAAAAAAGAAAAATCTGGAGATAAAACCTATCCCACGAATTAAGGTTAAATTGAAAGATATCCATCCTAATCCTTATCGGGATTTTGAGAGATTTCCTCTCGATGAAGAGAAGGTTCACAAGCTGACGGCTTCCATCCATAAGAATGGATTTTTCGAAGGAATCCTTGCGAGAAAAAAAGGGGATAGGATTGATTTGGTCTATGGGCATCATAGATTAGCGGCATTAACGATTGCAACATCGCCAGACCATGTGGTCGAAATCCCAGTTCGGGAGGATGTCTCAGAGGCTGAAATGGTTCAGATGATGGTCGCTGAGAATGACCCGGCATACAATGCAGACGTCCGTACTATCGATGAGGGAGTTAAGGCGGCTAAGGAGTATCTTGAAAAGAACCGTGATGAGCTGAGGAAAATCTTAGAATCGGACGGTACCGAAGTTAAGAGAGCGAATATTGGATATCAGGCCATTGTGAAATTTCTGAAAGGGACTTTCAATCAGACTCAGGTTCAGGATGCCTTATGGCGGTTGAAACTATATAAGAAAGGAATCCCCATGGACATCGTCTATCAGTTCCGTACGGTCGCTTCGGCCAATAATTTCATGAAGGCTGCCGAATTGTATTCGGCGAATGAGGAAGCTCAGGAGAAGGTCGCTGAATTCCTAATTAGCTTAAAAAAATTCGGGAAGAGAACAATGAATGAATCCTTCATGAGATATCATGCTGGAACTTTATATTCTGATAATCCAGGGAGCGCTGGATATTGTGAGAATCGGTTCAGGGACGCCATTTCATCAATGAATAGGGCGAGGCGGGAATTGGGTAAGTTGGTGGATTCAACCCATCTTAGATTGATAATTGATGATGGAATAACCATTGAAGACATCACCCCCAAGGTAATTGAATCTTTTTATGAGTCGTTCAATAAACTGGCGAAATTCATAAACGGCAGGTTGACGGAAACCATCATGGAATTGAAGAGGAGGATTCCTGAAGAATAGAACTGCCTCTTTTTCTGTTCCGGCCCATCTCTTTCCTGAATTGACCGAGAGGAGGAGCCTATGTTATAAACATTTCTTAGGGAAATATTTGATTTGAAAAGAGATTCGTGCTATGAGCCCGAATAATCAAATCAATTAGCATAGATTTCCACACGTAGATATTAAAATACATATGTGGGGTAAATAGAAATGGGACATATCAGAATAGGGGTATTGCCAAAAACAAGAAAATGGAAACAGGTCATTAATTTATTAAATTCAAAGGAATCATCTACCTCAGAGATTGCGGCAGAAACGGCAAAGGCAGCCAAAGATTTTTTTATTGAAAAGAGATTTGACCCTTCATTGGCATTTTCATATTGGCTCTTAACCCAAATAACATATAGAGCCAAACAGGATGATTATATTTCTGCATTAAGAAAAATTGACCTTGATATAAGCAAGGTCAAGAATTCATTTGATTTCGTTGGGCTTGTTGCTAATTATTCGAAGAATCAAATTAAAGAAAGGGGCGAGTCATTTCCAATATCGGATATTGCCCAGCTAGCTCTGAGAGAAGTTTTGACTGAATCCGTTGGGGAAGAGAGTAAATCTCTATTTGGAACTACCCTAGATGATATCAAGGGGGCTTGTCTCAAATATTCTTCACCTGGACAATTTTCAAAGCTTGCCCGTTTATATTTCTCAAAAGTTTTCATGAGAGGTCTGAAATTTCTTATAGATAAAGAATCCGCCAATAATGTTGGAATTGGGAAAAAATTTGAAAACGTATTTGATTTGTCGGATTTCAATGCCGCACTTGAGGCCTATTGTTATCAATCAGCAAAAATTGTCGAGAAATTTGCCGAAGGATGGTATTCCAAGAGGAATTGGCAAGGAGATATTTCTGAGAAGGATGCTCAAGGTTTTGTTGCCGTCGCTGTTGATAAATTTCAGGCTGAAATTGCTCGGGAAAATTAACGAGAATTAGATGAAGGAGATTCTTGTTCTTTGCAACCATACGACTCTAGACGAAATCCCGACTAGAATTGAATTTGATGAGCAAATCCAAATAAACGCAATTCCTCCTAATCAGAATCTAAGACTCCAAATTGAAAATATTACTCATCCAATATTGAGTAATCTCAATCCAATTTCCAAAGATTTATTGGAAATTGCCTCATATATATATTATGCAGATTGTTCTATTAAAAGAGGTTCTGACCGAGACGTATTCGCAAAAGATTGGAAGAGGAAATTCAATTTTGTTATCCCTGTCAACAATCCCGATTTATGGAATAATCAAACTATCAATAATTTATTGAAAGATACTATTGAATTCTTATCGGGAGATGAGTTCTCATTCACATTCCTTCCTCCGAGACCAACACCTACCCAACTCTATTTTGATTTTCCTGATATGCCTCAGCCCTTTCATGGAGCTGATTGTATTTCTCTTTTCTCTGGAGGGCTGGATTCTCTTGTCGGGAGTCTTTATTACTTGAAGGATTTGAATAAACGTTCCGTTTTGATAAGTCATCGAAGTCGGCCAAATTTAGATAGAAAACAAAAAGATTTAGTAAGGGCATTAAATGAGAGAAATCCTGAATGGTCCTTCCCTCATTTGAGTGTTTGGATTAATCGAAAAGGCAATAGGGCGGTGGAAAATACTCAAAGGACTAGGTCTTTCTTATATTTATCACTTGCGGCCTCAATTGCATCCGAATTAGCGATAAAGGAAATATTAATCAGCGAGAATGGCATAGTTAGCCTTAATCTTCCAATATCAGGGCAAAATATAGGGACCCTATTAACCAGGTCGACTCATCCAAAATTTCTCAATCAATTTGAAGAATTGGCTCAAAATATTTTCAATGATAATGAGATTAAAATTAAAAATCCTTTTGTTTTCAAAACGAAAACCCAGATGCTTCAAATGCTTGAAAATTGGAATCAAAGCGAACTCATTCAGGAGGCAATTTCTTGCTCTTATAGCCAAGGAAGAACACTCTTACAACCTCAATGCGGGGTTTGTTTCCAATGTGTAAATAGGAGATTCTCAGTCATATCGGCAGGCCTTGAAGAACATGATAGAGCGGATTTTTATGATAAGGATATTTTTTTGCATGAACTTTCAGAAGGCATGGAGAGAATTATTCCTCTCGAATACGTACGCACGGCAATCGAACTAAAAAGAATGGATGAGAATATTTTCTTTAAGAAATTTGTGGAACTCGATGAGGCCATTAGCTATATTGATTTGCCATCCTCTGAATGTGCAGAAAAGATATTTGAACTCTTCAAACGCCATTCTTATGAAGTGAATGGAGTACTGAAAGCCAGATATAATGAACATTCTTCAGAATATCTATCTGGGAACCTTCCTGATAATTGTCTAATTTCGATGACAGGACGCCTCGACCATCTTCTTAATCCCGTCGATGAATATGCAGAAAAGATTTGGGGAATATTAAGCATTTCACTCCCTTCAATTTTTCAATCTGAAAAACCCTCTTCTGAGAGAAGGTTACAAGAGGCCGGAAAAGGTGTTCTTGATGGTGCAGGAGAGAGACTGTGTCGGGAATCACCGACTCTTTCCTATTCCTTGGTCGGCACGACTCCTGATTTTTCGAATGTTCCAGATTTTGAAAACCTGTTATTCATTGAATTTAAATTTCTGAATACAAGACCTAGATTGAATCAAATCATTACGGAAATTACAAGCCGCATTACAATATATCGGGACCAGGGAGCTTATGTATTATTCGTTGTATATGACGCAGATAGATTTATTTCAAATGATGAAGAATTTATCGCCGATTTTGAAAGACATGAAAAAATTAAAGTCAAAATCGTGAGGTGAATCTTCATTTAAGGGAAAAAATAAAATTTTGAGGCGATTGGAATCCAGGGTTTGGCTCCTGGCTTCCCGATGTTGAAATGACGGCTGAGCCGGAATGATGCCTTATTAAGAGGGACGGAGGGGGGACATGAAAATTCTCAAAAGGGGGCAAATAATATGGAAATAAATGAGAAAATAATTCAACTTCATGAAGATTTAATCGGATTTGGGTCAAATATTCAGGCAAAGTCAGCAAAGAGAATGGAAGAGAAAATTCATATCAATGAAAATATCTATATCGTATTAAATAAATCGATGGCCTATGCTATTACCCTTCATAGAGCAATGAAATCTCTTTGTGAAGATGGATGGGCTCACGTTTCCCCAATTCTATTAAGAACCCTTTTGGAATCCTCTGCAAATTGTCTCGCCGTTGACAAAGATGAATATCCAGAATATATGGCTTTCAAATTTTTATATCATCCATATGTCAAATCCTTGAGGGAGAATAGGACTTCTGATGAGTTAAGGGAAGAAGCAAGAAGAGAAATAGCGTTGGGATTAGAAAAAATATCAAATGAGGAGGAGATAGCAAAAGCAGAGGAATTTATCTCCTGGGATAGAATTCCTATATTTTGGTTTCAGCCGGAGAAAAATTCAGTCACTTCAATTATCAATGAATACGGTGGCGAAGAGATGAAATTCATATACAAGATTCTTTCATCGTCGGTCCACGCAGGGCATTTCGGGATGTTTTTATTCAGAGAGGATTCGGATGACATTAATATTAATCCGGCAGAAAATCCAAAAAAAGCTGAATTTGTATTGATGGCTTCAAACCGATATCTATTGGAATTCTATAATATTAGGAATCAAACGGAAGGTCTTGAATTCGACGAAGAATATCAAGATTTTTTGGATAGGATTTTATCTCTTGAAACAGAAATAAGGGGATAAGAATGATTGAAAATCGAGATATTCATTTCAAAAAAAGATACATAGAAATGTGTTCAGCTGGGAAGGAAATTTATGAATTATTCCGAACTTCTGAATGGTTCAACAAAGCGGAGGGAGGAATTATCACGCCAAAATCCATTTTTGAACCTGGAGATTATTTCCATCATCCGCAGATGGAGGAGGGAGAAGTCAAAATCGTCAAGGAAGTGAAGGGATTATCATTAATTCATTCAACGGATTCAGAATCATATAAAGAAGAGGAATGCGTTTGGATACCGACTGCCGAGCAAATTAAAAGAGGGCTTGAACAGGTTGGCTGGTCGATTGGTGATGTATCGGACGAAGATGAGGAAGAAAGATTGATTCGGCGCTATATGGATAGTAGGGGAAAAAGGTGGAGCCGTGTAAAGAAATCATGGATAGATATATAAAAAATTAATCAATATTCGGTAAATAAGAATTTTCAGAACTAATCAAAAATCCTTGGCCTTCATTTGGGGATAGAAAAAACATATTTTTCTTAGGAATCATATCCGGCAAAACATCTGCCTTCCATCGAATAATCAGAGATTGAATCACAAGATTATAACCGAACATTAGAGGTATCTCGATATTTTCCATATAGGATTTTCGTCCGTTCAATGACTCATTTTTTTCCCATTCTGGGCCTCCCCAATATTCGCTTTTCAAAAAAAACGGATATTTCTCCCTCCTTTTTATTCTCAACTTTTTGATTGCCACCCAGGAGGGATTTTCCAGACGGAAAAAAATCGGATGTTTTTCTAAATAACATCTTGATTTTTGATTTGGTGTCACCCTAACATTTCGTAGGAGAGGAAATGGTTGATATTAAACAGGATAGAGGTGATATGAAGAAAAGGCCAAAGGATATCGAAGAATATTTCAGATTGTTCGACGATGATTCCACCTTGGACTCCATACTCAAAATGACTGAGAACCTCGATTATTCCTGTTTCAAATGTTGGCACCTCTATAAGAACGGCTTTTCATGCAAGGCCTTTCCCGAAGTGATTCCTGCCTCGATTTTGGCTGGACAACGGAGACATACGAAACCGATGCTCGGCCAGAAGAATAAAATCACTTTCGAAAAATCCTTAAACTCGGAACCTTCCGAGGATAAGAAAAAGGAGGTGGAATGAAATATCTTTCAGATAAGGAAATCTTAAATTTCTTCTCTGCTGTAAAAAAGGGGAAGAATCCCCGTCGAGACCTTTGTCTATTCGGACTTATGTTGAGTTATGGGATGAGATTAAATGAGGTGCTGTCGATTCGCCTAGAAGACCTCTCTCTTGACCCTTTGGACCCGCAGATATTTGTCCGGCGGCTTAAAAGAAGGAAACCCTATGGCCGATGGCATGAATTATCGAAGGAGAATTTCCAAAGAATAAAATCATGGCTCAAAGAGAGGAAAAATTGGCGTGGGGCAAGAAGCGAATACCTTTTCCTCTCTCAAAAAAGCCGAGGCCGTTATGACCATTTGGGTCGGGATTGTCTCTGGAATCTTGTGAAGAGATACGGCAAAGCTGCCGGAATAGAGGATATCTATCCGCATAAATTCCGCTATACGGCCGGAGTACGGATGGCAAGAGAAGGATTGAACGCATTCACAATCCAACGCCGGCTCGGCCATGCTGATGTGAAATCCACACAGGGCTATGTGGACCTCTTCGGACCTGAGAGTAGGGAGGAAGACCGGAAGTGTGCCGAAGCAATCGAATTTTGAGGAGAGATAATGAAAAAAGAAGACCTGAGAAATGTCCCAGAAGAGATAATTTTGAAGGCCGTCGAGGCTTATTTAGAGGCAGAGAGAACTATCAGTAGATGGAAAAGCTCAGATGAAGAACCCTCCTACGATATGCCAGATAATCTGAGATTTCTCCTCAATTGCATCAATGATAGGGCGGAATTTGCGGCCCTCATCGACGTGATGGCCGATGAGGCGGCAGATTTTAGAATCCTCAGATTTCCGTCCAGAAAAGTTCTGGAGGCGTCGGTCAAACGTCAGGCCGTCGAGAAATATGCACGATTGAAGGAATCTGGTGGATATGATTATACCTGGGAGGAGATTGCGGCTCTCTCCGGCGTCGGCTCCATCGGAGAAGCCAGGAGATATTATGAACAAGCGAAGGAATCCAAGGCTAATAAATCCGATAGAAAGAAAGAAAAAAAACTTATAGACTTGACCTTAAAATTTATCATCCAAACGGTAAAAATCGAAAAGGGGTATATATAAAAATATTTTCATCTTAGCTCAGAGGTATAACATTGTTACAAATGGAAGAGAAGAGAAAAAGAATGGACACACTCCTGACGATGCAGATGTTTTTCATCTGGTTATTCTCCTTTATTGGTTTGGGGGTGGGCCGGACGGCGTCCCACCCCTCTTTATTTTTAAATAGGGAAGGATATGGAACTAAGAGAAATTTTTGAAGAATCAAATTTCATGATTGAAGAGGCCAAGGATTCGAAGACTATTACCGCTCGGCTCCGGTATCCCTTCATCCTGGGCGATAAGAGGAATGGCAATGGAAGGGTATACCCCTCCAAGATATTGAGAAGGGAAATCCAGAAGATGAAGGCCAGAATCGCAGAAAGCAAAATTCCTGGAATGTTAGAACATCCGAAATTCACCTCTCATACGGAGCTTGGACAAGTGGCTCACCTCATCTCCGAAGTCGATTGGCTCGAATCCGAAAAAAAAGGCATTGCTGTCTCATCAATTTTAAGAACAAGCAAAGGCAAAGACCTTCTCATATTATTGAAATCCGGACTCAAGCTTGGAGCCTCCGTGAGAGGATTCGGAAACGTCTCGGCCTCTGGCGAGGTCCAGGATGATTACCGATTGGAATCCATCGATGTCGTCATCGGACCGAGCTTTGGTCAGGATGTCGAAATCACCTCTCAAAATCTTATCGAATCCGGTAATCACTTTCTCGCAAAAAATCCCTATCTAGATGAGAGGAGGATGAAGATACGCTATCAATTTGCCCGGAAGGCAGGCTTTAAAGGAAGTTATGCCGAATATGGGGTGATGATAAGGAAATGAACTATGGCAATAAAGAAGATTGAAATATCCTTTGATATCTCTGCCGTTGATTTAGGTTCGGTCGATAAAGATAGTCCAGTTTATAAAGGACTTCTTGATGGATTCAAAAAGCAACTCTCTGAAATGAACCGCTCGAGAGGACTCTATAATTTGAGAATCATCGATGTGAAGGAAAAATAATGTCTCAATGCAAGGCCACCGCTCAGACGACTGGGGAGAGATGCAAGGTCCATTCTCTGAAAGGAGAGGAATATTGTCTCTTCCACAGCGAGAGCGAGGAGGCTCGAAGGATTCGGAAAATCAGCCGTCCGAAACAAAATTCAACGAGGGAGGAATTGCTCCGTACGTTGACGGTGGACCTGCGGAATACGAAAAATCTAGAGGATATCGCCGAATTCGAAAAGATAAAAATCCGTTCCAAACTCGCCTCCCAAATTTCCAATCTTCTCGATTCTTTGGATGAAATCGGCGAGCTAAGGCGGTTGGCAAAAAAGATTAAAAATGAGACTTGAGGATATCCGGAAAACTCTCCAGACGGCGGGAAAGAGGCCGGAAGAGGAAATCCGCATCTCAAGAATCGAAGACCTCACGCCATTGAACGGCTATGACCCTACAAAGAATCCGAAACAACTCCAAGCCCACCGCACTGAGGCTTCTTGGCTATTGTTCGGCGGAGCCGTTGGAGGGGGCAAAACCGCATGGCTTGTGAACGAGGCAATCCTCCATTGCACTCGATATCCAGGAGCCAGAGCCTTCCTTGCCCGTCATGAGAAGGCCTCGTTCATGCGGACGACTTATTTGAGCCTGCAAGAATTTCTGCCAGTGCAATTCATAAAACGGGAATCAAAGAACGGCGGATTCATCGAATTCCGAAACGGAAGCCTTCTCCTTTATGGCGGGCTAGGAAACGATTACCGGGCAATCCAGAAATTGAAGAGCCTGGAGTTGAGTTTATGGGGCGTAGAACAGGCGGAAGAGACAACGGAACAATTTTTTCATATGTTGAATTCCCGGCTCAGGTTGAAAGTGAAGGGCTTGGATAAATATCGTGGCCTCCTCACGGCCAATCCATCTGCTGGATGGGTTCGGAAACGGTTCATCGAGAATTCATTCGATGAGCATGATTTCGTTCCATCATTGCCAACGCAAAATCCATTTCTCCCCTCCGGCTATATTGAGAGATTAAGAGAGACCTTGCCGGATGAGTTGGTACAGGCATGGATTGAGGGTGACTGGAACTCGATATCCTCAGAAGACCAGCTCTTTCCTTTTGAGGATATTCGGAAGGCAATGAGAAGAAAATCACCAAGTAAAGGTCAGCTTATCATCTCCTGCGACCCTGCACGTTATGGCGGAGATGAAACCGTCATTGTCCGGAAGCAAGGCAATCATATCGAATTTGCCGATATCTTCAATAAGCGGGATACGATGTTCACCGTTGGCCGAATCATCAAGGTCGCCAAGCGGGATAAATCAGTTCCAATAAAAATCGAATCCATCGGAATCGGCGGTGGAATCGCCGACAGGCTCAAGGAACAAGGGTATAAGGTCATTGAAATTATTGGGAGTCATTCGGCAAAGGAAGGCCATATCTATAAAAATAAACGAGCCGAGATTTATTTTAATTTGAAAAGACTCTTATCAGACCTATCGATTCCGGATGATGAGAAACTCCGTTCGCAGATGGCTTCAATCCGGTACCGGATGTTCTCCGACGGCCGAGTCATGATTGAGAGCAAAGACGAAATGAGGAAGAGAGGCCTACCATCGCCCAATCGGTTGGACGGCCTTGCAATCGCTTGTGCCGAAGAGGCCAGACTCACATTTGCAGAACAAGAGGCTCTTCTTCCTTTTAAAAGAAGTCCCGTCCAAAGGGTTCTGGCTCATCTCCTCCGTATCAATATTCCAAATAGAAAATTGAAAGAAGCCCAGGATAAGGCAAAGGCCTCTTATTCAAAGGCGGAACTGGAGATTTTGATGAAGGAAAAAATTGAGGTTATAGGCTATACGCCAAAAATTCAGATTCAAAGGAGAAGACCCATTCCTCCTGCTCAGGAGATGGAGGAGGCATTCTTGGAGGGTGGACGGCATAGCAAAATCATTTCATAGGAGATATTATGGCGGAAGAAAAATTTGTCACGACTTTCATAAATCAATCAGAGAGCATCATCTGGCAATTACCCCAGGGCATAAACAGCGAAGCCGGAGCCTTCCGGCTCCCCCCTAGGCAGACGTATCAATTCGAGAATCGGGATGCAGAGGATATTTATAGCCCTTATGAAAAAATCATATTAAAAGATGTGAGAGGCGAGCCTGAACGGCCAGAGATAAAAATCCATCCCCGAAAATCCTGGAAGCCGCCGGATGATGCGGGATGGGTGCTCGAACTTCAAAATAAGGGTAAGATTTCACCGAATAAATTCGTCTTGCTGACAGACTTCCTCGCTTCGGCTCCTTTTGGAATTTCGGTTTTCATTTATAGAATTCCTGCCCGGAACTGGGAGGCAGAGTTCGAAAAAATCATCTTTAAGGAGCCTGAAAAACATCATGTGCCGGAATATGGCTCTGGGAGACTGATTCTGACGGAGAAACCTAGTTCATCCTCCCTCTATATACGGCGGAGCCCAGAACAAATAGAAATCCTTCATAAGCAAAGAAGGAGAAGTGCTGAAATCTTTATGAAGGATTTCATCGAGGGGGCAAAGAAGTAATGTTACACCATTACCTTGCTCGAGAACGCCCGCCACATGGGATTACAGAAAGGCGTTCCCGAGAGGAAATGGATTATGCGATGTCATATATGGGGATTTATCCCACATATATTAATTTAATGAATGCTGTCAATCCAGCATTGAGAAATGACCGCCATTCATCGAATCTGGAGAAGACGAAGGACGAAAGGAATGATGGTTTCCATGTCCAGCATCGTCGGGAAATGGATTAGCCATTGATGAGAAAGGTTGAGAAGATTATGCGTTTAGATTGGCCGCTCAGGAGCGGTGATGTCCAAAAAAACTTTCTCATCGAAAACAAAAGAATTATGGTCTCGCTATTATGGCAGACCGATTTCAAAACAGGAGGCAGAAGAAATAAGGAAAAACGTATCAGGATTAATCGGTATATTACGGGAAATTAATTCTGATTCAGAGGAGAGAGAATCATGAAAAAAGGAATTCTCTGGGCAAGGGTATCATCAAAAGAGCAGGAGGAGGGATATTCGATTGATGCTCAATTAAAGCCAGGAAGAGAGTATGCAAAAAAGGAAAAGATTAGAATCTTCAAAGAATATGCTGTAACAGAATCGGCCAAGAGGGCAGGGAGGCGAGAGTTCAATCAGATGTTGGAAGAGGTAAAGGAATTCAATCTTGATTTCATATTGGCCGAAAAGACTGACCGCTTATATCGGAATCTAAAAGATTGGGTTGTGCTCGATGATATGATGGAAAATTCAAATTTAGAAATTCACCTTTGGAAGGAAGGCTCTCTGCTATCGAAAGATTCTCATTCAACGCATAAGCTACATCATGGCATAAATGTGATGGTCGCCAAATATCATCTCGATAATGCCATAGAGGAGACAAGGAAGGGAATGTTGGAAAGAGCAGAGAAGGGCTGGCTTCCTGGATTAGCCCCGAACGGATATGAGAATGTTCCAAAGACAAAAAAGACCCCAGGGAAAATCATTATCGATTCAGAGAGGGCTCATTTCGTTCGTAAGGCCTTTGAACGATACTCCACAGGTGAGTTTTCCCTCTCCACATTGAATGAATTGCTCTATCAGGAAGGATTCAGGGCAAAAAATGGAGGGAGGTTGTCTGAGCATGGATTGCAGAAGATTTTAAAGAATCACTTCTATTATGGATGGTTCGAATGGAGCGGCCAATTCTGGAAAGGAAGCCATGAGCCACTTATCTCAAAACATTTGTTTGATAAGGTTCAATCCATATTTGCTGACAGGGCTTCTTCTCAATGGAAAGGGAAATGGTTCGCCTTCAAAGGCCTTCTGCGATGCGGATTTTGTGGATGTGCCATTACGGCAGAAACAATAAAGGGGAAATATACCTATTATCGATGCACCTATGGGAAAGGCTATTGTGAGCAGCGGATTCGCCGTGAAGAAGAAATAGATTCGCTCTTTGCTGAGGCTCTAGATGATTTTTATCTTGATGATAAGATTATTAAATGGGCAAAGGAGGGATTGATTGTATCTCATGAGGAAGAAGAGGCGGAATCAAAGGCCAGATTAATAAGGCTTAAAAGAGAACATTCCAGGAATGAGTCATATATCCACAAAATTTATCAGGATAGGCTCCAGGATATAATAACGCCTGAATTCTTCCAATCAGAATTTAATGAAATTCAAGAAAGACAGCAAATGATTCTCTATGAGATGGAGAGGGAACAGAATAGGAATAAGAACTATATAGAGGAAGGCATTATGCTCCTCGAACTTATGCAGGGGATAAAGGAGGCCTATCTCAAAGCGAATTTGAGACAGAAGTCTAGGATGTTAAAAATGATTCTCGAAAGATGCGAATTGAATGGAGAAGAACCATCTTTCCATTGGAAAAAGCCTTTCGATATTCTATACGGAGGATTTTTAAAAACGGAAGAGTGGGGTGAGTGAGGGGTCTCGAACCCCCAACCTCTGGATCCACAGTCCAGTGCTCTAACCAGTTGAGCTACACTCACCACAGAAAAGGGAATCAAATTTTCGCATCAAATGCCGTTATTGTCAAC
>Ga0180438_10006656_pt1 | contig 15551 bp, 12 predicted proteins | sample SS_ome_12_FD_132455 | JGI IMG/M metagenome (GOLD analysis project Ga0180438, IMG submission 132455) | Hypersaline lake sediment archaeal communities from the Salton Sea, California, USA - SS_3_D_2 metaG | ecosystem: Environmental > Aquatic > Non-marine Saline and Alkaline > Hypersaline >...
CCCCGACCAGGCGTAGTTGTACAGGAACGGGCCGTCGAAGTCCAGCAGGCAGGGCAGATCGCCCGCCAGCGCAGCCGCGTTGACCTGGTCGTTGTACGACCCTTCCGGCAACTGCACCGCGTCAACGATGACCTCGTCCTGCATCGCGTTGAAGTCCGTAACTTGAGCGTCGAGCACGTCACGCTCCTCACCCTTGCCGGAGTGGAACCAGACTTCCACGGTGACTGCCTCGGCCTCGGGCGCTTCTTCAGGCTCGGCCGGCGCCTCGGTGGGCTCAGCCGGCGGAGCCTCGGTGGGCTGAGGCCCGCAGGCCACTGCCAGCGTGCTGACGATGACCAACAGGCTCAGGAGCGACCATAGCGTTCGCTTCTTCATTTGATATTCCTCCTTACTCTACTCTCTTATTATCTGAATACATCTTGCGGTTTGTCGACCAGTCGGACTTACTCGACACAACGTTTCGCCGTTTCCCCAATACACCACCTCCTTGATCTAGTCTGAAATTGGCAAGCTGTCAATAGTCTCTCTCCTTCCCGCTGTCCTGATTGGAACCGGTTCCAAATCAGCACGGCAACGACCAACAATCCACGACCCACAATTTCTGTCCGCTAGACAGGTGGGGCAGTGGTATCTCGAACGACTAACTCAATTGGAAGCAAAACCTGGCGGGGAGTTGGCGGTGAGGCGGCGATGGATTCAAGCAACAGCTTGACCCCCTCGACCCCTGAGACAAAGAGAGGTTGATGTATGGTCGTCAGACGCAGGTACTCAGCAATTTCAATGTCATCGTAGCCGATGACGGATAAATCAGCAGGTACGGTCAAGCCCATGTCCCGGGCCGCCTCCAACACCCCCATAGCCTGGGTGTCGCTGGCGGCGAAGATGGCCGTCGGCGGATCTTCCAGATTCAGCAGTTGATAGGTCATATCCTGCGCCTGTTCACGGCCATGCTCACTGGCCCGGTGATATTCGGGCCGGAAAAGAATCCCATATTCGCTCAGGGCCTGCCGATAACCCTGGTAGCGATAGCGACTGGAGGTGAAATCGAAAGGACCGGTCAGAGGGTCGCTGACGTAAGCGATTTTGCGATGGCCAAGCTCAAGCAAATGGCGGGTGGCCATTGCCCCCCCTTTCACGTCGTCGATCATCACGCGGCTCAGGCAGGTAGGTGAGTCGTTGATCAGCACGGTCGGCAGGCCGGCTGTAATGAAACGCTCTACATCCTCGTCACTTGGCGGAAAGGCAACGATCAGGAGCCCATCAATGCGCCGGCTCCCGGGTATTTCCTTGAGGCAACGATCCCGTTTCTCGGGCGTCTCCACGTTGTAGACCAGAAGATCGTATTCGGTGTCGGCGAGGGCCGCCTCTACCCCTCGCAGCCGCTCGACGAACGAAGGACGGGTGAAGAAAGGAGCTACCGCACCGATGGTGAGCGTCTTGCCGAGTGACAAGCGACGCGCGAAGGGATTGGGTACGTATTCCAACTCCTCCATCGCTTTCAGCACCTTCTGCCGGGTGGCCTCGCTGACCTGCGGGCTGTTGTTGAGTACCCGAGAGACAGTGCCGATCCCGACCCCGGCTTTGCGAGCCACGTCCGAAATAGTTGCTACCATCTCACCTCGCGTCGTGGAACCGGTTCCATTGTACCACAAAAAAACGGTCTTGTCAAGACCCAACAGGTATTATTGTATCCTACATAGGAATTGACACTGTGACAAGCCCAAGAACCCACCGCCCCTGGCGGTCGGCGGGCACCGCGGCTGGTTGAACGACCCGATGGGAAGCGCGGATGGAAATGCACAGCCCCGCACGCGCACCACACCTATGGTTCATCCAGCCAGGTCCGCGAACAACTGCAGATAATCCGCCAGGTGTCGTGTGGTCAGAAAGTTGCGGCGTACGTGCTCTCGCGCCGCCTTCCCCATGCGTGCGGCCTCCACCGGCCGCTGCAGGAGATAGAGCACCTTCTCCCCACATTCCTCCGCCGAATCCACCAGGAAGCCCGTCTGGCCGTCCAGCACCTGCAGTGGGATGCCGCCCGCGTTGCCCCCCACAACCGGCTTCCCCTTCCACAGCCCCTCTGTGACGACCAACCCAAACCCCTCGCGGGTGGATTTCTGGACGACGACGTCGCTGACAGTCTGGAAGGCGCCCACCTCCAGCGCGCCCACGCCGTGGTAATTGTGCAGGATGTGGATATCGAAATCCTCCCCGGCGTGGCGGATCGTCCGGTCCAGGTAGTCCCAACCCTCCGGGTCATCAGACGCCATCGAGCCCACCAGCGCCAGTTGCACCTCGGGGATTTGCTCTTTGACGATGCGATAGGCGTCTATGACACCCAACGGATCCTTCCAGGGATCGAAGCGGCTGACCTGGGTGACCAGCGGGCGATCGAGGTCGATGCCGAAACCCGCCACGATCTCCCGCGCCTGGTCCTCCGCCATCGCCGCGTTCTTGGGCGACAAGGGATCGATCGTCGGCGTGACGATCGCCAGGTGATCGTACGACACCCCGGGCCCCACGTACTGCTCCATGGTGAAGATGCCGGCCGCGTACTCGGAGATGTAGGGGGCGAAGAAGTCCCAATAGGTCGGGTTGGGATGGGAGGTGTCGATGTGGCAGCGCCAGGCCCAGTGCTCCCCCCCCTCGCCGCCGCAGTAGTGAAGCAAGCCAGCCGGCTGGGGATCGTGGACGACGACGAAATCGTATTCCCCCTCAAACCTGTCGGCGTTCATTTCGTTGTATCGCCGCCAGATGGCCATCATGTCTTCGGTGAACGGAATATCCATCCCCTGGAGACCATTGTGGCAGGCCTTGGTGACGTTGAAGAACTCGTCCTCCCCCTCGATGACCTGCCACCGGGCATCCAGTCCCACGTCGCGCATCAGCGGCACCAGCGTCTGCAGCATCTCGGCCACGCCGCCGCCGAAGGCGGTGGCGTTGATGTGCAAGACTCGTGATCCTCTCAACGGCGCAGCCAGCTTCTCGATCTTGGCAGTGACCTCACTGCCTACAATCGGACGATAGTCAGAGAGTCGCTTCTGTTCTACTTTGACCAGTTGTAGCACTATCTTTCTCCTTGTCCCCTTGTCCCCGTGTCCCCTCGTCGCTCTTGCCTCTTCAACGCACTTGCCAGTGGCCCACTATCCTCACTTCTCTCGTACCTGACTCGCATCATCTCAATAAACCGGGGCGGGTGGGGTGTGCGGGCAGCCAAGCCGCCCGCACACCCCACATCTTCCCCTACGTATTGAGAAGATGCCATGACTCCTACCGGACCGCTAGCTCCGTCTGCTTATCAAAGATGTGCATAGAATCCATATTGAAAGCCACAGCCATGGTGTTGCCCACTCGCGCCGATGTGCGCGGGTCGAAGATCCCCTGGAATTCCATGGTCTTCGACGCCAGATGGACGACGACCTCCCTGCCGAGCAACTCGGTCACGTCCACCCTGACCTCAACCAGCGACTTGTTGATACCAGCCGGGCAGTACTCGGCGTCGTGAGTGTCCTCGGGACGGATACCCAGAATGACGTCCTCGCCCAGGTGCTGGCGGTAGACTGCTGCCCTGTCCTCCGGAACATTCAGTATGAAGTCCCTGCAATCCACGGCCACCTTGTCGCCCCGCTCCACCAGCGTTGCGTCCATGAAGTTCATAGCGGGGCTGCCGATGAAACCGGCGACGAAGAGGTTGACTGGATATTCATACAGATTCTGCGGCGTGTCAATCTGCTGCTTGACGCCGTCCTTGATCACCATGATGCGGGTGCCCATGGTCATCGCCTCGACCTGGTCGTGGGTCACATAGATGAAGGTCGTCTCTAGCCGCTGGTGGAGCTTGCTGATCTCCGCCCGGGCCTGCACGCGCAGTTTGGCGTCCAGGTTGGATAGGGGCTCGTCCATCAGGAACACGTTCGGCTCCCGCACGATGGCGCGGCCGATCGCCACGCGCTGCCGCTGACCACCGGAGAGTTGCCCCGGTTTGCGCTCCAGCAGTTGCTCGATACCCAGGATGTTGGCTGCCTCGCGCACCCGCCGATCAATCTCACTCTTGGACGTCTTGCGCTGTCGGAGGCCAAAGGCCATGTTCTCGTAGACCGACATATGGGGGTACAGCGCGTAGGACTGAAAGACCATAGCGATGTCCCGGTCCTTGGGCTTCACGTCGTTGACCACCCGGTCGCCGATGTAGATCTTTCCCTCGGTGATCGATTCCAGGCCGGCCAGCAGTCGGAGAGCCGTAGACTTGCCGCAGCCCGAAGGGCCGACGTAGACAATGAACTCCTTGTCCGCGATGTCTATGCTGAGATCACTGACTCCTGTGACATTGCCCCACCGCTTGGTTACATGCTCATACTTCACGCTCGCCATTTGACTGTACTCCTTCCATCCATCTGTAACAGCGTTAGCCGTTGTCAATTGGATCAGACTGTTGCTTACTACCGCAATGTATCGGAACCTACCCCTTCACCGCGCCGGCCAGCATACCACGCACGAAGAAGCGTTGCAGGCTGAAGAACACGATCATGGGCAAGGCCATGGAGACGAACGCTGCCGCCGTCAACAAGTGCCAGCCTGCCCCCAGCGAACTCACCATGTTGCTGATCTGGTAGGTCAACACAGGTCTCTGCCCTCCCAGGAAGACCAGCGCTACCAGCAGATCGTTCCAGATCCACAGGAACTGAAAGATGGCCAGTGATGCCAGGGCCGGCATCGAAAGCGGCAGCGCCAGCTTGTAGAAGACCGTCCAGTGCGACATGCCATCGAGATACGCCGACTCGAAAATCTCCCTCGGCAGCGAGCCGATGAAGTTACGCATCAGGTAGATGGCATAGGGCAGACCGAAGCCGGTGTGGAACAGCCAGATGCCCAGGAACGTGCCGTTCAGCCCTAACTGGGCATACACGCGCGAGACGGGGATCAGCGTCATCTGGAGCGGCACGATCTGCAAACCGACCAGTAAGGCGAACAACCCCATGCGGCCAGGGAAGTGGAGCCAGGAGAAGGCGTAGCCGGCGAAGGCCGCGAAGAGGATGGGCAAGATCGTACAAGGGATCGCAACCAGCAGGCTGTTGACAAACGCCCGTCCCATCCCCCTGGGGTTCATCAGGTCGCTGATGTTGCAATTCAGGTCCAGCGCTTGCTCCCCTTCAGCGCAGTCAGCCCGATAGCTGGCTCGGCCTCGATACCCCATCACAGCGTCAATGTAGTTGTCCACGGTGAAGCGCGGGCGGCTGGCGGCGCCCTCGGCACCTGAGACTCGGCGGAGATAGGTCAACAGATCCTTCGTCTCCTGTGCATCAGGCATCTCCTCCAATTGGACCTTTCCCGCTTCCATCTGCTCGCGCAGGAAGACAGTCAGCGCAATCGAGCGGCGGAATTGCCCAACCAGTTCTGGATCGAATAGATCCACGCCTTCGACGGCTTTGCCGTCAGAGCCGTAATAAGGAGCCAGGTATTTCTCATACACGTCCTGCCCCGCTTCTTTGCGTGGTGCAAAAGCCGTCCACCAGCCGGTCTCGTTGATATCCTGGAAGGGGCGGAACGAGGTGACCAACAGGCCAACGGTTGGTACCAGCCAGACCAAACATAGGCAGATCAACGCAAGGTGGGTCGGAAGTTTTCCCAGCATCATTTTGATACGATCAATACTCATCGTATGGCCTCCTGTGCTCGGAAACGCCGGACGTTCCAGATCATAAACGGTATCGTAAGCAGAATCAATATCACAGCGATGGCGGCCGACCGCCCGCTCTGGTGATTGATGTACATTTCGCCGTACATTCGATTGGCGATAACCTCAGTGCCATAGTTGCCGCCGGTCATGACGTAGACGATGTCGAATATCTTGAGCACGTTGATGACCATCGTGGTGACCACGACGGCAATGGTCGGCATGATGATCGGCACCATGACCTTCCAGAACACCCGCCACTCGGTGGCGCCGTCCACGCGGGCCGCTTCGAGGATCTCTGTCGGCACGCTTTTCAGGGATGCTGAGAGGATGGTCATACAGAATCCGGTCCACATCCAGACCCCTACCAGGATCAGTGCGAAGTTGTTGAAGGCCGGCTCGCTTAGCCAGGAGACGGGCTCTCCGCCCAACGCGGTGACGATCGCATTGAGCAGGCCAATCTGTACCTGGCCGGTGCCATAGGCGTAGACGAACTTCCAGATGATGCCGGCGCCCACGAACGAGATGGCCATGGGCGTGAAGATAATCGCTTTGGCCAGTGCCTCATACTTCACCCGGTCGGCCAGCACGGCGATCAGCAAGCCGAGGCGGACGGTGCCACCCACCATCAGGACCACCCACAGCAAGTTGTTTCGGAAAGCGTTCAACATGATGGGCGCGGTCAGGGCGTAGCGATAGTTCTCCAGGATGCCCCAGCACGGTTCTCCCTCCACGCAAGCGGCTGCCGCGGGCAAGGTTCCATCTGCATTTCTGAAGCTCAGGAGGAACGTGTTGAGTCCTGGATACACGATGAAGGCTGTCATAATCAACAAAGCCGGAGCGACGTACAGCCACGGGGCGATCTTGCCTTGCCTCATTATCTCGGGAACTTGAACATCACTCATTGAGGACCCCCTGCCAACTTGGCGAGACAGCGGTCTGTCTCTTCATTTGATCGAGATTGGGGGCGATTCTTCATCAGAATCGCCCCCTTCTTTACACGTGCTTGTTACTCCGTCGCTGCTGCTTGCACTGCGGCCGCCTCAGCCAGGGCTTCGTCCAGCGTGGCGGCGTCGTTGACGTAGTCCACGATGGCCTTCCACTCGGCACTGCCGAAGCCACCGGGGATGGTGTCCCCGATGTCAGGCGTGAAGCCGGTGGCCGTAGCCAGGATGTCGGCCTTCTTGGCCAGCGCCGGATCGGTGTACGAGCCCACCGCCAGCTTGTTGGGCGAGAGGTCGAAGCCCGCTTCCGCCCACGCTTTGGCGCCAGCTTCGCTCGTCAGGTAGGCGACGAACGCATTGACGGCCGGTGTGTCGTTGAAGACCATCATGCTGTCCGTGCCGCCCTGGAGTCCCTGCGCACCCGGCACGCCGAAGAAGTCGTAGTCCACACCGTACTCCAGGTCGGGGTACTGCGCGGCCACCTCGCCGCCGGCGAACCCGGACTGCTTGACCATCATCGCCTCCGGCGGATCCGAGAAGACCTTGTAGATGGCGTCCAGGAAACCGGTGGAGACAGTGCCCTCGGCCCCTCCCACCGTGTAGGCCGGGTCCTTGGCCCACTTGCCGTAGGTCTCGTAGGCCTGTTTGACCCCGGCGTCGTCGTAGGGGACCTCGCCGGAGATGAGGTCCATCACGTAGTCCGGCCCTTGCTGCACCAGCATGATGTCCTGGATGAAGTCGGAGCCCGTCCAGCCCGTGGCGTCGCCCGACTCCATGCCCATCGACCAGGGCACGTTGCCGTCCGCCACCATCTGCTCGACCAGCGCCTCCAGGTCGTCCCACGTCTCGGGCACTTCGTAGCCGTAGGCATCGAACACCACCGGGCTGTACCAGATGATCGACTTGATGTCGGCCTTGACCATCAGGCCCACCCACTTGCCACCCCGGGTGCCCATATCCTTCCAGAAACCGGCGTAGTTGTCGGCGTTGCCCCCGACCTCGTCGATGGCCATCAGTCGATCCTGGTATTGGTCCATCGCCGATGCAATCCAGAAGGCCACGTCGGGCGGGGTGCCGGCCTCGACCCGCGTGTCCAGCAACGCTTGATCGCGCGTGGACTCGGGGGCCAGCACGATGCCGCAGGCATCCACCAGCGGCTTGAGGATCTCGTTCAGCTTCTCCTCCTCAGCGCCCGACCACTGGTACAGCATCGTGATCTCGTCACCCTCCGCCGCACCCATGCAGTCGATCCCAGTTTCTGGTTCTTCTGCTGGCTCCTCTGCCGGTTCCTCGGCTGGCTCCTCCGCCGGCTCCTCCGCCGGCGCCTCGGTAGGAACGGGCTGGGGGCCGCAGGCCGCCAGCAGCATGCTCGCCACCACCAGCAGCGACAACAGAATCCAGATTGTACGCTTAAACATCTCTCTGTCCTCCTATATTATGTTTTTGACTCGTAGACTCTAAAGCTTCTGCGAAGATCCCTGAAGCGTGTTGTACTCTTCCTATTCGTCACCTCCTTCCTGCCAGAAACTATAGGGCTGCCCCACACGATTGCCGGACGACCAGTTCGGTCCGCAGAAGGATCTCTTGCTCCTCGACCGGTTCGCCGACGATGGGTTCTGTCAGAAGCATTGCAGCTCGATAGCCAAGTCCGTAGGCTGGCAGCCTCACCGTCGTCAATGGCGGATTCACGTAGTGCGCGAGTCGCACATCGTCAAAACCCACCAGTGCAACGTCATCGGGGATGCTCAGGCCGCGCTGCTTGATCGCCATCATCGCCCCAAACGTCACCAGGTCGCTGGCGACGAATACCGCGGTCGGCGGCTGTGCCAGGTCAAGCAGATCGTTCATCGCCCTGAAGCCGCTCTCCTCGCGGAAGTCGCCGGTGCGCACCAGATCCTGCGTGCACGTCAGTCCTGCTTCCTCCAGCGCGTGGCGGTAACCAACCAGCCGGTCGCGGGCAGCGGTGTACGCCAGTGGCGCGTTGGTGATCATCCCAATCCGCCGATGCCCCAAACCAATGAGATGCCCCACGGCCTGTTTTGCTGCCCCAACGTTGTCCACGTCTACAAAAGGGATACCCGAGCCCGGCAACTGTCCCAATAGCACAACTGGAAACCCCTCCGCCCTCAATTGCAACAGTTGGCGGTCGTCAGAGCGTGGCCCGGAGAGAATGATGCCGTCGGTCTGCTTTTCGCGCACCAAGCCGATGTAGGCATCGGGTGAGGTCACATCCTCCACCGAATGGATCAAGACGCGGAAGCCATTCGCCTGCACCGCATCCCCCACGCCGCGCAGCACCTCGGGAAGAAAGGCATCCGCGAAGATACGATCCGGGCTCTGGCACAGGACGAAGCCAATGGTGGACGTGCGCCCGCTGACGAGCGTACGGGCCGCGGCGTCGGGGTAGTAGTTGAGCTGGTTGGCTACTTCGAGGATGCGATGGCGCGTCTCAGGGCTCACCCGCGCGCCGGGGACGTCGTTGAGTACGAGCGAGACGGTCGTGCGAGAAACACCCACTTCCTCAGCGATCTGGCGCTGGGTAGGACGAGACCTGGTCACGGATACCCCTCTTTCGCAGTGGCAACTTGGGTCGATGAAGCACGCCGATAGTGGACAATGATAACGCGTGTCAGTGACACGTGTTACTAACGCGCGTTATCATCTTAGCAAAAAAAGCAGGATTTGTCAATAGGAAACTAAAGAAAAAAGGAAAATTTTAAGATTTCCCCCCCTGGGACAACGTGTTGGACCGCCAGAAGCCCGATTCGCCCATCAGGTTTCAGGTGACAATCTGGCGCAAGCCTGGTATACTGACCCGGCACATACCGGCGCGACCTGTCGCGCGAGAAGCGAGCGAGTCCAACAATGTCCACCTGGTTTGCACAGCGCGTCGTTGACCTGATCGGCGCGCTGACCGAAAGTTACTACACCCACAAATACGGCACGCTGGCCCGGAGGTTGGGGCGCCCGGGCGTCAGCGTGGACCGGCGGCGTGGGTTCATCATCATCCAGATCGATGGGCTTTCCCACGACCATTTTCTCCAGGCCATCGATGCCGGGGCGATGCCCTATCTGGCCCGACTATTGCGGACGCAACGCCTGGCCGTGGACTCCTGGCGCTGTGGCCTCCCCAGCACGACGCCGGCGGCGCAGGCCGGCATTATGTTCGGCAACCGCTACGACATCCCCGGTTTCCGCTGGTACGAGAAGGAGCGGGGAGTGGGCGTGCTGACCCGGCGTCCTGACCAGATCAAAGCCATTCGCGCCCGCATCAGCCAGGGACACCCGGGGATTCTGCGCGGGGGTTCCTGCTACGTCAGTATGTTCGACGGCGACGCAGATCTGGCGCTGTTCACGTTGAGCACCCTTCATCGGCAGCGCTTCTTTGAGAGCGTGCGCGGAATGGGCCTGTTCCTGCTGTTCTTGCTCAGTCCGCTTCGCGTGCTGCGCGTGCTGAGGTTGACGGCTGTGGAATACCTGGCCGGGCTAGGCCGGCGCCTCGTCGCGCTGGTGCGGCCCAGCGTGCTCAATCCATTCAACGTCTTCTCCCCACTGCTCCACGCCGTCAGCGACGCGCTCTTCACCGAGGTGCAGACCTTCGGCGTGCTGCTGGACATCTATCGCCGCGTGCCAGCCATATACGCCAACTACACCAGCTACGACGAGGCCGCCCACAAACTGGGACCGGACCACCCGGCCGCTTTCCGTGTGCTCCGTGGTGTGGACAAGCGCATCCACCAGATCGACCGTATGCGAGCCCGCTACCGGCAGCAGGAATACGATTTGTACATCATCTCCGACCACGGAAACTCACCTGCGGTACCATTCCGGTGGCGCCAGGGGATCAGCCTGGGGCAACACATCGTCGCTCAAATCGGGGATGGGCTTTCGGTGGATGAACAGGCCATCGTCTATGCCCACTCGGCGGAGAAGACGCGATATCTGCTGGACGAGCTACAGGGCCTGGCACATCGATTCTCTCCCCGTCTGCGCCGGTTGCTCGCCGCTCACCGGCTCTTCGCGGATCGGCACACGCTGTCCGACCAGGCACTCGAGTACGACTTGCAGAGACAGCGGGACGTCATCGTGTCGGCGTCTGGACCGCTGGCCCACGTCTACCTCAACGTCAGCCCGCGACCACTCGACCTGATCGAGGTCATACTTCTGTATCCCCAGTTGCTGGACGGCCTACTCGCCACTCCGGGCATTGGAGCGCTGGTGGGGCGAGCTGGGGGGCGGACCGTCGTATTGGGCCACCGGGGGGGCACACTCGTCATCGAGGACGGACGCCAGATCGCCGAGTGGCCACACCCACTCGTCCCCTTCGGCGACACCGCGTACGCCGCGGACCAGTTGCACCAACTGGCCCATTTTCCTCACGCCGGTGACCTGATCGTACTGGGGGCAATTGAGGCAGACGGCCGGGTCGTGACCTTCGAGGAACAGGCAGCAACGCACGGGGGACTGGGCGGCCCGCAGATCCGCTCCTTCATCGCGTGGCCAAACCACCGGTCACTTGCGCCGGAGACGTTGGACGACGCCCGCGACCTGTACCCTTACTTCATGGAGCGTTACGTGGAGCAACCACAGGCCGAGGAACAGCTACCGCATCAGGGCGATGGCGTAGCTAGCCGAAACTCCCGCCACCCTGACCACGCTCCGGCGTTCTCTACCCCATCCTCCGCCCGCACACGCCAGCGATAGTCCCAGCCACAATCGAGTGAGGACGCCAGCGCGGTGCCGCTCACCGGGCCGGTGTAGGCAGGTGTCGGCGTAGGTACCGCGAGTGTTTCTGCGGCCACGGCCTCCAGTTGGACGAAGTACCCAACGATGCCCGATGGGTCCTCCACCCGGTTCCAGCGCAGCGTGACGATGGTGGGGTCGGCAGGACACGGAACCACTGCCCCATCCTCCGGCTCGACCAGCTCAGGGGCAGGGGGACCCGTCACGTCCCGCACGTAGAAGATGCGCTCCGCCGACCACGGGCCCACGTTCTCAGCCCTGTCCACCGCGCGCACCCACCACCGGTACACCTCCCCGCAGGGGACGAAGACGTTTAGGAAGGTCCCACTCGCGAACTGGAGCGGATAGATGGTCGGATCACGTTCGATCGCCTCCAGTCGCACCTCATACGTCCGGATGCCGGAAGGGTCATAAACGCTGTCCCACTGCAGTTGAACCCACAGGGATTCCGCGCCAGGCGGACAGAACCACTCCGCTCCCTGCACGGGAGCCACCAGTTGCGGGGCAGGCGGGGCCACGCGGTCGGGCGTCGGGGACGGTGTCGGCGTATTCGTCGGCGTGTTCGTCGGCGTGGGGGTATGAGTCGGCGTCGAGGTCGGCGTGGGGGTGTTCGTCGGCGTCACCGTCGGCGTATTCGTCGGTGTGGATGTGGGGACAGGCGTGTTCGTCGACGTGGCCGTCGGCAACGGCGTGTTGGTCGGAGTGGCCGTGCTCGTCGGTGTGGCAGTCGGCGTCGCAGTCTGCGTCGGTGTCGCCGTCGGCGACGGCGTGGGTATGGCAGGCCGGGGCCACAGCCGCCATATCCCCAACACAACCAACGATATGAACAAGATGGCGAACAGCACAGCGCACCCCACCACCAGAGGCGAAGTCCTGGGCGTCTCCGTCCTGGCCGGTGGGCGCGTAGACGGGGGCGGGGGCGGGGAAACACGTCGCGGCGGAGCGGACGGCCCCACGACGTATTTCAGGTTGTCGCGGCTCACGCCGGCCCCGGCCCGGTCGCCCAATGTCTGTCGCAGACGTAACGCCTGAACCAGTGAAGTACGGGCCGTGGCGGTGTCCCCCAGGCACAGCGCGCGAGACCCCAGTTGATGCAATGCCCAGGCTTTCGTGGCCCGGTCGTCCAGGGCCTCTGCTGCCCGGAGCACCCAGTCCAGTACCTGGGCCAAAGCGGCCCAGCGTCCACCCACCGCCAGCGCGCCAGCCACCGCTCGCCCCAGCCGCAGGACCTCGTTCCAGCGCTCAACGCCGACAGCCCATTCCAGCGCACGCAGGATGACGCCGGATGCCTCCAGCAATCGATCGGGGGCCTGCCGCTGCTCTTCTGCCCAGGTGGTGAAGTGGTCCAGGATCCGCTCCGCCCACGGAGTCACGTCCCACGTCCGCCTTACAGCCTGGCCCAGCGCGCCGGCTAGGCGGTAGCCCGAGCTTTGGGCCTGGACGAGACCCCGTCGCTGCAACTCCTCCAGGGCTGAAGTGACGTCCGAAACTCTCGTCAGTGCAGATATAGGTTCGACCCGATAGGGCACATCGTCCAACGCCGCCAGGACCACCACGATCCGTTTCCCAGCTTCGGGGAGTCCGGCCAACACCTGCGCATGAAGCGACTCAACCGGCGAAGGGGTCTCCACCGCACGGGCGACCTGCGCCAGCGACCGCCCGTCCTCGCGAGCCAACGCCGCCGCCTGAAGAATATGCAACGGGTGACCGTCCAGCGCGTTGCACAGCGCCTGGGCCACGGGCCGATCTTCCGAGGCCAACGGCCGGCCTAGCGCATGTGTAAGCAGCGCCAGCGCGTCTTCCCGCGCCAGCCCGCGCACCTCTATGGCCTCTCCTCCCCTCCACGGGCGACGCTCCGCCGACGTCACGACGAAGGTGCAGCCCGGCGCGGCTCCCATCAGTGTCTGCACCTGGTGCCACGCGAGATCCGCATCGTCCAGCATAACGAGCGCCCGTTTCCCCTGCAGGTACTGCCGGATCTGGACGTCGGTCGCTTTGAAAGGGACGTCGCTTTCGTAGAAGGCATCGAAGAGGAACTGGACGATATCTTCCAACGCCCACTGGCGGGCCGATAGGTAGACGACGCCATCTGGGAAAGCGGCCGTCGACGGATGGTGGGCCAGATGCCGCAGAAGCGCCGTCTTTCCCACACCCGCCGGACCGTGGAACGCCACCGGAGGCGCGGACTGGAGTGCGGCGGTCGCAGCGCGGACCTCCTCCTCCCGGTCCAGGAAACCAGGGAGGTCAGGCGGGCGCAGCGAAACAGGCGTAGGGCGCGGTCGCAGGCGAGGTTGTTGGGCCGATGTGGACACGTTGACCACGTCACCGTGGACCTGGCCAATCCGGAGGATGTAATTCCCGACGGCAATTTTATCGCTCATCGCTCACTTCTCTTCAGCGCCCCACGTGAATAACTGGCCTGCCCACTACCGACCGCCCCACCCTACCACTGTACAGCAGGCCAGGCGAAGAATATCACCGACATCGCCCAGAAGAACGCCCACGAGACCAGCGCATAGCGCCAGCGTGGGAACCGCAACAGGGGCACCAGCAGAGCCGCCAGCGCCACCACCCAGAACGCCGGTCGCATCAGCACCTCCCGCCATCCGACGACAGTGCCATCAGGAGCGAAGACCAGCCAGCGCAGGATCAGCGCGCAGAGGACCGGAAGCCCGGCCGCGACGACGCCGTCGGCCGTGCCCCACCCAACGTGAGCCGCCTGGAGCTCGCGCCCCACCTCCTCCACGCCGAAGCAAGCGGCCGCCTCGGCCAGCGCCCTTTCCTCGTCCAACCCGCGCGCCCGCGCCGCGGCCACGGCGTCCTCCAGGTGGCCTTGGAGTTCGGCCAGCAGATCATGCTCCATCTCGGCGTCCAGGTCGAGCTGCGCCCGAACCTGCTCCAGCACAGCATCCACCTGGGACGCCCCTTCCCACGCTGGGGAAGAACCGGAGGCCGGATCCGAGGCCTGCCCCGCGCTCACGCCCCCTCCAATCCCAACAGTTGGTCCATCTGCCGGCTGAAGGTCTGCCAGCGCCGCATCTCCACCTCCAACTGCTGCCGCCCCTTCTCCGTGAGCGTGTACATCTTGCGCCTGCGGGTACCCGGCTCGCCCACCCACCGGCTCTCCAGCAGCCCGTCCTGCTCCATCCGATGCAACCGGGGGTAGATCAGTCCTTCCTTGAAGTGGAAGTACCCCTCCCCGCGCGCATCCAGCCGCCGGATAATCTCGTATCCGTGCAGCGGCTCATCCTCGTCTACCAACAACTTGAGGATCGCCACAGTGGTCGTTCCCTTGCGCATCTGGTCAATCTGGCTCGCCATCCCATTCCACTCCCTGATCATGCCCAAAAGTTTACCACTCCGGTGCCAGGCACTTTCGACGAGCGCATGAAGGCAAAACCTGCTTGTGTTCATCCAGGCCTTCAAGAAAAGAACATCCTGTAAGTGCCTGGCACCTGGCCTCAACAGTTACACCAGAAGTTTCTTATGTAGAATAGCATGAAATTGCGAAGAGGTCAAGCACTCGGACCATGTCTTGCCCAATTTCAACAATTGACGTACAATGGGGCCAGATCAGCGACGACGTGGGGGACGTATGGCCGCCCTGCTTCGAATGCATGAAGAGGTATGCGCGATGAGTGAAAACGCCAGTGCAAAGACTTCGACCCGAGCGACCCGGAGTCGCATCGTGGCTTTACTCGAGGACCTGCCGCCGGAGAGCCTGACGCTCGTCGAGCGGTTCGTCCAGTTCCTGCGTGACCAGGCCCGGCGAGGCCAGCCGGTTGAGAGTGTTCCGGTGCGAGAGAAACGCCCGCCCTACATGTATCCCACCGTACCGCTGTCGGCGTCTGTGCTGGACGGTCTCATCGGCATCATGCCGCCGGTCGAAGGAGACGCGTTGGCGGACACCGAAGCGTTGTACGACGAGGTATAACACTTACTTCAACGACGCACTCATCGCCCTGGCCTGCCGGGAACGGAACATTCCTGCCATCGCGAGCTTTGACGCCGACTTCGACCAGGTCACATAGCTGCGTCGCTTGGCCCGGCCGGAGGACGTGACCTAGCTACCCCAGATACTTCCCCACAATCACCCCCAGCCTCTCCTTCACACTCTCCGGTATCAGATCCCGCTGGGTGATCAGCGCGGTCGCCAGCGCGTCCTTGCACTCGCAGTCGCGCTCGGCCCC
>Ga0180438_10006657_pt1 | contig 15550 bp, 2 predicted proteins | sample SS_ome_12_FD_132455 | JGI IMG/M metagenome (GOLD analysis project Ga0180438, IMG submission 132455) | Hypersaline lake sediment archaeal communities from the Salton Sea, California, USA - SS_3_D_2 metaG | ecosystem: Environmental > Aquatic > Non-marine Saline and Alkaline > Hypersaline >...
ATTACCGTTAAAAGCGAATTCCTTCAAAAGCTGGGTAGAAGCATTACACCAATATGCAGCAAGCGAGCGCTCTTTAGAAGAGAAAACCTATTGGGAGAAGCAAGAAACCCTTCCCATTCCGACCATAGAAAAAGATTTTGAAGGGGGAGATAATTATGTAAAAAATAGGGCTTCGGTTTCGTTCCATTTGAGTCCAACAGAAACCGAAGAATTGTTGACAAAGGTAAATAAAGCGTATGGGACGGAAATTAACGATATATTACTGACCGCCCTGGGATTGGCTGCAAGGAAGACCTGGTCTCATAACCGGTTGTTTGTCGCGCTGGAGGGTCATGGAAGGGAAAGCCTGTTTGACGAAATGAACGTAAGCAGGACCATCGGATGGTTTACAAACCATTACCCTGTCCTACTGGACTTTTCATTTGAAAATGACCTGGGACGCCAGATCAAAGAAGTGAAAGAAACACTGCGAAAGGTTCCCAATAAAGGGATGGGCTATGGGATACTGAAATACTTAACACCGGCTGATAGTAAAAAAGAGATCAATATTGAATCCCAGCCCCCCATGATCTTTAATTATCTGGGACAATTTGATGTTGAGGCAGGGCAAAGCACTTTTGAACTTGCAAAAGAACCGGCGGGCGATTTTTTCGATAATAATGAAAAAAGGCAGTATGAACTGGAATTTAGCGGGATAATCAACGACAGTCGGTTGACCTTTACCGCTTTGTACAGCAAAAAACAATATAAACCGGGAACCATAAAAACGCTTCTTGACAATTTTAAATCTGAACTCGTCCGGGTGATTTGTTTTTGTGCTTCAAAAGAAAAGCGGGAATTTACCCCTTCTGATTTTACTTACTCACACCTGTCCGTAGAGGTAGTGGACCAATTAAATCACCAGTACCAGGATTCAATCGAAGACATCTATCCATTAACGCCAATGCAGCGGGGTATGTTGTTCCATTCACTGCAAGATAATTCGTCCGGGGCTTATTTTCAACAATTCTCCTACCAGTTAAATGGAGTCCTTGATTTGAAAATGGTTGAGAAAGGCCTAAATGAATTATTTAAACGGCACCATGTCCTGCGCACAGCCTTTATTCACCAGGAAGTAAAAAACCCTCTCCAGCTTGTTTTGAAAGATAGAGGTATCGATTTTTATTATGAAGATATTAGCGATATAACCAGCAGTGAAGAGAGGGAACGATTGATCAGGGAATTAATAATAAAAGATCGGCAGCGGTCCTTTGATCTCAGCAAAGATGTATTGATGCGGGTATCGATTTTCCAGGTGGATAAAAGCCAGTATAATTTTATATGGAGTGCGCATCATATCTTAATGGATGGGTGGTGTACAGGAATATTAATTGCCGAATTTTTTGAGATATATACCAGTTTCCTGGAAAAAAAGAAGTATCAATTACCCCCTGCTACTCCATATCGGAATTATATCCGATGGCTGGAAAAACAAAATAGGGAACATTCCAGGGCCTATTGGAAAAGGTACCTGGATTCATACGAAGAAACAGTGGTTGTCCCGGGAAAAAAATCCCAGCAAGATAAGGATGAATATAAGAATGAAATTTTAAAGCTGGAATTTGACAGTGAGACCACCGTTAACCTGAATGGCGTAGTGGCTAAGAACCATGTCACGGTGAATACCTTTATCCAGGCTGTTTGGGCGGTTCTTTTGGGTAAATATAACGGGAAAGAGGATGTGGTATTTGGTTCAGTGGTATCCGGTCGCCCGGCCCAGTTGGAAGGGGTGGAAACGATGGTGGGCCTATTTATCAACACCATCCCGGTACGAATCCAATTTAAGGGAGATACAGAATTTAACCAATTGCTTCATCAAGTCCAGGCAGAAGCAATCGCCAGCGAACCCCATCATTATCACCCATTGGCTGAGATTCAATCGGAAAGCTTCTTGAAACAGGGCCTGATCAATCATATCCTGGTATTTGAAAACTATCCTACAGCAGAACAAATCAAGGGATATGAAAGTAAAAGACAATTTCCGCTTAAGTTATCCAATGTAGAGGCATTCGAGCAAACCAACTATGATTTTAACATAATCATAGAGGGGGGAAGACAATTGGCCGTACGATTTAATTTTAATGGCAATGTTTTTGACAACGATTTTGTCAATCGAATGGCCGATCATTTTCGCCTGGTTGTGGACCAGGTTGTGGGTAATAATGAAATAGAAATCGGGAAATTAACGCTTCTGTCAAACCAGGAAAAGCATCACGTATTGGTTGAATTTAATGATACGGAATCATGGTATCCAAAAGATATGACCATTCACGCATTATTTGAAGAGCAGGCAGAAAGCGCCCCGGATCGTATCGCCGTTGTGGGCATGGGACATGGGGCATGGGGCATGGTGTTCCTTACCTATAGAGAATTGAATGAAAAATCAAATCAACTGGCTCAGATGCTTCAGGAAAAAGGCATTAGACCCGATACCATTGTAGGGATTATGGTTGAGCGTTCAATCGAAATGATGGTGGGGATATTGGGAATATTAAAAGCCGGGGGTGCATATTTACCCATTGATCCCGATTATCCAGAACAACGAAAGCAATATATGCTAGCCGATAGTGCGGCAAAGATATTGTTGACATCCAGAGATAATATTCCAGTGGGAACGGGAAAACAAGGCGGGCTTGCCCCCCTGTATTTACCCCTGGAGGATATCCCTATAACACATCACTGCAACCCACAACTGGCAACGAGCTCTGAAAATCTGGCTTATGTCATTTATACTTCGGGAACCACTGGAAAACCCAAGGGCACGCTCACCACTCATTCCAATGTATTGCGCGTGGTCAGGAACACCAATTACATCGATATAACCCCTCATGACAGACTACTCCAGTTATCCAATTATGCCTTTGACGGGTCTGTATTTGATATTTACGGCGCATTGGTGAATGGAGCAATGCTTGTGATGCTCAAAGCCGAAGAGGTCATCGCTGTGGACCGGCTGTCTGACATCATAAAAAAGCAAGTCATTACCTGTTTTTTTGTTACCACAGCCTTGTTTAACATACTGGTAGACCTGGAAATTGACTGTTTAAAGGAAGTAAAGAAAGTTCTTTTTGGCGGCGAAATGGTATCGGTGGTGCATGTGAGAAAGGCATTGGAATACCTGGGAGAAGGGAAAATCATTCATGTATATGGTCCCACAGAAACCACTGTATATGCCACCTATTATGATATTAACCAGGTGAGTGATAAGGCTGGAACCATCCCCATTGGCAGTCCTATCTCTAATACATCCATCTATATTCTGGATAAAGCATTCCAACCTGTTCCCATCATGGTCTCCGGAGAGGTGTATATTGGCGGAGAAGGGGTTGCGCGGGGATATTTAAACAAACTTGAATTAACAGCAGAAAAATTTAACAAGGATTTTCAGGATGACCAGGATGAAAAAGGAATAGACAAAAATTCCCTTACCCCTCTACCCCTCTATCCCTCTACCCCTCTTTATCGCACCGGTGATTTGGCCCGGTGGCTGCCAGAGGGCAATATCGAATTTCTCGGAAGGGTCGATCACCAGGTTAAAATCCGTGGATTCAGAATAGAATTGGGAGAAATAGAGAACCATCTAAATGCACATCCTGGGATAAAAGAAGCCGTTGTGATCAACAAGAAAAACAGGGGGAGACAATATCTGTGCGCCTATTTTGCAGCCAGGCAAACACCGGGGGAGAAAATACCTTCGGTCAATGAATTGAAAGAATACCTCCAGGAAAAGTTACCCGATTATATGATTCCTGCCTGTTTTGTGAAAGTGGAGAAGATACCTCTAAATCCCAATGGGAAAGTAGACCATAAAATGCTTCCTCAGCCATTGGAGTCTGATTTCCATTCCACCGGTACATATGAAGCACCCCAAAGTAATTTGCAGCAAATGATTGCGGAGACCTGGAAAGAAGTGCTGGGAAGGGAAAAAGTAGGTATCCAGGACAATTTTTTCGACCTGGGAGGGAATTCCCTGGATTTCGTTTCCATAAGCAATCAATTAAAGGAAAAACTGGGAAAAGAAATACCTGTGGTAACCTTGTTTACCTACCCCACCATCCGTTCGCTGGAGCTTTTTTTAATGGGGGAACAGGAAGAGGGAGAGGACGATTCAGAATTGATCGATGAAGGTAAAGACCTGATGCATTTAACTCTAAATAAATTGGATAATGGAGATTAATATGAAAGAAATGAAAAAAAACAGCCCTCAAACCGGTCTGGAGGTAGCAGTCATCGGTATGGCCGGGAGGTTCCCTGGTGCAAACGACATTCATACTTTCTGGGAGAATTTAAAAAATGGTGTAGAGTCAATAACATTTTTTTCAGATGAAGAATTGCTGGAATCGGGTATTGCCCCGGAAATTCTCGAATCCCCCAATTATGTCAAAGCCAAGGGCTATATTGAAGACCTTCAATATTTTGATGCATCGTTTTTTAATTATACCCCCAATGAAGCGGCAGTAATGGACCCTCAACTGCGGTTATTCCATGAATGTACCTGGCATGCCCTGGAGGATGCGGGTTATGATCCCCAGTCTTACAATGGGACAATCGGGCTTTATGCCGGTTATGCTCCGAATATTTTATGGAAAGTGGGTCATTTATTCCAAAGCGGGGCAAGGGGTTCGGAAATGCTTGAGCTAATGAATTTGAATAGTGATTATTTCTCAACACTGATCTGCTATAAGTTGAATTTAAAAGGACCGGGTATTACCGTGAATACTGCTTGTTCGACTTCATTGGTGGCCATTCATATGGCATGTCGTGCGTTACTAACCGGGGAAGCTGATATTGTTCTATCCGGAGGGGTCATGATCTCGCTTCCCTCCAAGACCGGTTATTTCTACCAGGAAGGAATGATCATGTCTCCCGATGGCCGCTGCAGGCCCTTTGACGCAAAAGCCAATGGTACAGCCTCTGGCAATGGTGTGGCTGTTGTGGTATTGAAGCGGCTGAAAAAAGCGATAAAGGACGGGGATCATATATACGCAGTGATTAAAGGTACAGCCGTTAATAATGACGGCAATCGCAAGGCAGGATATTCCGCTCTCAGCGTAGAGGCCCAGGCCCAGGTCATCCGGGCGGCCCGGCGCGTGGCCGAAGTGGAGCCGGAAAGTATTTCCTATATCGAAACCCATGGGATCGGCACTCCGCTGGGAGACTCCATTGAAATCGAAGCATTAAAAAAAGCCTTTTCTCAAACCAATAAGAAGAAATTTTGCCGCATCAGCGCCTTAAAAAGCAATATTGGTCACCTGGACGCCGCTGCCGGGGCTGCCAGTTTTATCAAAGCCGTCATGGCATTGCACCACCAGTGCCTTCCCCCTACTGTGAATTTCGATTCCCCAAATCCCAAAATTGATTTTGAAAACACTCCGTTTTTTATGGGTAAAACCCTGGACGAATGGCAGGCGGATGAATATCCCCGGCGGGCCGGGGTCAGTTGCTTTGGTATCGGCGGCACCAATGCTCACGTGGTGCTAGAAGAATGGCCAGAAAACGGAAGACAGAAGACAGAGGATAGGGTTCACAACCTCATATTGTTGTCTGCCAAAACCCAGGCCGCCCTGGATAAAATGACAGAAAACCTGGGCACCCATTTCAAAAAAAATCCCCATATCAATCTTGCCGATGCCGCTTATACACTGCAGGTGGGTAGGCACGATTTCAATTATAGACGAATGCTGGTGTGCCGGGATAAAAAGGAGGCCATCCACCAATTGTTATCCCCCAACCCCGGAACCGTTTACACTTCTGTTATAGAATTGGAAGAGAGGCCTGTGGTGTTTATGTTTCCCGACATGAGCAGCCAATATGTTAACATGGGGTTGGAACTCTATAAAACCGAACCGGTTTTCCGTGAAGAAATGGACCGCTGCTTTACATTTTTGGAATCCCTCCTGGGGGACAATGTAAAAGAAATTCTTTACCCCTCCTCTGAGAACAATAGGTCCAATGGGTCCTATAAGCCCTATACAATATTTATCTTTGAATATGCCCTGGCCCGGTTGCTTCTGAAAGGGGGAATAAAACCCAGGGCCATGATTGGTGACTGTCTGGGAGAATATTCAGCAGCCTGCATTTCCGGTGTATTTTCCCTGGAAGATGCCTTAACCCTGCTCAAGGTCAGGGGAGAATTGCTCCGGGAGACCGATCCTGAAGCTGTGGACCCGGTAGTAAAAACATTTGAAGACCAGGTGAGACGGTTAACCTTGAATAAACCGTTCATTCCCTTTGTATCCAGTGTGACGGGGAAATGGATCACTCCGGAAGACGCAGTAAACCCACGTTACTGGGCCGAGCATTTGCGGCAAACACAGCAAACAGGAGAAATTGTACCATTCACCGACGGGCTAAAGGAATTAAAACAAATCGAAAATGCCGTTTTCCTAGAGGTCGGACCCGGTAGTACCTTGAGTACCCAGGTCCAATCCTGCCTGGATCACTCAATGAACCCTTCGGCAGTCAATGCAGTCAATATGATACCCCCTTCAGACCGGGACGATTCAAATGTGGAGTATTTATTGAACCAGATGGGCCGGTTATGGTTGCTGGGGGTACCCATTGACTGGCGTGTATTTTATACCGATCAGGAGATGAAGCGGGTACCGCTCCCTGGTTATCCTTTTGATAAAAACTCTTATCCCATTGAGCCGCCGTTGCAAGAACTCGAATTGATGGTGCGGAAAGGAGAGAAAATCTCTGCCCCGGTATCCACCTCTGCAATTGGCCCCAACAGGCCTGAACTAAAGACTCCATATGCAGCACCCCGGGGTCGTGTCGAAGAAATCCTGGCGCAAATGTTTGAAGACTTGCTGGGAATCCGACCCATCGGTATTGATGATGACCTGCTGGAATTGGGAGTGGATTCGTTGAAAGGATTAACCTTTGTCAACCGATTCAAAGAACAATGGGGGGCGGTCATCCATATAACAACCCTGTTTGAGTCACCTACAGTGGCAGAACTGGCCGCTTATCTGGACAAACATTACCCGGAAAACACTGCCTGGATAGCCGGTACTGTACCAGGTGAAGATATTGGAAAAAGAGACCCGGGAAAAGTAAAAAAAGGTGCTGAACACAAAATCTCGATTTCATTATCTGAGAACCTACAGCTCCTTAAAGAGACCTCGCCCAAAGCTGAAAATATCTTTTTTATACATGAAGTAAGTGGAGATATTGGTGCATACATTGAATTCTGCCGGCTGCTGGATACCGGGTTTAATTGTTGGGGTATTCAAGCGGAGAAATTGAAACATTTTCGGCCCCAAAATCGGACCATAGCAGAAATCGCCGCCATTTATATAGAAAAGATAAAAAGAATACAACCCGAGGGACCCTATTACCTGGTGACATGGTCTGGCGGCGGCCATATTGTTTTTGACATGGCCCTGCAATTGGAACAGAGGGGTGATCCACTGGCCGTATTGGTATTTATTGACTGCCGCGGTCCCATGGCCCGTTTAAATAAAAAATACGAAGACTTTACCCTTGATACTGAGAAAAATTATTTAAAAGGATTCTTTGCCGGAACGGAAATGGGAGAAAAACTGGGAAACATAACCCATATTGACCATATCTGGCCATCTGTGGTGGATGTTCTGAAAAACAACTATTCTTCCTATAAAGAAGCAATAGACCAGGTGATCCGGCAAGACCGAATGCTTACACTGCTCAATTTTGATGGGCAGCGAGTGGAGGATCTTATTCAATATATGAATAAGAGTCGGACATTTGGGAATGCCTCGGCTCAATATATCCCTGCAAGGAAGCTCCAGACCCCACTTCATTTTTTTGAAGGTACAGAAGCTCCCAAAGAAACACCGGTTTATTGGAATGAATACTGTACACACCCGGTAACGTTCCATGAAATGAGGGGTGACCACTATTCAATATTTAAACATCCGCTGGTTAAAGAATTTGCTCAATTATTTAGTGAATTTTTAGAAAACATAAACCCAAAAAACCGCAGGGAAAATTTATAAGTAAAAAAATGGAGAAATTAAAATGAAAAAAGATGTGTTTAGAAAAGTGTTACCTGAAAATTATTTTGAGGGTAAAGACGGTACCAATTACCGGTTCACCATTTTAAAGGACATTGCGGTTGCCGGTTCAGCCGAACCCATCCCTTATGATGATTCTCTCCAGGATGAAATCATCGGGCTTTATGGCAAATACAAGGATTTTACCCTCTATATCCATTGTCCCTGGTGTATTGAGCACTGCTCCTACTGCCATTATTACCGGGGACCCATGTTAAAACGAACCGAATTGACAAGCATGTTGGAAGCGGAGAAAAAACATGCCCGGATGATGGATGAGTGGATCGATCTTCCTAACCGTAATATGCGTTCCATCTATTTTGGAGGCGGCACCCCAACAGTACTGCCGGCCGATTTATTGGATGAGACCATTGGATACTATGTGGAACGATACAAGAACGATGATGAGTGTGAGGTATGTCTCGAGTGCAGCCCCATTACCCTCAAACCTAAAAAAATAGCGATACTGGAGCGTTATATTGATCGGTTAAGTGTGGGAGTTCAATCCTTTGATGACCGGATATTAAACGTGGTGGAGCGCAAACATACCGGTGCCATGGCCGAAGAGGTATTGGCCGAGGCTATCCCCCGTTTTCCCTCGGTTAACGTGGACCTGATCTATGGCCTTTACGAGCAAAGCCTTGACGATTGGCTTGCTTCAATTGAAATAGCCATCAACCTGAAGAGCCAATCCCTCACCATTTATCGCCTGGATATTCGTGACGTACCAGCCATTATTAAGAGCTTCCGCCAGGAGCCGGAAAAGTTTCCTGATGAATACATGTGCCGCCGGATGTACGAGGAAGCCAAACATATGTTGTTGGCCGCAGGTTATCGAGAGAACCTGGTGGGCTGGTTCCTTCTGCCCCAGGTCAAAGACACCACGGTCTACCGTGAGCGTTGGGAAAAAGGGTCGCCCTGTATTGCCCTTGGCCCTGCCCTGCACAACTATGCGGCCGACCACTTTTATGAAACCTTATCGGATCATGGGGAATATATTGCTGCTGTCAATGCCGGGAAACTTCCCGTAAAACACATCTACCCCTTAACCCCTGCAAAACAACTCATCTGGTATGTGCTTGCCCAGTGGAAATCCAACAGCCCGGTGTATCCATCGGTCATTATCGAACGCTTTGGCCGGGATCAGTTAAACTGGTTTATGGACTTAATTGCCAATTACCTGGCCTGGGGCGTGGTGATAGAGTCCGAGGATAAACTGGAGGTAACCGAAGAGCACCACTATATATTGGAATGGGTGTTGGTAGAATTGATCAACTCATTAAAGTAGAATATTCCCTTCCCCCCTGGATTTATATACGCCCGAAGGGTACCTTTTATCTGTGCCCACTTTCTTGCTCATTTTCTTGCCTGGCACTTTTTTCATTATTTTTTATTTGCATTTTAATTGGAACAATTAATGGGAATTAATGGGCGATTAAAAATATTAAAAAAATTGCTCCAAAATATTAATTTTTTTTAGATAGATATTAATAAAATTAATTTTTTGGGCTGTAAATATTAAAAAAATTAAGGACGAGGCAAAAAATAGCATATAATTGGTCTCTTTTTTCTTCATTGTGATGTTAAATCCTGCTGAATTTTTTTTGTCTTCTCTTTTTTCCAATTTCTATTTCCAGGCCGCTGGTACTGATCGACTCCTGACAAAACTGAACTGGGCTGAATTTTTGTAAAAGAAAATCCTGGAAATGCCTGATATACTTGAAACAACAGTTGTTCCCGCTGGGGAAAATAGCTTAAATCCGGCAGTGTCTGATTTTTAAAATAAGTAGTAAAAACGTCAAATCCCCCAATATTACTGCATTATTTGAAAACCAGGATCCAGGAAAAAGTTCAGAAAAACCCGTATTTACATAGAGGAAAATTCTGATATTTTATGTTATATGGGAAAAAAAATGCTTTAAAAAATTTATCACATTGGCTTGTTATTATTAAAAGGTGAGTTTCAAAATAGTAGTAGGTAGTAGAATTGAAGCGCTTGCATTTTCTGGCCTGAAATTTCCGTAATAGCAGAAACCGACACGAGTAAAACACGGAACAAAATAAGTACAAGGAGCCGCAATTGAAAAACGGTTTTATCGGAATAATGGTTGAAAACAGCCCTGATCTGTTGGTGGCTTTGATGGGAATTTTAAAATCAGGGAACGCGTTTGTTCCACTTAATCCCACCTATCCCAATGAGAGGATACATTTTATCATCAATGATTGTAAAATAAACGTTCTTTTGACCGATAAAGCCACTTATGAGAAAGGGAATCAAATCGCCGGGAATAACCCGATCATTACCCATCATCTCTGCCTGGATGGGGTTAACGATAATTTAAAGGCTGAGGTCACCGGAGAACCTCTTATTACCAGCGAAGATGCAAGCCGCTTGCTAAAAGAAAAAGATTCCAATCGGCAGCCACAAGAGACCTGCTATGTGATTTATACCTCTGGTTCCACCGGCCGACCCAAAGGAGTGCCCATTACTCATCGCAACCTGGTACCTTTACTTTTATGGTTCCTGGAATACTTTGAACTGGGGGAGCGCACCAGGGTTTTTCAAAATTTATCCTATTCGTTTGATTTTGGTGTGTTTGAACTTCTTTTAACACTGCTGCCCGGCGGTACGTTATGCTTTTTTAACAAACACCAACCGGGCGATTTGACCGGGTACGTGAATTTCATCAATGAAAAAAAGATCAATACCATTCATACGACCCCGGCTTTTTTTAATGGCATTCTTTCAGCAGGGGGAAAAATGCCCGGTTTGGAACTGGTTCACCTGGGGGGTGAGCGATTAACAGCAAAGACTGTGTATGAGGTATCTGAACAGGTCTCTCCCAGATGCAAGATATATAATGGCTACGGCCCGACAGAAGCGACCATTAACTGCTCCATTTTTTGCATAAAGGCAGATGAGCTGGAAGCGATCCAGGGAAAGGAGAATATTCCCATCGGAAAACCATCTGCTCTTCATTCAATATACATTTTAAGCCCATATAATCGGCCGCAGCCCATTGGGGTGGCGGGTGAGTTATGCATTGCAGGACCCGGGTTGAGCAATGGATATTTAAACCGCCCGTTATTAACAGCTGAAAAATTTGACCAAGATTTTCAAGATTATCAGGATGACCAGGATAAAAAAGGGATAGACAAGAATTCCCTTACCCCTCTACCCCTCTACCCCTCTACCCCTCTTTACCACACTGGCGACCTGGCCCGGTGGCTGCCAGATGGAAACATCGAATTCCTGGGACGCATCGACCACCAGGTAAAGGTCAGGGGCTTCCGTATCGAATTAGGGGAGATTGAACACTGCCTGTTGAACCATGAAAATATTAAAGAAGTGGTGGTGCTGGCACGAGAAAAGGAGGGCGATAGTCGTTACCTTTGTGCCTATATTGTTCCCGGGAACATGAATAAACCCTTTGATCCGGTTCACCCGTTTACCGTATCGGAACTGCGGGAGTATCTATCGCAGCATTTGCCGGATTATATGATCCCGGCTTATTTTATTCAACTGGAACAACTGACGCTCACCCCCAATGGCAAGATCGATAGAAAAGCCCTACCAGAACCGGATCAAAGCACAATAGAGACAGGGATTGAATATGTGGCCCCAATGACGGATACGGAAACAAAACTGGTAAACATCTGGCAGCCGTTGTTAAAAATAGAGAGAATCGGGATAATGGATGATTTTTTTGAGTTGGGAGGCGATTCCATACTGGTGAACCAGTGCATTGCCCGTATCCGGGAGGAGATGCGAGTGGAAATTCCCTTGCGGACATTTTTTGAGCGTCCCTATATAAAAGCCTTATCCGAAGAAATAGAAAAACAGGAACGGCAGGTATCCTCAATAAAACCAGTGAAGCGGGAGGGGGAGATTCCTCTATCCTTTGCCCAGGAGCGGTTGTGGTTTTTGCAGGAGTTGGATGCGGAGAGTACAGCCTATTTTGTTCCCCGGGTTATACGAATAAAAGGAAAATTAGGCATCGGCTTGTTGGAACGAACCTTTACTGAAATCATCCGCCGTCATGAGATCCTGCGCACTATTTTTCCCACGGTTGATGGTGGGCCTGTGCAGCGTATTCACGAGCCATATCCGTTTAAAATCCCGATCATTGATTGGAATCAAGAGGAAGAGGAGAATCAAAATCAAAAGGTATCCTATTTTTTAGAAGAAGAGGGGCAGCGGGCGTTTGATTTTGAGAATGGACCGCTGCTGCGGGTGACGGTTCTAAAATTAAACGAAAATGAAAATCTCCTGGTGTTAACCGAACATCATTTGATTCATGACGGCTGGACCCAGGGGGTATTGTTAAGGGAATTCATAGAAATATTTACCGCTTATTCGGAGGGAAAAGCACACGGGCTACCGGATCTGCCCATCCAGTATGCTGATTTTGCCATCTGGCAGCGGAATTATTTGCAGGGAGAGGTACTGGATAGTCACCTGGATTACTGGAAGGAGAAGTTATCCGGATTGGTCCCTGTACTGGACTTGCCGGCTGACCGATCCCGGCCCTCTATCATCAGTGGAGAGGGAGCCATGAAAGCATTTCATTCGTCTGGTCTCCTTACGCATCAACTGAAAGATTTCAGCCGGAAAAATGGCTCCACTCTGTTTATGACCATGCTGGCCGTCTTTAAGACCTTTTTGTATCGGTATACGGGTGTTGAGGATTTATGTGTGGGGACCGGCATTGCCAACCGGAGGTACAAAGAGATGGAAGGGATGCTGGGCATGGTAATTAATACACTGCCCTTGCGAATCCAAGTGGCAGGAGATATCGCCTTTCGCCAGTGTTTGTCTCGGGTCAAAGAGACCTGCCTGGAGGCTTTTCACCATGAAGACACCCCCTTTGGTAAAATCGTGGAGATGATGAAGCCAGAAAGGAGTCTAAGTTATACCCCCATATTCCAGGTGTTATTCAGTTTTATGGATACCCCCACGGAAAATTTGCGATTACCCGGTCTTGAATTACACCTGGAGGAGACCCACAACCGGTCATCAAAATTTGACATCAATGTGGTGGTGGTGCCGCCTGAGGATGAAACAGGGGAGACCCTGGTGGAATGGGAATACAATACCGATATATTCGATGCCTCTACCATTGACCGAATGATCGCCCACTATACCCGGTTGTTGGAAGCGATCATCCGTAATCCGGAAAAAACCCTTTGCATGCTGCCCATGTTGTCGGATTCGGAAATCCACCGGCTTTTATATACATTTAACGAGACCACATCGGAATATCCCAAAGACAAGACGATTCATCAATTATTTGAAGAACAGGCAGAAAGGGCGGGCCATAAGATTGCCGTCATTGGCATGGGGCATGCGATTACCTACAATGAATTAAATGAAACATCCAATCGACTGGCACGTCTATTAAAGGGAAAAGGTGTTCAGCCCGGCAGCATTGTTGGAATTATGGGGGACCGATCCGTGGAAATGATCATCGGCATCCTGGGCATATTAAAAGCAGGGGGCGCTTATCTACCCATAGATGCCGATTACCCGGAGCAGCGAAAACAATATATGCTGGCCGATAGTAATGCAGAGATATTATTGACTACCCATTATTTATCTAGAATGTTCTCATTTGAAAAAGAAGGTATTCATCATTCGTCATTCATCATTCATCATTCCGATAACCTTGCTTATATCATGTATACCTCCGGTTCAACCGGTCGGCCCAAAGGGGTGGTGGTGACGCATCGGAATGTTGTGCGGCTGGTGAAAAACACCAATTATGTCGAATTGGAGGAGGAGACCCGTATCCTGCAGACCGGGGCGCCTGTATTTGATGCCACCACCTTTGAAATATGGGGCAGCCTGCTCAATGGGGGGGAACTGATTCTGGTGGATAAAGAGGTAATCCTGGATCCCTATCGATTGGGCGACGCATTGAAGGAATATGATGTGAACACCCTCTGGCTGAGTGCCCCGTTGTTTAACCAGTTGATGCAGCAAAACATGGATCTCTTTTCACCACTCCGTTATTTATTGGTGGGAGGGGATGTGTTGTCGTCCTCTCATATCAATCAAGTAAAACGGAAATTCCCCGGGTTGAATATCATTAATGGTTACGGTCCCACAGAGAATACTACTTTTTCCACCACGTATTTAATAACAAAGGAATATGAACAGGCCATTCCCATCGGGAGTCCCATAGCCAATTCCACCGCCTATATCGTGGACAGTCACAACCGGTTGCAGCCCATTGGTGTATGGGGAGAATTGATTGTAGGGGGGGACGGTGTCTCCTGTGGGTATCTCAACAGCCCGGAAATAACCACAGAAAAGTTTGACCGGGATTTTCAGGATGACCAGGATGAAAAAGGAATGGACAAAAATTCCCTTACCCCTCTACCCCTCTACCCCTCTACCCCTCTTTATCGCACCGGCGACCTGGCAAGGAGGCTGTCGGACGGCACCATTGAATTTAAAGGCCGCATGGACCAGCAGGTCAAAATACGCGGCTTCCGAATCGAATTGGGCGAGATTGAGACTTTACTGATGGCGCATAAAGATATCAAAGAAGCAGTGGTCATCGACCGCAGAAGCGATGAGGAAAAATATCTCTGTGCATACATTGTTCCTGGCTCTGCGTCAACACCCCCTGCTGGAGAACTGAGGGGTTATCTTTCCAACTCAGTGCCCGATTATATGATCCCCTCTTTTTTTGTGCCTATGGATAAAATCCCGTTGACCCCCAATGGAAAGATCAACAGGAAATCTTTGCCAGAGCCTGGCCCGGTAGATACGGATACAATTCCTGGTTTTACAGCTCCCAGGAATCCCATTGAAGAGAAGTTGGCAGAGATATGGTCAGAAATATTAATGGGCAAATCAAAGGCATCGCTATCAATAGGAATTGATGATAATTTTTTTGACCTGGGCGGTCATTCGTTGAATGCCACCCTACTGGTGGCAAGGATGCACAAAGTTTTCGATGTGAAAATTCCACTAAAGGAGTTCTTTAAAAAAGGTTGCATCCGTGAAGTAGCAGAATATATAAAAGGGGCAGTAAAGGAAACCTTCATCATTATCGACCCTGTAGAAGAAAAAGAGTACTATCCGTTATCTCCTTCCCAGAAGCGACTGTATGTCCTGCATCAAATGGATGAAAAAAGCACCAGTTACAACATTTCATCGATACAACTGCTGGAAGGCACCGTTAACAAAAGTCATCTGGAAGATGTGTTTGGAGAGTTAATCCAGAGGCATGAAAGCCTGCGAACATCTTTTAATACGATACATGAAGAACCCTCCCAGAAGATACACAAAGATGTGGAGTTTAAAATAGACGTTTATGATCTTAAACGAAATCAGGTTGAGGTTAAGGTTGAGGAAGGAACTCCTGACTCACCTTACTCTAGTCAGGATATTATTAACGATTTCATAAAGCCTTTTGATTTATCTCTGGCACCCCTTTTGCGCGTGGGATTGATAAAATTAC
>Ga0180438_10006659_pt1 | contig 15545 bp, 21 predicted proteins | sample SS_ome_12_FD_132455 | JGI IMG/M metagenome (GOLD analysis project Ga0180438, IMG submission 132455) | Hypersaline lake sediment archaeal communities from the Salton Sea, California, USA - SS_3_D_2 metaG | ecosystem: Environmental > Aquatic > Non-marine Saline and Alkaline > Hypersaline >...
AGCTTGGCGCAACCCGCTCCCGGCCCTGTTCAAGAAGGACCCGTGAACGAGTCTTTGAATATATCTCATCAATCTTCATCCTTCTCTCCGAATATCAACGCCACCGCACCCAATACAATCCTCAACACCGTGAACACTACGATGAGTATCAATTCCGCCCCGAGGATATACACGAGCTCTCTCATTATCGAGCCGTCCTCAGAGCTTGTAGCATCGAATAGCGCATCACCCGAACGTAGTTGGCGCGAACGACCTCCTGTACAGCTGGATGGAAGCGCCAACGCGCCGGTATCCGCGCCTCGGGGACTAGTACGTACAGAATCTCCAACGGATACCGAGCGCCCCGTTTCGCACTCCTCCTCCTCACGACTAGCAGCTGCCCCGAGGAGCTAGACCGTAGGAGGAACGGGGTGCGAGGGTTGAAGCGGGAGCGTTGGCCCTGAGCTCTAGCAGCCTCTCGGGGATTCAGCTGATTGTACCACTTTAGGAGCTCCGATATCCGATAGCGCTTCTTGACCTTGCCGGAGCGGGTCTGATAGGCCTGTTTCCGAAGGTCACGCCCCGGAATAGCCAGCATTCGGCCCTTGTCCGAAGCTCCGCTATAGGCTCCAGGAGTCTTCAGCGCGGAGAACTCGTGCGCCGGCATAAACGTGCTGATCCGGGGCTTCGTGAGGACGTAGGCATTGGTGCGAGCCCTTGTCCGAAGCTCCGACTTCCGAGCGGCCTGGATGGTGATGCCTTGGGGGATGAACTCCGTCTTCAGGTCAAACTCCGCGCGAGTCCTCCGCTGCGCCGCCAACCGTCCCATCTTCGCCAGCGTAGTCAACCCACGAGCGAAGGCGAACGGGAACTGACGCTCGGAGATTCGCGCCATCGCTCGGAGCGTCGCACTGTTGTCCACCCGCAACATCGGTCCCCGCATCATATCACCCTCCCTCGATCATGCCCATCTTTGCCCGCCTCCTGTCCTATATACTACTGTTTTCGGGGCCGCGACGCAACCCATTCACGATACGCCACGCAGGAGCGCCGACGCTTCCGACTCCGACACCTCTCCCGGTATCGACATCGCGCGCACGGCTTCCTCCTCTCATGAATCATCGCCGCGAACTCCGCTCCCGACATCGTCACACGCTTCGTCCCCGCTATCTCCCGGATCTTCTCCAACTCCGGCACGAACTCCAATCGAGGAGAGGCGGAGCGCTTCCGGAACGGCCACAACCAGTTCATACTTCACCTCCCCGGTAACAACGGCTCCATCAATCCGGTTTTCCCCCGCTCCGCACACAACGGGCAATACTTCGCCGCGCGGTGTACCTTCTGAGTTGTACGGCAACGGCGGCATCGCTTCCAAACGCGCTTCAAGTGTCTATCCCTCGGTAGTCTGTGCATTGCGGCTCCTCCTCCTCCTTGGTTTGTGTTTCGCTCCGGTCCACATCGACTGTTCCCAGAAAGTCGCCGGAGGCTGACGGGCTCCCTCCTCCCGATACGCCGACATATACCCCAAGACGCTTCGCCCCGTCGCCCAATCTAGACACCTCAGCGCCACATCCCCCCCCTCCCCGAGCCCTATCCACACCGGGGACTCCTCGGTGGCATCCTCAGCCACTCGCTCCATCGCCTCTAACAGCAGCAAGAGCCGCTTCCGGTTGAGACATAGGACGGTGCCCCGATCGAGCACCCCGAGTATCCGCGACACCATCGGCTTCGGGTCCATTCTCCTCCCTGCCGCCCTACAATGTATCGTTCGGCTCCGTCGGCCGTCGGTAGTCTCCGCAGTGAAGTCTCCCTCTCCCTCCACCGTCACGTCCAAGTGCTCCAGTATTCCCCGGAACAGCTTATCACGCGGAACGTTCTTCAGTATCTCCCGCGCCGTCCCGTCCGACATAGACACCGCTTCCATCCCGAGCTCCTCACCCTTCAGCGGGACGTTCACCCGTTCCTTGTACCCTACACCCTCCACCGCCATAAACACTTTCTTGTTCGTCGCCACAGCGGAGCCGTCCCGGTTCAACTGTAACATCCCATCGTCGCTCACCACCCGCTCCAGCAACAAGTGCTTCCGATTGATAATCATCTTCGCCGCTCTCCTTTCCACTCAGCCATCCGCCAGGCGAACCGCCACAACACCCGGACGGGAACCGTAGGATAGAACGCCCCAGAGATCACCGCGTACCGCCAGAACAACCAGAGCGCCTTCAATACGCGCTTCATCGTATCAACCTCCCGAGCGAGGTGACCTGCTCAATGATGAATCCGGAGTCCCGTAACTGCTTCAACGCCTCTCCAAGCTCCGCCCTTCGTATCCTCATCCGATAGATACAACGTCCCTTCCCCGTCCACTTCGCCGCTCCCGCCGACTTCCTCAATCCCTCCTCGATCACCGTCTCCATCGCCGCCGCGTCCCTCCCGTACCCCACCACCTCCGCCGTCCCCCATAGCCTTCGCACGGCGTTATCGGGTTTGAATCGAATCCCGAAAACCAGCGATCCCGCATCCGTTATGGCAAACCGCTCTATCAACGTCCCCTACCTCCCGGCGCTTTCAACCACTTACCAAAACGCACGCCGTAAAAACGTTCGACCTTATACAGTGCTACTACCCCTAAGTGACTGTTACTCTACTTACTTATATTCTACTTAGTAAAGAAAACATAACAAGATATATGTACCCCCATTCTGATACCGAACGTTTTTACGGCGTCAATCCGCGTAACCCCCAGCGCTTCCACAACTTCACTGGTCCCCATAACCACGATACACATACACCACGTCTCCCTCTGAATCTACCCCACTCGGCCACAGCGCACCGCCAAAGTACCGATACGGAGACTTGGCCTCGTTGGGGCTGTTCCAGTAGTACCGGATCAGGTCGAACATCGTGTAGTGGTAGAACCGCGCACGCTGGGACGGGGAGCCCCGCACGAGGTTCACCGCCTCCACCGCACGCAGCGTCCGGAAGCACGGCAGGATGTGATCGCGGATATCGCTGAAGTGTACCTCTCCGCACCGCCGCGCTATTACGATCGCCTCAGTGAACTGGCCCCGGTGATACTTCGCCGTCTCCGGGAGCCCACAGCACGAGCCGTTGAAACACCGGTCCTTGTGATGGGCGTCGGAGACGTAAAACCGGAGCCGGAGCCGTCGGCAAAGCGCTTCCATCTTGTCGACGTAGGGTTGTTTGATCTTCGGGTTGAGCCGCATATAGCCAGTCGCGTTCGGGGTGTTCCGGCGGTAGAAGTCGACGATATCAATTCCCAGCGCCTCCGATATCCGATCGAACCGCGCACGACCGTCCGTCGTCATCCGCCGCTCCACGCAGAAGAACTCCGTAGAGACGGCCCGAGCTCCCGCCGCCGCCGCGCGGCGTATCAGCTCCAGGTATTCGTCCCCTACGTCCGACAGCCCAATGATGAACGGTCGGAGCCGAAGCGTTACCGGGACCCCTACCGCCGCCAGCGTCTCCAGCGCCTCCAACCGCTCCTCCGGCGACGGACAGCCCATCTCAATCGCGCGGGAGCGGTCCCGATCGAGATTGATGATGCTGTATTTCATATTCCAAATATCCCGGTTCCGCGCAAATAGCGTCATATACCGATCGTCCTCTGTCCACCAAGTGCCCTTCGTGCTGAAGCAGACCGGATACCGGAGCTCCGCGAACAGCTCCAGCAGCTGGAGCCCAACGCCCATCTGACGTTCAAACTCATCAAACGGGTCCGAGAGTCCACCCCACTGCATCCAGTACCGATCCGCAATGTACTGGCTGAACATGTTGTTGGTCTCTCCCCGGAACAGCTTGCCCAGTGCTTCCACGTTGACCGGGTCCGGCCTCTCCTCCGTGTACAGCTTGCGAGTGCCCCCGCTGTTCAGGAGCCAGTTCAGGTGCCGGATGCCCCGTTGGAAAAAGCTGAAGCAGTACAGGCAGTTGTAGCTGCACCGGGAGTATTGGTCAAACGTCATCGGCATTGAACAGTCCAGCACTTCCCCGGTCCATCTCGGTGAGCCGTAGAATCTCTGTTTGGTCATTCAGTCCTCCCTGCAAATATGAAAGTGGCACACAGGCCAATCACCCGCTCAAAATCGGCCTCGGTGTCAAACCGGACCGTGGTGATGTCGCCCCGGCTCCGTATCATGTTCATGTATTTAGTGTCCCGGCCGCGCAGGAATGTTTCTGTCTGATTCACGGAGCCTCTTGCGGCCCTCCGCGCAGCCAGCACTGAGGGAGTCACCCACAGGACCAAGTGCAACCGCTCCTGCGCCTGCAGCCCATCCAAGAATGAATCGCAGAACAGCCGGTCACCCTCAAACACCACGGTGTCATCGGCATTGCTGAGCCCATTCAGAAAGTACAGCGCATCCTCGTGGACGGCCATGGACAGCCGATCGGTCCCGGCGAACTCTCCCGCCTCCGGATCGTAGCGTCCAAGGAAGTAGATGAGATGGCCCTGGGCGGGGCCGTTCGTCACCTCGGCCATATGGAACTCCAGCGCTCTCATCTTCCGGACCGTCCCGACCGCCGCACAACGCTTCACGAGCTCCGCCACCAGTGTCGTTTTTCCCGTCGCCGGGGCTCCCCCGATCGCCAGTAGTCTAGGCATTGGTTTGTCTCCCTCGATAGAGAACGATCAACAAGAACAACGCTTCCTTGTAACTCCCGAAGCCGACCCGCTGGACGTTCCGGGGACAGAGTATCTCAACGCCCAACGGCACCCGATACCAACGCCGCACGCCCTTCCTTACTATACCGGTCCGCGCCTTCCCCCATAGCCAGAACCAACCGCGAATCCCCGGACGGCGTATGACTTTGAACTTAGTGATTGGCTTCAAGCAATCCCTCCCTCCATCGGACAAGCGGACGGCGGAACGTTATGTTCAACTTTTACTCCTCTCAACGTTCCCTTCAACTTATTGCGAACTCCACTCCAGCCCATCACCTCTCCGAGATACGATCGAGGGAAAGCGAAGCGCCGCGCCTCCCAATACACTCGGGGACAGGCGCTCAGATCCTCCATCTGTTTGTCGATGTCGTGCCCCACGTAGTACCGGCCGTGTACCAGGCTGTTGAAATCGCAAAGCGCCGTCTCCATCTCCTCCCACCCCTCCCACGGCACCTCGCACCGAAGGCAGTAGTTGTAAAACTCCTCCTGAAGCGCTCGGGACTTCGCGCACTCCCCCCACGGCCGTCCCGTCAACAGGGAGAGTCCTGGGACGGGTCCCGCGCATTTCCCCCCGCCGCCCAATCCGATATCCGGGGACGTGATCGAGCAGCCAAGGACGTTCCGCGACAGATCACACCACTTGAACGCCGCCCAACTCCCACAGTGAGGGAACGTCTGTACGTCTCGGTACAACGCCTCCCACCCGGCCATTCCTCCCGGCGCGGTCACCTCCTCCAGCCACTGGGAGAATGGCTTACGGTTCTGGATCATCCAATTCAGGAACTCCGCCGCCCTCTCCGCTCCACCCATACCCCGGAATCCCCGCCGTTCAACTCCCGTCGGCAGCGCTCTCAGCGAAGGGAACAATACCGCGTCCCTATTCACGCAAATCACAAGCTCTGCCGACCCGAGGTGATACCACGTCAGATAGAGCAGCGTGTGCCAGATGGCTTGTTCTCGGGTCATCGCCCGCATCCGCTGTACGTGATACAGGACGGGGTAGACCGGATCGATATCGCCGGACTCCTTGTGCTCGATGGCGAAGCGGATGAACGCCGGCATCAACGTTTCGTGGTACTTCATCGTGTCCTCCAGTACTCCCGCCGATAGTCCTCCGGCTTCAACGCGTGAGCCTCAGCTAGATACGGCACACCGCAAGGAATATCCGATCCGCACGCCTCCCGACAGTACAGACAACCGCTCGGAGGACAGACGTCCCACGGGACAAATCGCCCCTCGTGCTTGATATGGATCGGGACCCGCTGCCCGTGACACTGATCGGCCGTCAAGAACCGAGGACCCATATTGACGCCGGTCTTGTCCATGATGTTCCCGGCCGCGTCACGCTCATAGCAGAACTCAAAGCACAGCGACATTGTCACGCCGTTCATCTCGCACGCGTGCTTGTAGAGATTCAAACTCTCTACGCGGTAGCTCTCCCGGATGTTGCGGACGTTCCCAATGTTCTCACACCAGAGCTCCGCGAACCGCTCCCAGCGATCCGGAAACAACCGCTTCATCCGGTACATCATCACTGGCGCGGCGCTCTCCACCATCTCCACGAACTTGAAGATCAAGTGATGAGCTCCGGCTCTCGCCAGCTGTCCGATGAGCTCCACGACCTGCTCCTGAGAGGTGATACCTGGGATGATCGGATCGACCTGAATGGAGATGTAGATGCCCTGATCGCGGAGCTCTCGGATCGATCGATACGTATCATCGAGGAGCGCCGCCCGGGGGCAGATCTTCCGATGATCCTCCTGGTCGCAGGTGATGATACTGTATTGCATATAGCTGAACCGGCTCCGCTTCAGATACTTCACAGCCCAGTCCGGGGGAATCCGTCGCGTGAGATAGAAGATCGGAAGCCCGTAGGAGGTCAACACCTCACTGAGTTGCTCCACGTTGTGGTACACCTCCTCCAATGGCTGGAACGGCTCCGTGTATCCCGAGATATACGCCGCCCACCCAAAGTTCATCTCGCTCAGCTGTTTCTCGATCTTCACCGGATACTCCGGATCGACTACCGAGATACCTTGTCCCCGGTAGCCACGAACGCCGTTGTTGATGTAGCACATCACGCAGTTCAACGGGCAACGTCCACCGTAAGGCTGAGTGAGAAGCGCCTCAGTGTAGCAGGGACGGGGCCGAACACCCTTGGGCTCTACTTTCGACTTGTACCAGCCACGCAGCGGAACGTTCTGATCCCGGATGACGTGGGGGGTGGGCTTGAGATACACGCGCATCGGCTTTCGATTTTCCGGCCGCGCGTTCCTCACCATCCCAATCAACCACTCCTCCCACACACCCTTCTCCGGATCGATCCCGCACTCTCCGGTTTTCATCGGCAGCTCCGCACGGCAGAACTTTCGATACTTCCCGTCATCCCAAACGTCAATCGATTTGATAACAGGCATCACTTCCCTCCCCGAGTCTTGCGGAGCCGGACCATATACTTGTGGAACCGATCGTACACCTCCTCCGGAAATGTAGAGGTGAACCGCATCGCATTCTTGTCCGTGAGCCGCGTGTGCTTTTCGATCTCCAACAGGAGCGCTTGAGCCTCATCGCGTTCCGCTTCGGCCCTGACTACGTCCTGCTGTAAGAGATCAATCGCTTCCTCATATTTCATTCCTCACCTCCATCGCGTAGTAGTCAACTCTCCGCGATATCCAAGTTGGAGTAACACGTAAGACGCCTCGTGTGTATAGGCGACGTGCCGTATGGTATAACCTTCCGGCCGTCCCAGAACGTCCGACAGGAGGCGGTAATAGTCACCGGGGCTCCGGACGCTGCGAGAGAAGGCGGAGGAGTACCACCCCGCGTTCAGATGGAGTCGATATATAGCGGAGTCGGTCAACACGAAATAGCCACATCCTTGGCGCAGGTAGGATTGGACGCAACGCGCCTTCTCGGACTCCCGTAGGACATCGAGCACGGTGAACTGATAGAAGTCCCCGAGGACTAGATCGGCTCCCGGCTCCCGACCGTTGATCGAATCACAACAACGGAACGATACGCCGTTGAAATTGCGTTGTACAATCTTTCCACTCACCGGATCGATATCCCGCGCCCTCACCTCCGCTCCCGGCCAGAGCCTCCCGACCGCTCGCAGACAGACGCCCACCCCAGTGAACAGATCCAATACCGTCTCCGGTTGACGATCGATACGGCCGAACACGTCCAACATGCAGATGTACTTCCGAGCGGCACGTTGGGGGCGTGCGAAGGTCTTGAGGAGATAGCTGTTGTCGGACCACTTGTCGTGGAAAAGACGTTCGGCGTACCACGCTGTATCAATCTCCAGCGCCGCCATCCCCTCTATTTTTATTGTCCTCCGCATAGACAAACTCCCCTAGATCGAGAGATTGAGTTTGGAGAAGTCGATTGCGCGTTCAAACTTCCCCATCCCGAACTTCAACTTGAACCGACTCAACTGCTGGGAGTCATCGAACCGGACTATGACGAACTCCCCTTGGCCCTTAATCGCGCCGGATACCTCTACCGTCTGTAACTCCTCCGGCGGTGCGTCGGACAGCTGGAGCCCTTTCCACTCCTTATCATTGAACCCCACGGACTCCTGAGAGGGCATCTGCCCTGAGGACATCAGCGCCTGAAGTACCTCCTGATCCCAACCGCTGAACTCGTGGGCTTTGTTGTCGCTGAGGGAGTAGGCGATCGCCGCCGTCTCCGACTCAAACGCATTCACCACCACCGGGATAACCGACATCCCGAGGAGCTTACACGCTTTCCAGGTCGTGTTCCCGGCGCGGATCACGTTGTCCTGATCCACAACGATCGGCTTCCGCATTCCGTTGATGCGGATCAGCTTCGCCAACTTCGGCACCGCCTTCTCGTTCACCCGCGCGTTCCGGGGATCGAGCTTTACGGAGTCGATCGGGACGCACAGCTGTTCCATCATTCCCGCCGGAACGAACGGGAACCGGCCGGAGCCTTGAAACGTCTCCGGGGACTTACGTTCAAACGTTGCAGCCTCCGCTCTCTCAGTTCGTGGGAACGCTGTCGATCCCGGCGCTACCTTCTTGATCGCCATCTGGGTCCTCCCTTTGTGTGAGTGTAGAATACTTTGGACTCCTCGGTGAGTTTCCGGAACGCATCAGACAGCCGATACTTGTACGTGCTGCGCAAGCCCTTCAATCCTCGCTCCTGTTTCAGCACCTTCAGCATTGATAACGTCTCCGCCGTCCGTTCGCATAGCGGCGATCGCGGCAATCCCGTCGCTTCTGCTATCTCCGCCGTGGTCCAACCCTCCTGTCGCCGCCACACGGTCCGGACTATCTGCCGGCGCTCCGTCTGTATCGTACTGAGCGCCACTTCCCTGATTTCAGCGTATTCCGCCTCTCCGATCCTATCCAGGCGCTTGAATCGTCCGATCCCGTCAATCAGCTTCGTGTATTGCTTCACCAGCCGCGTTCCGAGCTCCCAATACGGCTGGTTGACGACTTCCTTATGTATCCCGAAGCGCTCCCTGGGGACGGTTCCCCGCATCATCGAGCTCCACAGCGCCAAGTCCTGTATCCGTTCCGCAATCCCTTCCGGTATCTCTGGAACTACGTCGAATGGATGAGTGAGACAGCGCTGAGCCGTCTCGGAAAGCTCCTTGCGCATCTCCGTCTCCCGGCCGCGATTCGCTTGGGCTTTCCGGAGAAACACCCTGCGGCCGTCTATATCATCCGGGATTCTCGGTGCGTAGTGTAGGAAACGGGGACCGAGGGAGGCCAGGAGCTCCGCGTTGTGCTCGATGGCGGGAGTCACCCCGGTGATCATACCAAAGTGGCACTCGATATTCACGTAACGTCCGTTGCCGTAATCTCGTTCAAACTTCCCATTGAACGCCGCCCGCAGTACTCCGAATATCTCCTCCCGGTAGACCGGCGGGAGCGACATCAGCGTGGTCCAATCCTCGATAGCCAACAACCGTTCATGAAGTCTTGGCAACAGCGAGGGATCCGCACCTCCCGCCGCGATCTGACCGCTGATGAGGCTCTTGGCGCTTAGAGTGTTCCGGTAGACCACGTCAGGAGCTCCGTCCAACGCACGGATCATCTCCGTTTTGGTCGCGCCAGGAGGCGCTACAATGTGGAGCCAGATGGGATCGCCTTCCTGACGGTTGGCGATCACGGTCCCGAACACCACGTCAATCAGCGTTGTATCCTCCATATGGAGCCACTTGGTGAACCGGCGGTACACTTCCTCCGCCGGAAGTCCGGGACCTTTGTGACGGTGTCGGACGTTGTCGGCAACCTCCGCGACCGCCACTCCCTCGGGAGACGGATGAAGACGATTGACAAGGAAGTCAAACGCCTCCGTGCCCCGCTCCCGGTATAGGTCCCGGAGATCGTAACCATCCCGGACTTCTCCCCAGTGTACGAATTGTAACGCGCCTACACGATTGTGTAGGAGGTTGAACGTGCGGAGAGCTCCCTGACGTCCGGCTTCATCTGCATCGTAAGCCGCGATCACCTCGTGCTTCTGGAACAGGGGAAGCCATTGAGATCTCATCACCCCCGCTCCCGGTACCCCCAACGCCAAGTCTCCCTGTATCCCGAGTCTCTGTAGCAACTCCGCGCACGCCATTGCATCCCATTCGCCCTCACAGATCCAAAGCCGTTGGAATGCCGGGACTTGTTCCCATCCGAGGATTCCCAACTGGCACCCAGCGGTGCTCATCACTTGATAGGACGTTTTCCCGTCCTTTGCAACGTGCCTCACTGCGCGCCGTATATCCCACACTTTGGTGTCCCCGGCTTCTTGGTAGTAGACGGGGATCAGATACTCAGAGGTGTTCCGGTTATATCCCACGGTGAACCGTTCCAGAGTCTCTACCGCGATCCCGCGATCGGCGGAGAGCTCCCCCAGAAGGCTCTCCAACTCGGGGAGCTCTCGGGAGAAACGGATGATCTCCCGCAGGAAGGTCTGGAAGCCGCCGGACCGACCGCAACGGCCGTCCTTACAGTCCCAGGCTTTGGTTTCTAGGTTCACGTAGAAATGATCCCGCCGTCCGCAGAACGGACAATCACCGACCGCTTGAGAGCCGTCCAGGGACTTCTTGCGCTCCCGGAAGCCGTGCTGGCGGAAGGCTAATATGGGATCACTTTGTCGTCGCCGGAGAGGCATCCGTGTCTAGCTCCGCGTGTTGTTCCGCTCGATGGATGCGCATCTCCTGATTGTCTACGTGTATCACGAGCTCCGCCAGCTGCTGACGGCTCAAGACATTGACCGTGCGCTTGCTGGGCGGGAGTCCGCACTTGTCGATGAGCGTGCGGACTAGCTCCCGTGAAGTTGGTTTGCGTTGCTTCCGTCGGTTCATCGCTCCTCCCATTACACTGCGAGTCGTGTTTGCGCCCCTGGGCGCGGATCGAACTCCTTGGCCTCATTCCAGCGACCTTCCGTGAGCTTCCATTCCACATCAAGCTTCACATCGACCTCCGGTATATGGGTCATCAGATTACTTACGGCAAGATACACCTCCAACTGATTCCTGTAGAACGTCTCCGCGTCGAACACGATCAGGATACTGTCGTGCACGGTCAACACCAACCAGGCTTTCCCCGTCCAACGCCTCCGGAGGTAGTCATCCACGCGAACGATTCCACGTTTGATGACTCCTGCGGCGGTTCCTTGGATATAGTAGTTGAGCCAAGCGTAGTGCTTCCCGTGAGGAATGCGGAGCGTTCGGCCGAACGGAGTCACGATCTTCTCGGTTCGCCGGACCTCCTCTGCTCCTCGGTTCGCCAGCTCCGCTATCTCAGGGAACTCACTGCAATACCAATTGTAGGCTCTCTCCGCTTCCCCCATCGGTAGCATTACCGTGGAGGCGAAAGTCTCCAACTCCCCGCCGTAACAAATACAGAAGTGACCATTCTTCCCCGCATCATACACGTCCTTGTCTTCGGACTTGGAGCGGAAGCGCTCCCCGTAAAAGCCCCGAACGGCCACCAGATGGGGGTGCTCGCCACGCTGGAGGAGCGTCATCATCTTGCTAGGTCCCGCCGCCTGGATGATCATTCGTATCTCGATCCCGCTCTGATCCACATCGAGTAACACGCATCCCGACGGAGCGCGGAAGCAACCGCGTGCGGACACTATGTAGGGATTTTTCCTGTTCTTGTCCTTGGAGACGTTCTGTAGATTCGGATTCTCTGAGCTGAGTCTCCCGGTCCGGTTCGCTCCGTTGGTATTGATACTGGAGTGAATATAGCCACCGGAATCCGCAAGCTCCCGGTATCCGCTGATGATACTGTGCCCGCGTTTGTAGGACTTGTAGCGCTGAACAATGTTGAGCGACTCGTGCATATGATTCTCTCGGAGCTCTGCGATGACGTCCTTGTCGGCGCAGGGAAGGTTGGTCTTGGTGTACTTGATTATGGGGAGCTTGAAACGCTCAAACAGAAGCCGTCGCACATCGTGATCCGAGCTCAGGTTGAAATACTCCTCCGGTCCTACCAACAGCGCCAGATCGTCCCGCGCTTTATCTAGCTCCCGCTCACAACGCGCCAACGTATCCCTCACCCCGTCCTCATCCAACAGCATCCCTCGTTGTTCCATCCGTTGTACCGCCAGGACTAGATCGATCTCATTCCGGTAGTCCGCCCATAGCTTCGGGTCTTGGCGGAGCTCTGGGATGAGGGTATGGTACAATAACATCAAGCGGATTCCGTCCGCCGCCTGATACTGACGCATCAGATGCTCGGGGATATTATGATAGCCTCCGTAGGCTTCACCCAACCGTTCGATCTTCCGATCTAGCATCATCCAGGTCCCGCCGGGGTCCCCTCCAAGCTCGTGTGTGAGGGTATCGAGCCCGTGCTCACGGGTGAGGTTTCGGAGGACCTGACTGGCAACCATCGTACAGTGCCACACGGTGTCCTCCGGTATTCGATACCCTCCCACAACGAGCATAGAGTAATCAAACTTCAGGTGGTGGGCCACCTTCTCGATCGACGTATCATCCAACCAGTCTTGTAACAACTCACTGCGACAACCGATCTTGACCCGCTCGATGTAGACGGACCGCGCCGCCTCCGTCAATGAGGAGGCGTTCAAGATATCCTTTGCGTCTGCGATACAGAATGAGAATATGCGATCGCCCTGATACGGGTTGAGACCCGTTGTCTCGGTATCGAATCCTTGGACGACACGTGATCGGCGCTTTGGCATATAGAACGAGAGGAGCCGGATCGCTCCGGCCCCTCTCCTCCGTTCTCTACTTCCGACTGCGCCGCCTCGGTCCGGCGGCAGCGGCCACCGGCCGTATGATCGCCTCGGAGAGCCCGTGCGACTCCAACAACGCCGCCTCCTCCGTGGTGATCATCGCATCGTGGTTGATCTCGTCGGACTTGTAGCCGATACCAACCAGCTGCTCATCACTCACGCCGACCATCGGATACTCAAACTCCCCGATCGCCTTCGTGAGTTGATCCAACGTCATCCCGTCATTCACCTCAACGTTCTGACGATTGGCGAAAGCGATCAGCTCCTCCTTGCCGTCCTCCGGAGCGGGAGCCGCCTTGCGAGCTGCGGGAGCCTTCCGACCCCGAGCTGCGGGAGCAGGAGCAGGAGCCGGAGCGGGAGCCGCTTCCTCCGGCATCTTCACTTCCAACACATCGGCATCTGCGAACACACCGCCCTGTTCCCGAGGACGATGGGTGATCTCAAACCGGTAGACCGGTTGAGCCTCCTCCAGCGCTCGGCAGACCTTCAGGAACAGCTGACCGTAGATCAGCTTGCCCTGCGTCTCCGAGGCTTCCAGATCAAACACGTCCTCGGGGCCGACTCCGGTGATGTCCAGCAAGTCGCCGTCCACCGCGACCGCACCGTGCTTCGCAATGAACTGACAGGCGATCGCCAGCCCAACCTCGTGTTCGAGGTTCATCCAGTCCTTCTGGGACTTGCCGGCATCGTCCCCCTCCGTCACGACAATCTCTCGGTATATCTGAGACTTGCCGCTCTTGCGCGCCTCCCTCGGCTCCAGCTTCTGAAGCGCTCCGACGTACACGCCGACGTCCAGCGGAGTGAATCCGCCGGTGTCGATGTTCTTGCGTGCGGCGGCAACCGTCTGTCGCATCGCCGCGATCCGTTCCTGCATCGTGCTGCTCATCGCAGCCTCCTTTGAGTTGAGATGAAGCGGTATCCGCGCCTACAGATCTGCATAGGTCTTAGCTTGCTTGTTCTGGAAGGCCAATACCACGTTCGCCCACGCCTCCTCCGCCGACTCTCCCGCCGGAATCCTCACCACGCGCTCTCCCGCAGGAGTGCGAAAGTGAGTATCCAAGCGGCATTTCGCCTGAGTGTACTCATCACCCCGAATCCTCAACCACCGTTCCTGTCCCACATACTCAAAGTATGCGATGATGTCGATGATTCCGGCGTAGAACTCCTCAGTGCTTCCCGACATCACAGGAACCGTCTTGTTGAATTTGGCTCCGTCCCTCCTCTCAATCTCCGCGTCCTTGTCGTGGGCCAGGACGATAAAGCCCATATCCAACGCCGCAATCCGGCCGTGAATCTCTTGGAACTCCGTGTTCACCCGATCCCAACTGGCACCGTAATCCTTCTGACGTCCTGGGTGAATGATCCCGAGCTCCCGACAGCTGTATTCCAAACAGCGCTTGTAGGCGGTAGAGCCAGGATCGATCACCACCGTGGTGAATCCCTGCTTGTCCGTCTCCAGCTGGGATACTACGTTCTTGAACTGTGACCAATCGGTGATCACTGGGGTGGCAAAGATCGACAGATCGCCCTTCCCCGGCTCAAACATACAGAACAGGACCTTGCCGCCTCGGGAGTCCATCTGCGCGGCCAGGGAGGTTTTCCCGATCCCCTTCGCTCCGTAGATAAGCCATGTGAAGTCCCCGAGTTGTCCCGAGGGGACACAACGCTCCGTCGGCAACGCGAACAACGGCGCAGGAGGTCGCCGCCGTCTAGCCTCCGTGATCGATGTCCCGCCGGAGATCGTGGACTTCACGGCTGATGAAGTCCCTCCAGCGCTTTTCAACGTTTCCTTTTTCACGATAGCCATTGCACACCTCCTTGAGTTGGGACAGTAGTAGAACCACTTGGGCCGACCGTCCTCATACCGGTGTTTTGTCGTTCGGCGGAGCCTCATCCGCAGTCCGTGTTTTGGACAGATCACGGTCCTCGGTTTCCATATCGGTTGGTTGGTCCGAACGATCGCCACGCTCACCTCAACTCTTTGAACAGCTCTCGCTTGTGATACTTTCCGCGCTCCCCCGCCACGCACAGATCAACGTAATCACACTGGTAGCAAGAGGACTGATTGCGGAACGGTACCTGATGGCCACAAAGGATTCTCTCCACATACGCCAGTTTCATCAGGAGCTCTGTCTCGAACTCATCCCGATCCCGGATCGTGAACTTGATCGGGAAGCGGTGAAAGAAGTGAGAGCGGTTCCGGCTGATCTCCTTTCGGAGCCGTTCCTTGTATTCCAGGAGTCCTTCTCCGAGGTGAGGCCTGGTCCCTGGGTTCCGGATAATATTGTACGTGACGCCTCGGAGCCGTTGACCCTTCCACGCCTCCCACGCGAGGAGGTAGAGCTGGATCTGGAAGTCGATCGCCAACAACCTCATCAACCGGTCCTCGATGATCTTTCCCCGCGTCTTGTGTTCCATGATCCACTGAGCACCCTTCTTGTCTACGTAGAGCGCGTCAATCTTCCCCCGGAGTCTGTACCCCATCCAATCGAGTTCAAACACCATCTCCGCGTCCATCCAGACCTTTCCGCTGAACTCCTCGGGACGCGCAATCACGTATTCATCCATCACGGCTTCGGCTTTCGCCAAATCGAGCTCCACCGCTTCGTCATCCAGATGGAGCCCCAGCGACAACTCCTCCCGCGCCTCCTCC
>Ga0180438_10006660_pt1 | contig 15545 bp, 13 predicted proteins | sample SS_ome_12_FD_132455 | JGI IMG/M metagenome (GOLD analysis project Ga0180438, IMG submission 132455) | Hypersaline lake sediment archaeal communities from the Salton Sea, California, USA - SS_3_D_2 metaG | ecosystem: Environmental > Aquatic > Non-marine Saline and Alkaline > Hypersaline >...
ACCCTTGCCTGGAGAAGCAGGGGATCCGGGTGTTGGGAACCCTCCCCCTCCAGGAACAACTGCAGGCTATCAGCGTGGGAGAGCTGGCCGATGTGCTCAAGGGCGAGTTCCTGGCCCTGCCGGAGAAAACGGACGTCTTGATCGAGCAACTGATCGTCGGAGCAATGAGCGCGGAGCAGGCGCTGCCCCGTATCCGGCGCATATCAGGGAGCAAGGCGGTCATCACTGGTGGCGATCGGGCCGACATCCAACTGGTAGCGTTGGAGACGGCGACCCAATGCCTGATCTTGACCGGTCATCTCCGGCCTGTGCCGGAGGTGCTACGCCGCGCTGAGGAGATCGGAGTTCCAGTGCTGCTGGTTCGCGGGAACACGATGGAGACGGTCGAGGTCGTCGAGGGGGTGTTCGGCAAGACGCGCTTGGGCCAGTCGGCCAAGTTGAGGGCGTTCGAGGCGTTGCTGGAAGAGCACTTTGACTTTCCGCGGTTCTACCATGCGCTGGGGCTGGAGGCATCGGGGGCAGGATAGATTGCCGGCTGCGCACTGCTGATGGCCGGCTGCTAGTTACTGATATCCGGAGGAACAATGATCGAAACCGATATTGAATCAATTATCGCGCGCGAGATTCTGGATTCGCGGGGGAACCCTACCGTTGAGGTGGAGGTAGTGTTGATGGGCGGTGCCTGGGGACGGGCTGCTGTCCCTTCGGGAGCCTCTACCGGCGTCCACGAAGCGCTAGAGTTGCGCGATGGCGACGGGGACCGCTACAATGGCAAGGGGGTTCAGCAGGCCGTTGCTAACGTCAACGAAATCATCAGTGACGAGCTGTTCGGTTGGGACGCCACTGATCAGGCTGAGGTGGACGCAGAGTTGCTGGAACTGGATGGCACGCCCAACAAGGAGAAACTGGGTGCCAATGCTATGCTGGGTGTGTCGCTGGCCGTGGCCCACGCGGCGGCCAATGCCTTGCAGTTGCCGTTGTATCGCTACGTCGGCGGCGTGCACGCGCACGTGCTGCCGGTGCCGATGATGAACATCCTCAATGGCGGCAAGCACGCGATGGACGGCCCCGATCTGCAGGAGTTCATGGTGATGCCGATAGGCGCGCCAACTTTTGCCGAGGCGTTGCGCTGGGGCAGCGAGGTCTACCATGCACTCAAAGGCGTCCTCAAGACCAAGGGGTACTCGACCAGCGTCGGGGATGAGGGAGGCTTTGCACCGAGCCTCAAGACGAACGAGGAGGCGATCGAGGTCATCCTGGAGGCCATCGAGAAGGCAGGTTACATGCCTGGCGAGCAGATCCGCATCGCACTTGACCCGGCCGCCAGCGAGTTCTTTGAGGACGGAAAGTACATCCTCAAGAAAGAGGGACGCATGCTAACCGGTGCGGACATGGTCGAGTTCTACGCCGATTGGGTGGAGAAGTATCCCATTATCAGCATCGAGGATGGGCTGGCTGAGGATGACTGGGACAGTTTTGTGCTGATGATGGAGCGGCTGGGTGACCGCATCCAGATCGTGGGCGATGATCTGCTGGTGACCAACGTGGCGCGGGTGCAGAAGGCGATTGAACTGCGAGCATGCAATTCGCTCCTGTGCAAGGTGAACCAGATTGGGACGCTCTCAGAGGCTATTGCTGCCGTTCAACTGGCACAGCGGGCGGGCTGGACGGTCGTTGTCTCTCACCGCTCAGGCGAGACGGAGGATGCGACCATCGCTGACCTGGCGGTGGCGCTGAATACTGGTCAGATCAAGACCGGAGCGCCTTGTCGCTCCGACCGGGTCGCCAAGTACAACCAATTGCTGCGTATCGAGCAGGAATTGGGTGAGCAGGCCTTCTACGCAGGCATGGTGGCGTTCAGCAATCTGCGATCCTAAGCACTTGTTCAAAGACAACTCCATGCTGTGGTGGCCGTTTCGCGCCTGGTTTCTGTACCAAAGTGCGAACTTGTTAATGAACAAGTGCTAAGAAGTAACCTGGTCCGCCGGCCGAGCGATGCAACTGCTCACGACCTGTCCGGTCAGTCGAGTGGGAATGCTGTGAGTAGTTCGCTTCGTTCGTGCGAGGGAACGCGAAAGGAGCCACGAATGACTGGCAACCGGGCCTCACTACGTTTGGTCGCGATGGCGGTGCTGGCGCTGCTGTTGGCAGGTCTCGGCTGCAGCGTCTGTCCGTTTGTGCCTCAGCCATCACCACCGACCACTTCTCCGCCGCCTCCACCGCCAGCCGATACCCCGACTCCTCGGCCTACGCCAACTCTAGTACTGACAACCACGCCTGCGACATCAGTAGAGATGGTGCCCTACACCAATCCGATAGCGGGCTTCAGCGTTCTCTATCCGGAGGAATGGGTGTACGAAGCGGAGGTGGAGGGTGTGTTTTTCGCAGAGACCACACAAGGGCTGGAGACCGCCGATCCAGCGGAGGGGTTGGTCTGCGCTTTCTTCGCCGGCATTCCCGGGGACATCGAGTATATACTTGGGGAGACGACGACAGCGGACGATCTGCTCGACAGCTTGGTGGCGGAGCTGTGCACCGAGGAATGCGAGATGGGCGACAGCGAGCCGTGGTTCTTTGGGGAGACGCAGGGTGCTGGCCGTGAGGTGAGTTGGCTGGACTCTTGGGCCGAAGTGCGCGTGAAGGGTTACATGGTCGCCGCAGTCGGCGACGAGGTGGCGGGGATTGGGTTGGGTGCCTCGCCGGAACAAGACTGGGCTTCCTACAAGCCGATTGTCATGGATGTGTTCGCCAGCCTCGAGTTCTTCCCGCCTGAGGTGCCTGAACCTGTGGAAAGGGGCGCGATTCGGCCGGGAGAGACGGTGCGGGGAGAGCTACCCCTCGGTGGCAAGGACATATGGACCTTCGGTGCGCAGGAGGGACAGTACGTCACGATCCAGGCGGAGGCCATTGTCGCTGGTGATTTGGATACGTACCTGGAGCTGTACGACGGCGACGGGGCTATGCTGGTTGAGGACGACGACGGGGGTGAGGGCACGAATTCGCGCGTCCTTGATTTCCGAATTGATGACTCTGATACGTACTATGTCCACGTCTCAGCCTACGGTGGAGAGGGTGACTACCGGCTGGGTCTGGAAATCGCTGACGAACCCTCCGGTGGTGGCCAAATCGAGTACGGGGAGGCTGTGCGGGCAATGATGAGCGGTGGAGGAGAACACACGTGGGAGTTCTCTGGCGGGGAGGGGGATGAGATCAGCATCGCTATGAATACGGTCGAGGGGGAACTAGACTGCTATCTAGAGCTCTATTCTTCGGATGAGGAGCTACTGACTTATGATGACGACAGCGGGGGATCCCTCAACTCCCTGATTGAGTACTATGTGCTGCCTGCGGATGGCTTGTATCGCATCGTCGCCTCCGATCTGTCCGGTGAATCGGGTGAGTATGAACTCACACTGGAAATTGCTCAATTGGAGATCCAAGGAAGTCTGAGCCCTGATCAGATCGTCGCTGCAACGTTGGAACCGGCCTCGCGTCATCACTGGTTGTTTGAGGGTGAAACGGGTGATATCGTGACCATCTCCATGACTGCCTTGGACACAGACCTGGATGCGTACCTGGAGCTGTTCGCGCCCAGCGGCGAACTCGTGACGATGGACGATGATAGCGGTGCAGACTCGAACGCAGCGATCGTTGAATTCGAGCTGGCACACACTGGCACGTACCGTGTGGTCGCACGCGCCTACAACGATGAGCAGGCGGGTAAGTATGAACTCACACTGGAGATGGCTCAGCTGGCGATCGAGGGAACTCTCGCCTACGACCAGGCAGTCACCGCGGTGCTGAAGCCTGGTGAGCACCATCACTGGCTTTTCGAGGGCACGGCAGGCAAGGTAGTCAGTATCTCTATAGTCGCCGTGGATGAGGATATGGACACGTACCTGGAACTCTTTGCTCCTAACGGAGAGCGGGTGATGACCGACGATGACAGTGGTGGTGACTCCAATGCCGCCATCTTGATGTTTGAGTTGCCACTCAATGGTACTTACCGGGTGGTTGCGCGAGGCTACAGCGATGTTGATACAGGTACGTACGAGCTGATTCTGACCCGGCCATAGCCCGATGGAGTCTAGATAACATGCCCCGGACAAGGATTATCTGTACGATTGGGCCGGCTTCCAATTCGCCTGACGCAATGCGCAGCCTGATTCGAGCTGGCATGGACGTAGCCCGCATCAACTTCTCCCACGGCGACCACACCACGCATGCTCAGTCTATTGCTACCTTGAGACAGACGGCGGAGCAGGAGGGTCGGTTGGTGGCCGTGATGGGTGATCTGCAGGGACCAAAGCTGCGCGTGGGCGCGATCGAGGGTGGGGCGGTCGAGTTGCGTGAGGGGGACGTGGTCACGTTGACAGTGTGTCCTCAGCCAGGCGCAGCGGACGAGATACCAGTGCCCCATCCGGAGTTGTTGCGCGACCTACGGGCGGGCCAGGTTATCTTATTGGACGATGGCACCCTGGAGTTGATCGTCGTACGGGCCAGTGAAGGCTCCCTGAAGTGCCGGGTGATTACCGGCGGCCAACTCGCTTCCCACAAGGGAATCAATGTCCCTGGGGCTAGGCTCAGTTTCTCTGCGCTGACGCCCAAGGACCGGCAGGCGGCTGCGTTTGCTTTGGAGCAGGGGGTGGATTTCTTTGCCCTCTCCTTTGTCCGCCGTGCAGCGGACGTACGCGAACTTCGGCAGTTCTTGAAAGGCAGGGGGGCCGATGTTCCGATCATCGCCAAGATCGAGAAGCCCGAGGCGCTCTCGGTTTTCGACGCCATCCTGGCCGAGGCCGATGGCGTCATGGTGGCTCGGGGCGATCTCGGCGTAGAGACGCCCGCCGAGGAGGTCCCGTTCCATCAGAAGCACATCATCCATGCCTGCAACCAGGTTGGCAAGCCGGTCATCACCGCCACGCAGATGCTTCAGACAATGATAGAGCATCCGCATCCGACACGAGCAGAGGCGTCAGATGTTGCTAACGCGATCCTGGATGGCACGGATGCAGTGATGCTCTCCGGCGAAACGGCGATAGGCCGCTACCCGGTGGAGGCGGTGGAGACGATGGCCAGGATCTGCGCCAATGCGGAAGCCCATCTTCCCTACGGTCGTCTGCTGCACGGTGAGTCCGATGCCGGTGACCACGGGACGATCACCGAGGCGATCAGTCTTTCCGCGGTTGAGATCGCCGGTGAGGTGAGTGCCAAGGCGATCATCACGGCGACGATGTCGGGGATGACCGCGCGCATGGTGGCACGGCATCGCCCGTCTGTGCCCATTGTAGCCGTGACTCCCAACCATACCACGCTATTGCGACTGGCGCTCGTGTGGGGGGTGGTACCTGTGCAGGTCGCAGAGTTTGGAAACACCGATGATATGGTGGACATGATGGTGCGAGCAGCGCGTGAAAGGGGATTGGTCGCCTGGGGCGATCCGGTGGTGCTTACGGCTGGCATTCCCTTCGGCAGCGGCGGGGAGACCAACATGCTGAAAGTCCACGTTGTGGGCGAAAGCGAGGCGATCTGAGGCAGGGGCTATATTTCCGGTTCCGCTTCTTCTATTTCCCTTTCTGTGGCACTTGGCTCCGACTGTGCGGGCGACGGCTCAGGCTGCAGAGTGGGCACAGGCTCGAGCGCCTGTGGCACGACGCTTGTGCCGCAGTACGGGCAAAGAGACCAGCGCAAGTGGAGCGGACGGCTACACGCCGGGCAGGCGGTCTTGAGCCTCGTATGGCAAGCGGGGCAGTACAGATAGTCGCCTCGTACACGCTGTCCACATCCCGGACAGATTTCCGGTTCTTCTATGGCCTGCAACAGAGCTTCCTGTTCTAGGGAACGCTCGTATGCATCCGCCAGCGTCTCTCGCGGACGTAACATCAGATATACCACAAGTCCAATGATGGGAAGTACAATCACCAACAACGTGGCCAGGATGTGAGCCAGAGGGTCTCGGGAACGTGACCGGATGTCACGAAAGGTCCAAATCGCCATGCCGCCCAGCAGGGCAGCGGTAACTCCGCCGCAGAGGGTGGACACAATGGTCAGGTAGAAGGGAATACGGGCCAGGATAGTCTCCATTAATGGCAGTCTCCTTGTTCAGGCTGCTGTACGAGCAAAGTGGGGCGTATTATACCACTGGATGCCATGGGAGCAAGTGTCTGGCCAGATTCGGTGAGTAGCTGCCATCCAGTAACCACGTGTGGGCTTTTGGACGGTTTTGTGTAAATCCGAGGTTTGCAGTATAGTAGTACATTGATGGACGAAACGCGGATCGAATATCGCCCCATGATCAGGGATCTGCCCTCCGGCGAGCGCCCGCGCGAGCGACTGAAGCATGCGGGCGAGGCGGCTCTCTCGACGACGGAATTGCTGGCCATCATCCTTCGCACTGGGGTGGGTGGTGAAAGCGTCCTGGATATGGCTGGACGGCTTCTCTCGCGCTATGGCGGGCTGCCAGGCCTCGCGCGCGCCAGCTTCGCTGAGTTGGAAGCCGAGAAGGGGCTGGGGGAGGCCAAGACAGCACAACTCAAGGCAGCACTGGAACTGGGACGCCGTATACTTCTTGTCGCGCCGGAGGAACGCTTTGTCGTGCGTTCTCCGGCTGATGCGGCACAGTTCCTGACGGCCGAGATGTCTCATCTGGAACAGGAGCACTTTCGAGTGCTTTACCTGGATACGCGTAACCGGCTGCTTGGATCCGAAACGATCTACGTTGGGAGTCTGAATGCTTCTCACATACGGGTGGGTGAGGTATTCCGGGATGCCGTCAAGCGGAACTGCGCGGCGATCATCGTCGCGCACAACCATCCTTCAGGTGATCCGACGCCATCGCCCGAGGACGTGGAGGTGACCCGCCAGTTGGTTGCAGCAGGCAAGTTGCTGGATATCGAGGTCCTGGATCATCTGATCATCGGGCAGCAGCGTTTTGTGAGCCTGCGTGAGCGTGGGTTGGGGTTTGCGTAGAGCGATTGGAAACAACGCGCTTTCGCGTGGGTGAGCCGGCAGAATCTGGTTCCTTGTAGCGACAAGAGTAGGATCAGGAGAAGGAGGCGATAAATGCCACGAAACTTGTTGGAAAATGGTGGGTTCGAGGCCGATTGGGGGGCAGAGAGAAGTCATCGTTGCTTGATTTTTCCTGACGGTGCGGCGCCATACGAACAGGAGGTCGGCAACATATTCACTCCTCCAGGGTGGTTGACGTGGTTCCGCCACAAGCCGGGTACATGGGATCAACCCGAAGTGCGGGATGCGTGGAAACAGAACGATCCCCGGCGGGTACACAGCGGTCGGAAAGGGATTCTCTTGTTCACATTCTCCCGCAAGCACGAGGCGGGGTTTCTCCAGCAGGTGAAGGTGAAGCCGGGCACGCAGTTGCGCCTGACGGCCTGGGCACATGCCTGGAGTAATCACAAGGACAGAGGGCAGCCCGACAAGTTTCCTCACCCCGATGACGGAGAGTGGAGTGAGGGGGCGGGATACGATGCTGGGTTCTGCCTGGAGGGCGAAGCCCCCGATGACAACTGGCGTAACTTTACTTTCTATGTCGGGATTGATCCCACCGGCGGCACGAACCCGCTTGCCGATACGGTGGTGTGGGGCCGAGGAGCGCATATCTACAACCAACATGCCCAAGTTCCAGCTGTAGAAGCGACGGCCCAGGCCGATACGGTGACAGTCTTTCTACGTGACAAGACCTTGTGGCCCTTCAAGCACAACGATGCCTACTGGGATGATGTCGAGCTGGTCGCGGTAGGCGATGATGGAGGTGTAGAGGTACCGCCGGATGTAGCACTAAGCCATCATCCGGCTAGTCCGCAGGTCGGACAGACCGTGACCATTGAAGCACGCTCATCTGCAGGCCTGGCCAACGTGGATCTGGTGGTCCGCCAGCCATCAGGGACGCCATTGTCACGAGGTGATGCTGTGGTGGGGCGCGATGGGGATTGGTATACTTGGAGGTATACTTCCGCCGCGCTGCGCGAGGTCGGGACGCACCTTTTTGTGTTCTCGGCCGCTGGCGGTGTGGAGGTGACGGGTGCGTTCCAGAGCGTCCAACCCGAGAAACCGGAGCGCGGGTTGCCCCGTGATCAATACGCGCGGACATATGTGTTGCTTCCACCTGACGCCGATGAGCCGTGGGCCCTGGCGGTGGTGGATGCCATGTGGGATGATCATCGGTATACGATCGGGAGCAGCGCTGACGATGCCGGTATCGGCGACCTAGATGTGAGGCGTGTGATTGCGGTCAATCCGGGCGCGTGGCCCGCCGATCTGCGGGCCTTCTTCGAGGAGTATTACTCTGGAGTGGCGTACACCGCTGTGGAGGCCGATACACCCGCCGAACTTGAGCAGAAGCTGAGGCAGCTATAGCCACTATAGAAGCGCAGGAGGCCCCCGTTGAGACTGAGACGGGGGCCTCTTCCTATTGACTCGTGTCTGATTCCCGCTGCACGCGCGCGGGTTATTCTTGAGCCAACAACTCCACCTCGGTCAGTTGGGCGTGGAAGCTGTGGCCAGAAGCATATATGGTCAGTGACTTGATGAAGGCAGGTGGGGTGTTGTCCAGTTCTTCCATCAGATTGGCTGAATCGTAGGTCTGCCAGTTCCCGGATTGTAGTTGCTCGGCCCACCAGTTGATCTGCCAATCGGCAGCGGGCTCGCCGGTGTAGAAGCCGTGGAACCATTCTCGGTCAGTGCCGTAGATGTCCTTATAGTCCAGGCGAACGATAATCGGACACTCAGTACCCAGATAGCCACAACCCCCGAAACCGGCGATGTTCTGGCTGACGACGCGTACGTCCAAATGCAGTTGGAGAAACGTGAAATCGCGTACATCGTAGTTGATATCCTGCCGGATGCCCACTTCTGCATGGTTGCTGCCGTCACGGTAGAACTCGGCCGCATTTCGCCCCGAGTCGGTGATGATACCGACGCTCCCCGGCGGCTGTTGAGGATCCGTCTGTTCCCTGTAACTGGCCCAACTGTTGTCCAAGCCTAGTGGGATCTGGAAGTCTCCATTGACGATGAGGTCCCGGGCAGCGGGCAGCGGGCCGATGGTATGCCCATTGTCAATCACGGCGCGTTCCGTGGGGCCAAGGGACATCACCCCTTCGGCGTCGTTGACCACGCTGGCCCGGCCGTTCCGCACGGTGACCTCCGTTGTCGTCCCGTTGACCTTGATCTCGTAGCTCCCTGCAGTGAGCCTGGCAATCCCATGAGGTGTCTGTGCCTCGACCGATGTGGGCCGGTCATCGCCATCGAAAGCATTGATCCGAACTCGCCCGGCCGTAATCTCCAGGACCACTTCGTGAGGTAGCTGACTGGTGGCGAAGCGGGGGGAGCGTATCGAAGAAAGTACGACCTCTGTGTTATCGTAGAGCTGTGCGGTGGCGATGACAGGGCCGTCCACCGGTGGGGTATGCACTACAAGCCTGCCTGCGGTTGCGTCGGTGGCCACAATGGTGCGTTCGGGAATCTCCCCGCGATCTTGGTCGATGGCAATCGGTGCACCCCGACCCGCCAGGGTGACGCGCAGCGGTCCTTGCTGTACCTCAAGCATCACGCGCTGCGGCACGCGGGCGTGAAGAATGTACTGTCGGACACCTAGGGGGATGGCGACTGCCAGACCTATGCAGCCGAAGAATGATGTCAGCAAAACGACCCAGGCCAACCGCTCGGGATTGTCTCTCATAGGTATCGTACCCCAAAGCGTTCGAACTCTCCGGTAGGGGACTCCCACTTGTCGTCCACCTGTTGCACGAACGCGGAAGGGGAACCACGCCGCAGAAAGGTCCGGAATTCGTTTAGTGCCTCGCGGGAGCCCTCAGCAACGGTCTCCACTCTACCATCCCAACGATTGGCAACCCAGCCTGTCAGGCCGAGGCGCTGCGCGGTGCGGACGGTATAGTAGCGGAAGTTGACCCCCTGCACACGTCCAGAAACGGTGGCGTGCAGGCGAGCCTCTGGTTTTCGCTTCTCCTGCATCTATCACATTCCCCACAGAACGCGCAAGAAACGAGGAGCGCGCTTGTCGAAGCGATGCAATCCGGCCTCCTGGGCCTGATGCATAGCTTGCTCATATTCTGCTTGCGTGATGTGCCGATCCAGGGGCGGTAGGTCATAGGCTTTGTAGCAAGGCCGGTACTGGTCCATCAAGTTGATGTACGTATCGCGTGAGATCTCTGTTGCCAGGAAGCGGGCGATCTCGTCCGTCCCGGCCAGTCCCTCGGGCATCACCAGATGACGCACGAGCAGCCCTCGCAGCGCGACCCCGTTCTCGTCCATCACTAGGTCGCCCACCTGCCGATGCATCTCCTTGACCGCTGCCTGGTTGACCGCCGGATAATCCTTGACCTTGGAATACTTTCGAGCGGTCTCCTCGTCCGCGTACTTCATATCCGGCATGTATATGTCCACCACGCCATCGAGTAACGCCAGCGCCACGAGCGAATCGTAGCCGCCCGTGTTCCAGACCAGGGGTAGGCGTAGACCTGCTTCCGCGGCGATGAGGACACCCGCGAGGATAGGGGCTACCACGTGGGTCGGCGACACGAAGTTGATATTGTGACATCCCTGTGCCTGGAGGGAGAGCATCATCCGGGCAATCTCCTCCGGCTCGACCTCGCGCCCGTGACCTTGCTGGCTGATGTCATAGTTCTGACAGAACTGACAGTTTAGATTGCACCAGGCGAAGAAAACGGTGCCGGAGCCTCGGTAGCCTCGCAGTGGGTCCTCCTCCCCCAGGTGGGGGCCAGCGCTGGAAACCAGAGCTCGGACGCCAGTTCTACACGTTCCAAGTTCGACGTATCGATCCACGCGGCATTCCCGCCCACAGAAATCGCAGGCGTGAAGACGGTCATAGGCGGCCTTCACGCGTCGCTTCAGTTCGCCTGAGCCTAGCAATGCCAGGTAGGCGGGTTCAAAATCACTCATTCGCCTGCATCCATGTCACCGGGACCATATGGACGCGCCACCTGCGATCGCGATACTGAACATAACCATTCTGGCAGCCAAAATCGTAGACGCGCCAGGTTACCTCGACATCGCGACGGCAGTATTCTGTGACTTTGTCCAGTTGCCCTTGGCGAAACCACCGTACAGCCTGTAGGCCATCGGCGCTCTTTGATTCTCCCAGTGTAGCCGATGCCACGTTGTCCAGTTTGGGCCGCCAACCCAGCGTGCGGTACAGATCTTGCAGCATATCCACTGTCGGCAGGTCTGACAGGGGATCATCCGTGTAGGCGCGCAGGACCTCATAATCGAAGCGGAGCACGTTGTACCCGACCACCAGGTCAGCGCCGCGTAAGTCGGCAATGAGGTGTTCCACTTGCTGCTCGGTATAGTCGTGATAGGTGGCCTGAGCGACGTCGTAGGTCACGGCAACCGACAGGCGTAGGTCGCGTATGTTGCTCCAACCGCCCACTTCGTCGGCCGTGTATTGGGTTTCAAGGTCGAATGCTAACACTCTCCGCACGGGATGCTCCTTGCTACAGGACTCATCAGGGGGCCTCGCGACGAACTCACTCGGTCCGGTACTCGGGATGAAGCCCACCACCAATCATCGACACAGCCAACAGCAGGCCCAACACCGACAAGCTTACCCAGAAGCCGACTTCCTCGACCTCGACCTGCCGTTGAGCCTGCGGTTCCAGTTCAGCCTGCTGTCCGGTCTCCTGCTCGATCTCCTGTTCGGTTTCCTGTTCGGGCGCCAGGCTGGCCAGCCACGCGGCCTCCAGGTCGCTCACCTCGATGTTCAGGGCCTCGAGTACGCCCGATGTACAACTAGCCCCGTTGGCATAGGCTGTCAGCAGCCCGCGTATCCCACTGGCGCCACGCCACTCGCGGATGAATCTCACCAAGCTGCCGCTCTGGGCGTAAGCTAGGAACGCGGTCTGTGGATTCGGCTCAAAGGAGACACACAGACTCTGCAGAGGGATAAGCTGCCCCTGCGCGCGGGCGTCCTCCAGAACCAAAGCGTGCTCCGGCGTCGGCAATTGCTCGTTGGCTGTAGCCAATCCCTCGTCCAGCCACTCCGGGACGTAGCTGTAGTTGGACGCCCCGACGGCTTGATAAACCAACAAATGGGTGATTTCGTGCGGGATGTAGCGCCTCATGCGCCACTTGTAGCCTGTCCCAGAATCGGGCGGGATCGTGACCAGGACGACGCCCAGTTCAGGATGCGCCTGGCCGACGACCCATTCACGTCCGGTAAGCGCCATTGCCCGGTCGAGATTCGGCTGGGTATCGTAGATGTATATTCTAATGGACTTGGGTACAGGGGCGCCTAGTTCCGCGTTGATCTCTTCCACGCTGGCTAGGGCAATGTCGAGTGCAGCCTGACCAAAGACCGGGTCGCCCTGACCCTCGATCCAGTGGATGGTGATCCCCTCCGCGCTCAGGGCGTTCCACTGGAAACGGTTGTCTGTGTATTCAAACTGGTCGGGATCTGAGGCTGTGTTGAGACTCTGGCCTGTGGCGTCCTCGATTTGCCACCAGAAGGTGACCGTGGCGAATGGTAGTAGTGGGGAGCGTCGCAAGTCGTGCGAGTAGCTTACGTTGATCTCCTGACTTGGCTCGTCGATGTCTATAGCGTCAGAATAAGTCTGACCGTCTCCCTCGGCTCGGAAGAACAGATAGACGTGGGTGATTTCGGCGCCAGAGGTGGCTTGCAGCGTGAACGTGATCTGCTGGGCGAAGCTATGGCTGGCGCTGCTTTCGACTACCTGGATACCGTCTGATGCAGCGGTCTGGCGGGGTCCGTACCAAGCAAAGTTGAAGGGAGCCACCAAGAGCCAAACTGCTAGGAAAAGACTCGCGATGATTCTCAACCAGGAATCTGCCATTCGTAACTCGCTGCTATTCGGATTTGCTGATCAACCTGCTGAAGAACTCGGACAAGTCCCCGTGTAGGAATTCCAGCTCGTCCAGGGCAGCCTCTGCCACGGTTCGTGTGGCCTCGTCATCTGCCAGGCAATATCGCTCTAGTATCCGTCGCGCCTTTTCGCCTCCGATCTGCCCCAAAGCCCATAGGGCTGCTTCCTGTACCTCGGGGTCAGCGTCGTCGGTCAGTTCCTCCAGTTCGGGGACGGCCTCGCGAAGCTGCAGTTCGCCGCAGGCCCGGGCAGCTTCGTAGCGCAGCTCGGGACTGGGTCGAAAGAGCTCTTGTCTCACTTGGTTCGCCCAGCAGGTGTCGGCGTTGCGCCCCATCGCAAAGACAGCGCTGACGCGTACCTTCTCTTCCGGCGCGGCGTAAGCCTCGCGGATCAGTTGGTTCACGATATCGTTGCTGACGTAGGCCAGCGATTCCAGCGCTCGCCGTCGTACGTCTGTATGCTCTTCCGCGTCCTGGCAAGCAGCCAATAGGGCCTCATAGGCCAGTCTAAATGGAGTGGGACGGATTTTCTCAAGTTCGCCGAGCAGGATAAAGCGGCCCAGGGAGGTAGCCGCGGCTGCTCGCGCAGCGATATTCTCGTCTCCCCGCAGGCGGGTTATCAGAAGAGGGACCAGGTCCACGTCTTCGTCCTCCCATAGCCCTTCGATCGCTGACGTTCGCACTTCGGCGTCCTCGTCCTCCAGCCCCAGGCGGAAGACCGCGCTGAAATTCATCTCGAAATCTGCCTCGGCCAGCTCAACCAGTCGCGTTATCACCTGCCGCCGCAGATCGACGGACAGCCCCGGCCATGCCTGGCGCACGCGTGCCGCGTCTTCGACGTCCAGGTTAGAGAGATGATACAGAGATGCTCGGTACGGAACCTCGGGATGTTCGTACAACTCGTTAAGCAGGATGTCAAGTGTGTCCATCTTGCTTCGTTCTCGCTCACTCTAGACCTATCTGAGCAGTGACCAGGGGATGATCGGATTGATAATATCCTGCAGCATCACGTAGGCCATCACGCTAATCAGGACTATCAGGCCCACAAAGTGAAACACTGCTTCCCGCTCGGGCGAGACGCGGCGACCTCGTATGGTCTCGATGAGCACGAACAGGATGCGCCCACCATCGAGAGCGGGGAGAGGGAGCAGGTTTGTCAGGCCCAGGGCCAGGCTGATGAGCGATGCGGTCTGCAGTACAGGGAAAGCCAGGCCCCACTCGATGCTCTGCTGCAGAGTGAAGGCCAGTACTTCGCTGATTCCGACCATGCTGGCGGGGCGCGCTTCCTGAGGGGTGATGTCCCCCTGGGCGAGACGGGCCGGGAGCTCCACGGTCGCTATGATAGCCGCGGTGAGATCGGTGATGCTGGTTCTCACTGCTCCAGGAAGAGAATAGTGCTTCAACGCACTCTGGTCAGGCCAGGGAGCCATCACGATGCCTAAGAGCCCGTGGCCTTCGTCGGTGCGGCGTGGCGTCGCCGCCAAAGCCAGTGTCTTGTCTCCGCGTAGGATGGTGAGTTCGACGGTTCGTTCTGGCGCGGCGCGTATGATGCGACGCAAGTGCTGCAATCCTTCTTCGATGGTTTCTCCATCGACGGCTATGACGACATCGCGGGGTTGCAGCCCTGCCTCTTCGGCAGCGCTCCCTGGTTGCACATCCGTGATCTCGACCTGCCATTTGGTCGGGAAGCCGGTGGTGTAGGCACCGACGAGCAGCATTACCGCGGCGATGATATTGAATGCCGGCCCTGCAGCCATCACTGCCAAGCGCCACCGCTTCGGTTGGGCGGCCAGGCTGCGTGGATCGGAGGGGTCCTCCTCACCGGTCATTCTTGTGAACCCGCCCATAGGCAGCAAGTTGAGGCTGTACAGAGTGCCGGGCTCTATGGCGGTCAACGCTCCCCGCATACGGAAACCCTCGTCTGCGCGTTCGTAACTTGGCGTCAAATCGTCCGCAAGAGGATCCAGGGCTTCCAGTCGGCGCAGAACGTAGGTGCCGTCATCGCTTTGCAGCGTCGTGGCGTCCACCCAGGTCCCCGCCTCCAGGCGGCGAGGCAGTCGAAAGCCCAGCGGGATAGTCACGCGCGTGCTGCCGAGTTCAAGATAGCCTTTACCGCGCCAAAGTCGTAACAAACGAGGCGGGTAGCCGAGCCCAAACTCCTCGACCCGCACGCCTGCCAGCTTACCAAATACGAAATGTCCCAATTCGTGAATCAGGATGATCGGGGCAACCACAACGATCACCGTGCCCACCAGCCAGAATACGATGTTAGTCAAATCCATACCCAATTCTCTATTCAGAAGCGGGCGCTTGTGACGCCCGCTTGGTCCTTTCTCTACTGGTGTGAGTCTGTCTCTAGCAAGCGAACTCTTCCAACCTACTGGGCCATATTATACCTCAGCGGCTCAATCGTGCAACACAGAGGGGAGTTGGCTTAGGGCAATTGCATTTGGAGGAGCGGAGTGTTTTCGCCGTACCTGCCGGCCCACTTCGCTCTCTTTGGATCGCCAGATCCGAAGGTCGGGCCTGCCAGAGGTCTGGATCGCCAGATCCAGACCGAGCGGATGGGCTAAATGCGATTGCTCCAAGAACCGGGGATTTGCTCTAGACAACGAGGCCAAACTGTGTTAGACTGACCTGGACAAAGATGAGTGCCTTCCCCTGTAGTGAG
>Ga0180438_10006661_pt1 | contig 15545 bp, 13 predicted proteins | sample SS_ome_12_FD_132455 | JGI IMG/M metagenome (GOLD analysis project Ga0180438, IMG submission 132455) | Hypersaline lake sediment archaeal communities from the Salton Sea, California, USA - SS_3_D_2 metaG | ecosystem: Environmental > Aquatic > Non-marine Saline and Alkaline > Hypersaline >...
CCCATGACCCGCAATCCGCCGCCAGACGCGTTCTCCGGCCTCGATTCTCGAACGACCTCCCCCGACGCGATGGACTCGTCGGGAAAGGGCCAATCCAGGACCGGATACTGTTCCATCTGCGGAAAGGGCGACAGCGCCGCTTCCACGGCCCACAGGAGCGCCTGGTACGTGGCTCGCCCCTGGGCCAAACGCACTTCCGCCTTGCGTGGGTGGACGTTCACGTCTACCTGGCGCGGGTCTATTTCGACCCGCACGATGGCCAGAGGGTAACGACCCGGCAGCAGCCGCCCAGCATAGGGTCGCTCCAACATGACGGCCAGCAGTCCACCGCGGATGGGCCGCCCGTTGAGGACAAAGTGCTGTCCTTCGCGATTGTTTCGACCCACGGTGGGCCGGCTGATGTACCCCGTCACCTGCAGGTCATCCGTCTCCCAAACAGCCTCGATCATCTCGGCCGCGATCTCCTGCCCCAGGAGGGCACCCAACCGTTCCAACAGCGTCCCACTCAGCGCAACGAGCGTCTCCTTGCCGTCGATCCTCAGCCGGAAGGCAACGCCTGGCCAGGCCAGGGCGTAGCGAACGACAGTCTTGCGGACGAGCTCGCCCTCGCGCAAGGGGCTCTTGAGGGGCCCGCGCCGCGATGGCGTGTTGTAGAACAGATCGCGCACTGTCACGCTGGCCCCCACCGGGCTGGCCGCCGGAACGACCTGCACCTGGCCCTCTCCTGCTTCCAGGCGGGTGCCTTCCAACTCGCCCTCGGCGCGAGTGAGGATTTCTAGCCACGCGACAGCGGCCATGCTGGCAAGGGCCTCGCCCCGGAAGCCCAGGGTGCGGACAGCCTCCAGGTCTTGCGGCGCGCGCAGCTTGCTGGTGGCAAAGTGTTCCACCGCCAGGGGGACATCGGTGCGGGCGATGCCATGGCCGTCGTCGGAGACGCGAACCTGCGCCAGGCCACCGTCTTGAATCTCGACACTGATCCTGCGAGCGCCAGCGTCCAGGCTGTTCTCGATCAACTCCTTGACCACTGACGCCGGTCGCTCCACCACCTCCCCGGTAACAAGGCGGTTCGCCAGTTCGGGTGGCAGGACGCGGATGTGGTTGGCTTGGCGCATAGATCGTTTCTCTCTTTCACCGCTCTCCGCTGGGCAGGCGGCAGCGATCCATCGCCTGGTCAGGACGCCCTCAACGTCGTGATACCCCTGCCCGTACGAATATTATGTCACAATCCTTGAACCTAACGGCCATCATCACTGGCCGTCGTCCCCCTTCAGAAAGCGGTCGAACCAGCGCCGGATGTGGTTCAATCGCTCGATGCGCCGGTCGGTGCGGCCCACGCGCGACAGGCCGTGAGGCTCGTCGGGAAAGACGACAAATTCGGCCTCCACGCCCAGTTGCTTGAGCGCCACAAAGACCTGCTCGCCCTGCTCAATAGGACAGCGATGATCCTGCTGGCTGTGGATGATGAGGGTGGGTGTCTTGGCGTTTCCGATGTATTTCATCGGCGAAACGTCCCAGTACCTGTCCAAGGCCTCCCAGGGCGGTTGGTTGTCAAACATCTCTTGATACGTCCAGTTAAAGTCCTTGGACCCCCAGCCGCTGATGCGGTTGCTGATGCTTCGTTGTGTGACAGCGGCCTTGAACCGATCGGTGTGGCCGATGATCCAATTGGTCATATAGCCGCCATAGCTGCCACCGGTGACGCCCATGCGGTCGCGGTCAATGTACGGCTGTCCTGCCACGTAATCGGCCCAGGCCATCAGGTCCGCGTAATCGGCCGTGCCGTGGGCACCCCAGATAGCCTTGGCGTGCGCCTCGCCGTACCCTCGCCCGCCCCGCGGGTTGGAGAACCAGACGACGTAGCCCTGCGCCGCCAGGTAGTAGAACTCGTGCATGAAAAAGTTGCCGTACTGCACCAGGGGGCCGCCATGAATCTCCAGGATCGAAGGGTATTTCTTTGACGGGTCAAAACCGGGCGGTTTGAGGATCCAGCCCTGCAGATCGTTGTCTGCCGCGCCTTTGAACCACACCTCCTCGATCTCGCCCAGCTCTATCCCGTCCAGCAGGTTCTCGTTGACCCGCGTCAGCTTGCGGGAGCGTCCGCTAGCCACGTCGCGCACCCACACCTGACCCGGATTCTTCATCTCGCCGTAGAAATAGGCCAGTTTTGTCCCTTCCTGGTCAAAGGTGAACGGCCCCACGACCCCCTCACCGCCGATGACGGTCTGCATATCGTCGCCGTCCAGCGAGATAGACTTGAGCGGCGTATCGCCGTGGTGCGCCATCTGGAAATAGAGACTTTGCCCGTCCTGCGACCAGGTGGGCGGCATCATGGCCGGGGAGCCCATGTCGTTGATCGTATCGCAGGATACGTGAATGTCATATCGCCCCGTGAGATTCCGCGCCTGGCCCTGGCCGTCGGCGGGCACGGCCCACAGGTCATCGTTCTTCCACCAATCGCCCCCTCCTTCGTGGCCCACGTAGGCGATCCAGCGGCCATCGGGCGAGAAACTGGGCAACTCCTTTGGGCCATAGGGCGTCTCAATCTTGCGCATCTCGCCGCCCGTGGCTGGTATGACATACAGGTCTACCGCGTCAGGGTCGAAATCGGGATCCTCGCTCCGATTGGAAAAAAAGACGATCTGTCCGCCGTCCGGCGACCAGCGCGGCTCCAACTCGTCGTAAACGTCGCCATCCGTCAGTTGTTTGGCCCTGCCATTGCGGGCGTCGATCGTCCACACATGCCAACGCTCCTGAGGCAGATAGCCGGTGCCATCCAGCTTGTAGAAAACGCGAGTGATGTGGCGAGACACTATGCCCAATTCCTTCTTTCGCTCGTCCTCCTCCCGCTCGATGGCCTCCTGGTCTTTTTTGCGAAACTGGCAGACGATCCGCCTCCCATCTGGCGACCACTCAAAATCAGCAAACGTGCCCTTCAAATCGGTGAGTGGTCGCGCCTCCCCGCCGTAAAAGGGAATGACGTACATCTGTGGCTGCTCCTCATCGCCCCGGTTGGATAGAAAGGCGATCTCACGGCCATCGGGCGACCAGCGGGGTTGGCCGTCTACCTGGTCACCGTAGGTGAACTGGCGAGGGCGCCCCCCGTCCGTGGGCACGACCCACAAGTTCGAGTACTTTTTCTCGGTCTTTTTGTCCACCCGCTGGACGGCAAAGACGACATATTTCCCGTCCGGCGAGATGCGGCAATCGGCGATCAGTTGAAAGCGATACAGGTCCTCGGCTGTGATCAGACGTTTCTTTCGCGGTGACATGGTTCCTCCATTCCATCCTAGGCTCAATCATGGTCAGCTATCATTATACCACAACCCGTCAAAATGATGAACACAGCACACTTTGAACCGCCATCGTTTCCTGTGCCTGTACCTGTCTGGCCCTGTCTTTGTCCGGACAGGACAAGGGTACAGGACAGGTGCAGCCAAGCACAGGGCGCTTGTCCTGTGTGGTCAAGCACAGGGTCTCCTGACCGAGGCGGACGTGGGCGCGGTCAGCAGACCTTTGCCCATCGCAGCGCGGCTGAGGTTGCCTTCTCTTCCCAGTTGTGGTATCATCCTTCCGACTTTTCAGGAAGGAGAGATTTTTATGATCACAGGTCACTATGTTGCCCAAGTCACCCCCGCCCTGCGAGTGCTCAGCGACGATCAAAAGGCCCACATCCACCAGGCCACACTGGAACTCTTGCGCCGAACCGGGGTACGGGTGCTCGACGCCGAGGTGCGGGAGCTTTTGGCCAAAGCTGGCTGCTGGATCGACGACGAGCGCGTGCGCATCCCGCCCCACCTGATCGAGCGAGCGATCCGTGCCGCTCCCAAGCGGGTGGTGATGTGCCATCGCGACGGCAAACCGGCCATGTTCCTGGAAGGCTACAACAGCTACTATGGCACGGGCTCCGACACGCCCTTTGTCATTGACGCTTACAGCGGCGAGCGGCGTCAGGCCGTTCGGGCCGACGTGGTCAACGTCGCGCGCCTGGTGGACGCCCTGCCCTACATCAGCTTCCTCATGTGTATGGGCATCGCCTCCGACGTGACCGAATCGATCTCTGACCTGCATCATTTTCAGGCCATGGTCAGCAACACGGCCAAGCCCATCGTCTACACAGCCTGGAACCGCCAAAATCTAAAGGACATCATCGCCATGGCCGAGGTTGTGGCGGGTGGAGCCGAAGCGCTGCAGCGCAATCCGTTCTGCGCCCTGTACAGCGAGCCGATGGCACCGCTCGTCCACGGCAAGGAGAGCTGCGAGAAACTGCTTTACATCTGCGGCAAGGGATTGCCGGTGGTGTACACACCGGGTCTGATCACCGGCGCGTCATCGCCGGTGACGAGAGCTGGCGCGGTAGTGCAGGCCAACGCCGAGTTGCTCAGCGGCCTCTTGATCTGTCAGTCGATCCGGGAGGGTACGCCGGTCGTGGCCGGCGGCAGTGGCATGATGACCATGGACATGTCCACCATGCTGGCTTGCTATGGCGCGCCAGAGTTCATGCTCGATTGGTGTGCTCTGAGCGAGATGGGTCACTATTACCGCCTGCCCATCTTTGGCTTTGCCGGCGTGTCCGATGCCAAGACATTCGATCAACAGGCGGCAGCCGAGGGCGCGCTGTGGGTGCTGCTCGCGGCCCAGAGCGGCGGCAATCTGATCCACGACGTGGGCTACATCGAGTCGGGACTGACCACCTCGTACGAGATGCTGGTCAGCATGAACGATTTCGTTGGTTTGACCCAGCGCTTCATGGAAGGCGTCGAGGTCACCGAGGAGGCCCTGGCCATAGACGTGATCGACAAGGTCGGCCCCGGCGGGCACTTTTTGGCCGAGGACCACACTTTGCGCCACTTTCGGGAGAACTGGTATCCCAGGCTGCTGGATCGTAAAAGCCGGGAAGGCTGGGAGGCAGATGGAAGTCTCTCTCTTGGCGACCGGGCCAGCGCCCAGGTCCGAGACATACTGGAGGGCCACCAGCCACCGCCGTTGGACGAGGCCACCCTGGCCAAACTGGACGCCATCATTCAGCGAGCCGAGGAGCGGGCAGCGAAAGGGACGGTCTAACTCAAACTCAAATCATACCGGCGCATTATACTCAAAGACCGCACGAGCAGCAAACGAGTGTAGCGCGGCCGGCAGCGTGATGCGGGTACGGGGCAAGGGTGCCAGTTTGGAGCCGTGACCCTCAACACTCTACCCTGCATAGGGCTTTTGAACGGCTCAAAGTGGACACAGCAACTGCCCAACAGCTACATAGTGTTCCTCCGTGTCCTCCACCTGCACGTTGGTGAACCCGACCTCAACCAACAACTGCCGGGTTTCCGCACCCGGCGGCAGTAGATCGTTCCGAATCGGCCCGCCCGCCCTGCTGTGGATGGCGTTCACCCTTTCCCGGCTCAGATCGTGCAGGATGAGCAGATGGCCACTGGGTCGCAGGACGCGCGCCAGGTCGAGCAAGGCAACAGGTTTGTCAGCAAAGTGAGGGAAACTGTTGTGGCAGACGACGAGGTCGAATCCAGCCCCGACGGTTGCCGCCGGGGCAAAAGGCAGCCTGTTACTCGGTTCCCCGGATCGTCAGCCCCTCCGGCACGCCGACAATGAACTGGTGCCTGTTGTAGGGCATGGGGATGCCGCCGCCGAAACCGCCCGGGGTAAAGTACCAGTTGTCGAACACCTGGCCGTTGTAGACCACCACACGGGCCGTATAGTACAGCGCCAGCGCCGGCAGGTCTTGGGCCAGGATGGCCTGCATCTCGTCCACTGCCTCCCGCCGCTTGGCCGCGTCGGTCATCGAGACCTGGGCCTCGGCCAGCGCGTCAAAGTCGGAGTTGCGGTAGCCCAGGGCACGGGAGAAACCGCGCGTCTGGCTGGTGCTGGCAAAGTTGCGCCGCAGTTGGTCCGGGTCGCTCCCCAGCCCGCCAAAGCCAGTGAGCAGTATCTCGTAGCTGCCCTCGCTCGCCGCTGCGTCGATCGTGGCCTGGTCCATCGCTACGTGCTCCAGAGGGATGCCAATCTCCTGCAAGCCGGCCTCAATGACCTCCACCACCCGGGTCGAGGCCATGATCCAGTCCGGGGAGTAAGCCAACTGGATCGGCGTGCCGTCGTACCCCGTCTCCTCGAGCAGGGCACGGGCCTTGTCCAGATCGTAGGGATACCTGGCCACATCCGGGTTGTAGTAGGGGTTCGCTGGCGGCAGGAAGCCAGGGTTGCCGGCATCTCCAAAGCCGAACAGGACACGGTCCACCATCACTTGCCGATCCACGGCATGGGCGATGGCCTGGCGAACGCGCACATCCTGCAAGAGCGTCTCCTTGTCCAGATTGAAGTAGAGGAACATGCCCCACTCGCCCGGCGCCTCCTTGATCACGAACGGCTCCTGGCGGAAGGGTGCCAACATCTCTTCAGTCACGCCGCCGAACTTGTCGAACGCAGCCACGTCGCCGTTGGACAGGGCCAAGATATTGTCGCTGGTCGGGATGAACTCGATGCGCCGCACATAGGGAACGCCCAAGAAGAAATCGGGGTTGGCCTCGAACAGATAGGTGCCCTCCTCCTGGCTGTACTCGACCAGCCGGTACGCCCCGCTGCCGACGAATGCTGTTGATTCCCTGTAGACCTGGGGGTCCTCGATCTTCTCCCAAACGCGCCGGGGAAAGATGAACATGGACTCGGCCGTGGTCTGCAAGAACGGCGCAAAGGGACGGGCTAGTTTGAGCGCCACCTGGCTCTCGGAAACCCGAGTAACGGTTTCGATCTCTTGCACCTGGGACATGAACCACGCCGTGCCGGGATGTTTCTTGTAGTACTCGATGGAAAAGACGACATCATCCACCGTGAGCAGCTTGCCAGTGTGCCAATACACCCCGTCACGCAGGGTAAAGGTCCAGGTCAACCCGTCGTCGGAGAGGGCCCAGTCGGTGGCCAGCCAGGGGATCGTCTCGCCGCCGGCGTCGCGCCAGACCAGGGTGTCAAAGACCAGCGAGGCGCGCATGTAGCCCGGTCCCCGGTTGAAGCCAAAGGGCGAGGGATGCCCCCAATACCCACCGCCCGGCAGGCGCAGCGTTTCCACGTGGGGTGTTTCTCCCTTGGACTCCACCGTCGCTTGGGGGGTGGCCGGTTCGTCGGTGGCAACGGTGGCGGGAGTGCTGGTCGCCGGGGCTGACGTAGGCTCGCCGCCGCAGGCGGCCAGTAACAGGACAGCTATCAGCGAGATTCCAAGCCAGACCCTTCGTGTCGAACATCGTTGTGACATCGTTTTCCTCCTTGATTTGCCTGAATGATTTTGGGGCCTCACAGGCAACCGAACTTTAGTCAATGCGACAGGTTGAAGGCTGTCAGTTCACCGTTTGCTCCCAGCTAAACGAAGGGGCAGCCTGCACAAGGGAGCGGGTATATTCGTGCTGCGGCTGGGCCACGATGTAGCTGGCCGGCCCGCCCTCCACGATCTCCCCCTGACGCATCACCAGGATGCGGTCGGCAACTTTGCGCACCAGCGCCAGGTCGTGGGAGATCAGCAACAGGCCCATCCCGCGCTCGTTTTGAATCTCCTTCAGCAAATTGATGACCTTGGCCTGTTCGCTGGCGTCGAGCATCGAGACCGGCTCATCTGCCACGATCAGCTTCGGATCGAGCACCAGGGCACGGGCGATGGCCACGCGCTGCAACTGGCCACCGCTCAACTCGTGCGAGCGCCGGCTCAGGAACCCGGCGTTGTTTGGCAGGCTCACAGCACTCAGCGCTTCCTGCACCCGCGCCTGCCGCTCCTCAGCCGTGCCGATGCCCTGCACATCCAGCGGCTCGCGCACGATCTCGGCTACGGTCAGACGCGGGCTGATGGCGTCAAAGGGGTCCTGGGCAATGAACTGGATGCGCCGGCGCAACTCCTTCCGCTGTCGCCCATCCACCGCCGCGAGGCCTCGGCCCTCAAAGACGACGCGGCCACCATCGGCCTCGAGCAGTCCGACCAGCAGGCGGCCCAGAGTCGTCTTGCCGCTGCCGGTCTCGCCGACAACGGCCACGACTTCGCCTTCGTATATTTCCAGGCTGGCGTCCCGCACGGCCTCCACAGCCTGCTCCTCCTGGCGGCGCCAATACTTTCCGGGCTGCACGACTCTCCGAAGCCTATGCCCGTTGGTTGAAAACGTCTTGCGTAGGTCATGCGCCTGGAGGAGGATCTGCAAGCCACCCAGGTGGCAGGCGATGAGGCGGCCCTCCACCTCTGTCAGCGGCGGTTCGGCCTGGCGGCACAGCTCAACCGCCTGGGTGCAGCGGGGGTGGAAGCGGCAGCCCGGTGGCGGGTCGGAAGAGTCTGGCGATCGGCCGCGGATGCCGCGCAAATCGCGCGCCGTCGTCATGTTGGGATAGGCGTTGAGCAGCCCCCAGGTGTAGGGGTGACGCGGCCTTTGCAGCACGTCTTTTGCAGCACCAACTTCGACCAACTTGCCGTTGTACAAGACGGCCACCCGCTCGGCCAGTTGGGCAGCGGCGGCCAGGTCGTGGGAGATCAGGATCAGGCTCAGACCGGTCTCCTGGCGTACCTGGCGCAGCAGCGTGATGAGCCGGGCGCGAGAAAGGACGTCCTGCCCACTGGTCGGTTCGTCCGCGATCAAGATCTCGGGGGCGCAACTGAGGGCCATGGCTAGCATTGCCCGCTGCTTCTCGCCATCGCTGAGCTGGTGGGGGTAGGCGCACAGGTGACGCGCCTCCAGACCTACGCGCTGGGCCAGCGCCTCTGCCTTGGCCCTCGCCTCGTCGGGCAAGAACCCCAGGTGCTCACGCATCGGCTCAGCGATCTGGTCGCCAATGTTGTAGACCGGATCAAAGGCGGTCCCGACGCCCTGCACGGCCATGGCCACGCGCCGCCAGCGCAGGGGGCGCCATTCCTCCTCTGCCAGATCGGCCAGTTCCCGACCCGCCAGGCGGATGCTGCCCCGCACGCTGCCTGGCGGATGCAGTCCCAGCAGCGCCCGCCCGATGGTCGTCTTGCCCGAACCGGTCTCTCCGACGATGGCCAGCGCCTCATCCGCTGCCAGGTCGAACGAAATGCCGTCCACCGCGCGGACCACCGCGCCGGTCTCCCCGTCTGAAGACGGGAAGTGGACGTAGAGGTCATGGACAGAGAGCAAAGGCTCATTCATCGTCGTTTCAACCTGGGTTGCAGATGCCTTTCCAGCCCCATGCCAACGAAGGTCAGGGCCAGGATGAGCAGGGTGATGCACAGGCCGGGCGGCAGCAGCCACCACAGCCAGCGGTCGGTCAGCAGCAAGCCCGGCAGGTTCAGCGCAAAGCGCATCATCAGCCCCCAGCTCTTGGCCGTCGGATCGCCGAGGCCAAGGAAGGCGAGCCCAGCCTCCATGGCCACGGCCCGTCCAGCGGCCGTGACCAATCCGAAGGCGATCAGCGGACCGATCTGCGGCAGGATGTGCCGGGCCAGGACATAGCCGGGGCTGCCGCCAAAGTTGCGGGCCATTTTGACGTAACCACGTTGGCGCAGACTCTGTACCTGGGCGCGGATAACGCGGGCGGTAGCCGGCCAGAAGAGCAGCGAGATGATGACCATCGTCTGGATCAGGCCCGAGCCCAGGTAAGCAGCCAAGAGGATCAGCAGCGGCAAGCGGGGCAGAGTCATCATCACGTCCACGATGCGCATCAACAAGTCGTCGAGCCAGCCGCCAGCGTAGCCCGCCACGCTGCCCACCAGCACCCCCAGGGCCATGGTGCCCACCGCCGCGCCCAGGCCAACGGCCAGCGAGATGCGCGTGCCATAGATCAACTCACTGAGGATGTCCTGCCCAGTGTCGTTGGCGCCCAACCGATGATCCGGCCCAGGGTGTTCCAGCGGCTGCCCAACGAACTGGTGAGGGTCGTAGGGAGCCAGAAGCGGCGCAAAGAGGGCCACCAGGACAAAGAAGGCGAGAGCGATCGAGCCCAAGAACGCGTCAGTCCCCAGGGCCGATGCGAGCCGGAGCGGCGTAACCCCAGCACGTTGTGCAGAGCGTGACGTGGCGCGCATTAACCTACTCTCTCCTCCAGGCGCGGGTCCAGGCGCTCATTGAGCCAGTCGGCCAGCAGGTTGGCGCTGAGAACCACGGTTGCGACGATCAGAAAGACGCCCTGGATCACGGGATAGTCGCGGGCACCAACAGCCTCAAAGATCAGCCGCCCCATGCCCGGATAGTTGAACAGCGTCTCGATAAACACGGCCCCAGTGATGGCCATGCCAGCGTGGGCCGCCAAGTGGGCTACAAAGGGCAGGAGAGCATTGCGCAGGGCGTGCCCCCACTTCAGTCGCAGCGGCGGCAGCCCCTTGGCGCGGGCGACGAGCATAAAATCCTCGCCCAGGACGCCGACCATGTTGTTCCGCACCAGGAGGAACTTGCTGCCCAGAAGGGCGAGGGCGAGGGTGAGGGCTGGCAGGATCAGATGTTTCCCAATGTCGGCTGCGGCGGCCAGCGGGCTGTCATATCGGGCAAAGGGCGTGCGCCCCCCGGCCAGAGGCAGCCACTGCAGTTCCGCGCCAAGGATGATGAGCAGCATCATGCCCACGAAATAGACGGGGATGTTGCTGGCCACCACGCTGGCAGCGGTCAGCAAACGATCGGCGAGCGAGCCGCATTTCCAGGCTGCCTCGGCCCCGCCCAGGACACCGATCAGCGAGGCCAGGCCCAGCGCCGTCCCGGTGAGCAGCAGCGTCCACGGTAGGTGCGAGCCGATCAACTCGCTGACTGGCTCGTTCAGCCGGATGGAGCGACCCAGGTCGCCGGTGACAGCACCCTTTAGGTAGGCGGCGTACTGCTGGAGCAAGGGGCGGTCTAGCCCATAGTAGGCCTCCAGCGCTGCGCGCACCTCGGCGTCAAAGACGTACTCCGAACTCTCGGGATCGAGCAGCGCCGCCAGTGGGTCGCCAGGCAACAGCCGGGGTAGGAAGAAATTCAGGGTCAGCACCGTCCACAGGGTCGCGAGGTAGGCGACAAAGCGACATTTCATGCCGTCAACCCGACCCCCCAACTGGCCGTCGAGATGCCTGCCCTATCCAGTTGGCCTTGCTCAAGAGAGGCACAGGCAATGCAGACCGGTTGGCCGTCCTTCACCCGCGCCCGCATTTCCACCACATTCTCCCCGCAGACGGCGCAGCGCACCGAGGCAAAGATGGGGGCGTAGGCCGGCACCTCGATCTGCACATGCTGCACCACGAACAGTTCCTCTTCCGGCACCTCCAACTGCCGGTGGGAAGTCTCGGTCCACAGATGCATCAGCCGCCCCCGCTCCTCCGGCGTCGGCTCCTGTCGCTCGCGGACCATCTTGCGGAACAGGGCGGCCGCTTCTGGATAGCGGTGTCGAAGCTGTCGGCATAGTCGGCCCGCACGGCGACGCGCACGATAGAACCATCCCGCCTGACTATAATCACCGCGGTCTTGCCCAGGTCGTGGTAGATCAAGGCATTGTTGACAAAATGTCAGCCGGTGACGACCTGGATGCCATCGCTGAAGCAATTGTTGGTCTCGACGATAGCGGTTCATCATCCCTTTTCTTATCGCCTTTAGTTGTTGTTGCAATTAGTCGCAACAAGAGTATAGCACACAAGTCGTGCTCTGGCAAATCAGGAGATGCGTCTGACACGGACCAACCGCCTCGGTCGGATCGGCTTGTCAAGGCTCAGCGCTTTAGTGATGTACCGAGACAGAGAGGTTTGTCCGCGAGATCGGGAGAAACAGCACGAGCGTGGGTCTACTTGACGAGGAGGTTCTTATCCGCTACCGGAGGTTGCGCAGGCTTGGCATAGCCCTGGGATCGATAGGTGATCCAGTGTCGCCTGAAACCCATATTCGGCTTTCAGGCGTCCGCCGAACGCTTGGGCAACCTCCGGATCGGCGCTAGTCACCGGCCCGCAAGCCTGGCAGACCAGGTACAGGGGTTCCATGGATCCTCAGGAATTCGTAGCGGCGTTGACTACCGCCTGGATCCACATAGGACACGAGGTTAAACTCCTGGAGCAGGTCCAAGGTTCGATATGTTGCTGAACAGCGGGAGCTCGCGTTCCATCTTGAGCATCACGCCGTGGGTTCGATCGGCAAAGTGGTTGTGGCAGTCGGCTAGGATCTGCTTATTCTCTTCGGTCAGGTAGCAGACGTCTCACCTCGCTCACTCTCCGCTTCCCTTCTTCGACGCCATCATATGTCGCCCTCGCAGGCCCTCAATCCGCACACCTCGCCGGATCTTCCCCACTTCCTCCAATTTGGCCGCCGCGCGCTCCACCTCTTTCGTCGCCCAGCCAAACAGGCGCGCCGCTTGCGCCGGCGTCGCCGCGACGGCGGCTTCCAGGTAGCGCAGCAACAGACGCTGCCTCGCCTCTCCACGCCCGATGGCCCGCGCCCGTTCCGGCACCTCTGAGAACCAGCGAGGCAGCAACTCGTAGACAAAGGCGTAATGCCACGCGCCAGCGTCTGCGATCCCCACCGGCAGCACCTTGAGCCCCATCTGCAACTCGACCAGCGCCCGTTCGAAGCGGCTCTTGGCGCTTGTGGCGCTCAGCCGTGCCTCCCGGCGCAGCCGCACCGTGTCCAGCGGCCCGTGCTCCAGCAGCGCCTCATAGATCGCCTTGGCCTCAGCGGTCAAACGGCCCTCCTCGTACTCCTGCAAGTAGTCATCCAGGTCGCCATAGTTGTCCGAGAGCGCGTAAAAGAAGGGCAGTTCCGCCAGGGAGACGAGCGTCGCCCGCCGCTTGAGCAACTTGCCATAGTACCACCAGCCCTTGTCCAATGCGCCGTCCTTCCAACGCCAGCTCTTGCTGAGGTCGGGATCGTCGTGCGCCATCGGCACCGCCCGGACGCGCCCGGCGATGGCGTGGAACAGATTGGGCAGTTCCGCGCCCTTAACAGGCCAAAAGTGACAAAAGCCGACCTCCTCAATAAAAGCCCGTGCCTCGTCCAGGGTCTGGAGGCGACAGTCCAGCGTGCGACGATAGTTGTGATCTCGCTGCTCGACAATCCATTCCTGACAGGCGACCTCAACCATCCCTCCCCCACTTCTCCTTTGTCCACACGTGGGTGCGCTGGCCCTCTTCCGGCTCATCCATGTCATCCGTCATATAGATATAAGTCCTGCCCTCGGCGTTGCTAAAGCCAGCGTGGCGGCCACCTTGGTCTATGGCGATAAAGCTCATGCGACTGAGATAACGGCCGCCCAGGCCGTTCAAATCCTCCATCGCCTGCCGACCGGCTTCGGCCAACGACAAGCCCGCCCTGAGATAGAGCACCACGCTGTGAGCCGTACTGGCTCGGATGGCCATCTCGCCCATGCCGGTACAGGCGGCCGCACCGTAACGGTTGTCGGCATAGATGCCCGCGCCAACGACCGGCGAATCGCCCAGCCGCCCCGGATACTTCCACGCCCAGCCACTGGTGCTCACCCCGGCACAGATATTGCCCTCGGAATCCTGGGCGATGAAATTGACCGTGCCCCCAGCCCGCTCGGGATCGGTCGCGATCTCGACCCACTTCCACAGGTCAGGCCGCTCAGCCAGCCGATCCAGGGACTCCTCAGACATGTCCACCCGCAAGCGCTCTTCCCACACCTGGCGGGCCTCCTCCGTCAGCAGGTCACACCGCTCAAAACCCATCTCTGCCGCAAAACGCTCGGCACCCTGCCCCACCAAAAAGACATGGGGCAGGTGGTCCATCACCTTCCGCGCCACCGAGATGGGATGCTTGTAGCCTCCCATAGCACCGACCGCACCGCTGGTCAGGTCCCGGCCGTCCATGATGCTGGCGTCCAGTTCGACCTGGCCCAGCAGATTGGGGTAGCCGCCGTAACCCACGGTGTGGTCGTCGGGGTTGGCCTCCACCAGCCGGATGCCGGCCTCTACTGCGTCAACCGCCGAACCACCCGCCCTGAGGGCGCGCATCGCTTCTTTGATACCTACACTGCCGTTAGTGCTGGCCACGACAATCATGATGTCACCTCTTTCTTAAGGCATTCCTTGCCGGGATTTGGGGATTAAGAGATTTTCTTTTGTACCTTTCACGTTCCAACTGCTTTCAATCGCGGCTTTCCAAACGACGGATTTGGACACTGGTTTCTCCAAAGTTGACCACAAGAGCCAAAGGTAGTTTGCTGACCTGCCTCTCCGAGATGGTTTGAGCCAGATGACCTGCTGTGTCAGGTCAACGTGTTTCTCCAGCCCCTTCGGCATGTTTCCCTCCAACTTGGCATGACCGGATGCGCCATTTCAAGACCTTGGATAAGGCTAGGCAGAAGAAAAAATCTCCTAATCCCGGCTCACTCTTCGCACCTACGCGTCGATAGCAGGGTCGCCGTTCACCTGCCCTCCGGACGCCTCCTCCAGTATTTCCCGGAAGAGGAACCACGACCCTTTGGGCCCGCCAGGCCCCCGTGGAGAGCGATCGTAGTAGATATCGAACACTTGCCCCGTATCGGTCCGCACCCGGTAATAGTCCCGCCCCACGCCCCACGTGCCCCGCCTTTCGGCCGCCTTGGCCCGAAAGGAGCCCCGCTCCTTGACGTAGAAAGCCTTCGTCTTGCCCCGCTGCCGGTAGTCGTGCCACTCACGCAGGACGGCGGCCACTCGGTAGGCCCGTCCCTCCCAGGTAAAGCCATCCGGCGGCCCTGGACGTTTCTCCAATGCAGGCGGCCGGTCGTAGGCCACCTGGATGGAGGCACCGATGAAGCGGGCGGGCAACCTATTTTTCACATTGGCCCTCCTCCAACAAGGCACGGATGAGGTTTATCTTGCTGTAATGTCCCTGGGTGAAGCGGGTCATCAGGCTCTCAGCGCCCAGCAGGCGATCGGTCACCTCTCGCAGCGAGAGCCCATCGCCGCGCAGCGCCCGTGCCCTCTCCGCCAGGCCCTCCCAATAGGCACTCTTGCGCGCGATGGCCCGGCAGGCGTCCTGGACAAAGCCGGCGTGGGAGCAGATGAGCAGCCGGGGCCGGAGCGCCAGCGCCCGCCGCAGCGACGCCAGAACGCCCCACACGTCCTCATCGGCCCGCAGGTAGCGGACCCGCTCGCGGATGAACAAGTCGCCGCTAAAGAGCCATCCCTGCTCCCGCTCAAAGAGACAGACATGGTCCGGGCTGTGGCCGGGGGTGGGGATCACCTCAAAGCGGTAATGCGCCGTCTCGACCACCTCCCCCAGCGGTTCCACGACCACGTCACGCGGCTGCCCCCACACGATCCGGCGATAAGGTTGCAGCCGGAAATAGTCCGCCAGAACGGGCACGGCCTCCGGCGGGGCGGCGATGGGCAGACCCAGCGCCTGTTGCAGCGCCAGGTTACCGCCCGCGTGATCCTCGTGATGATGGGTGTTTATCGCCCGCCGAACGTCCCGCCCGCGGCACCAGGCGACGAGTTCCGCCGCCGTCGCCGGGCAGCCGGTGTCAATCAAAAGGCCGTCCACCAGGTAGGCGTTCACCGTGTACAGGAGACGGCCAAAGACGGTTCGCCCCAGGTGAAGGCGGGTGATGGGGCCGCAGGTTGCCGCCTCAAGCATTGAGCTCTCCCACGGGCCACAGCCTCAATTGGCAGGGCG
>Ga0180438_10006662_pt1 | contig 15543 bp, 18 predicted proteins | sample SS_ome_12_FD_132455 | JGI IMG/M metagenome (GOLD analysis project Ga0180438, IMG submission 132455) | Hypersaline lake sediment archaeal communities from the Salton Sea, California, USA - SS_3_D_2 metaG | ecosystem: Environmental > Aquatic > Non-marine Saline and Alkaline > Hypersaline >...
ACAGACCATCGTTAAAGCTTCTATCTGTGTGGGATTTACTTTTCCTGGCATAATTGATGATCCTGGCTCATTAGCTGGTAAAACCAACTCGCCTAACCCACAACGAGGACCTGAACCTAACCATCTAATATCATTTGCAATCTTCATCATAGCGCAAGCTAGGTTTTTTAAAGCACCGCTCATAAATACTATTGCATCATGTGCTGCCAATGCTGCAAATTTATTTGGTGCAGATACAAAATCTAAACCTGTTAATTCATCAATTTTTTCAGCTGCGAGCTTGGCAAATTTAGGATGGGTATTAATTCCTGTACCAACTGCTGTGCCGCCTAGAGCTAACTCTTTTAAACCTGATAATGCTGATTTAATATTGTGTAATGCTGCTTCTAGTTGTGCTACATAGCCTGAAAACTCTTGGCCTAAAGTTAAAGGAACCGCATCTTGTAAGTGAGTTCGGCCAATTTTAACAATTTCATCAAAGGCTTGTTTTTTTTCAGCTAGCGCATCTTTAAAAATTTCAATTTGTGGGATTAGTTTTTTCACAATTACTTCTACAGCGGCAATATGCATAGCTGTTGGGAAAGTATCATTTGAAGATTGTGATCTATTTACGTGATCATTTGGATGAATAGGATCTTTGCTACCAAGTACACCGCCAGCAATTTCTATGGCTCTATTAGAAATTACTTCGTTAGTATTCATATTTGTTTGAGTTCCACTACCAGTTTGCCAAACACTTAGTGGAAATTCATTGTCAAGCTTGCCAGAAATAACATCATCTGCGGCTTTTACTATTAAGTCTTTTTTATCCTCTGGCAAAAGACCTAATTCAGCATTTGTTATTGCTGCAGCTTTTTTTAAAATACCGAAAGCTTTAATTAATTCTTTTGGCATCTTGTCATGACCAATTGCAAAATGATGCAATGATCTTTCAGTTTGTGCACCCCAGTAAACATTACTTGGTACTTCAATATCACCCATACTATCAGATTCAATTCTAATATCTTTTGTCATGCAATACTCCTCTCAGTATTTAAAGATTTACTAACTAATTCATTAACATCAGCAGACAAATTCCGAACTTTTGCAATTTCCATAAGTGCTTCTTGCATCAACATTTGTCTCGCTTCATCATACCTTGTCCAAGAACTTAAAGGTTTCACCATACGCGCTGCAATTTGCGGGTTAATTTTATCCAACTCAATAACCATTTTTGATAAAAATTTATACCCTGAACCATCAGCGGCGTGAAAGCGTACAAGATTACTATGAGTGAAGGCTCCAATCAATGAATAAACTTTATTCGGATTTTTAATATCAAAAGATTGATGCTTACTGAGCTTCATCACCTTTGCCAAAGCATCTTGCCGCTTAGAAACGGCTTGAATTGCAAACCATTTATCTATGACCAAATCATAGCCATGCCAACGATCATAAAATTCATCTAGCACCTTTTGCCTATATTTTGCATCACTATTAGAAATCACATTAAGAGCTGCAATTGCATCTGTCATGTTATGATTAAATGCTTTATTAAATGCTTCATGCACAAGATCACTATTATCTAATAATGATAAATAATTTAAACATAAGTTCTTCCATTGCCTTTTGCCCATTTCTTGGGTCGAATATACATACGGTTTAGAATAATCAGTATTTAAGTTATATTGTTCAAGTAATATATCTTGCAAGTTAAGTGCAACTTCTTTAGCAACATATTCACGAGCTTCATGAATTGCATCAATATCTACTATTTGCATTTGCTCAACAATATATTTTTCAGAAGGCAGGGTTAACATTTCAGCCAACAATAACTTGTCATCTTGTAAGGTTTCAATTTGATACTTTAAAGTTTCAAAATATTCAGCTGGAAAATTTAATTGTTTTTTAGTTTTAATATTGTTAACTAACTTTAAAATTAAATTTACTGCAAATTTTTGCCCTTCCTCCCACCTATTAAAATAATCAGTGTCATATTTATATAAATGCAATAACTTTGCATCTTCATATGGATAAAATACTTTAACTGGCGCTGAAAACTGCCTTAAAATTGAAGGTACAACATTTTTATCTATATTTTCAAAAGTAAAATTTTCTTCTATATTTTTAAGTTCTAAAGTCTTACTTAAGATTTCATTTCCATCTTCACTCATTAAACCGAAATCTACAGGAATGTGAAAAGGCTTCTTATTTTTTTGACCTGGAGTTTCTTTTAAAACTTGTTTAAATTTAATAGAATATTTCTGTTGCGACTCATCATAATGATCTTCAACATGAATCTCCGGAGTTCCAGATTGACTATACCAAAGTTTAAATTGACTTAAATCATAATTCGCAGCATCTTCCATGCACTTAACAAAATCATCTATAGTAACAGCTTGACCGTCATGTCTATTAAAATATAAATCCATGCCTTTAAAAAATAATTCATCACCAAGTAGTGCTTTTTGCATTCTTATAACTTCAGCACCTTTTTCATAAACAGTAGCAGTATAAAAGTTGTTAATTTCAACATAAGAATCAGGTCTAACAGGGTGAGCCAACGGGCTTGAATCTTCACTAAATTGCGCTGTGCGCAGTCTATTAACATCTTTTATTCTTGTGCAAGTTTTTGATGTTATATCACCTGTAAAGCTTTGCTCACGAAAAACAGTTAAGCCTTCTTTTAAACTAAGCTGAAACCAATCTCTTAAAGTAACTCTATTGCCGGACCAATTATGAAAATATTCATGGCCAATAACAGCTTCAACATTAACGTAATCAGCATCTGTAGCAGTTTCCGGTTTTGCCAAAACGTATTGAGTATTAAAAATATTTAAACCTTTGTTTTCCATAGCTCCCATATTAAAATCGCTAACGGCAACAATCATATATATATCTAGGTCATATTCTCTACTATAAACTTCTTCATCCCATAGCATTGCTTTTTTTAATGCATTTATTGCATGATCAGCTTTATCTAAATTACCTTTTTCAACAAACAACTGTAATTTAATTTTTCTGCCACTTTTTGTAGTATATTCATCATCAAGGCAATCAAGATCACCTGCAACAAGAGCAAATAAATATGCTGGTTTTTTAAATGGATCCTGCCAGGTAGCTGCAACCCTGCCATCATCTAAAACATTCTTTGATATAAAGTTACCGTTTGATAATAAAACTGGATATTTTGATTTATCTGCAATAATTGTAGTAGTGAATCTAGCCATAACATCTGGTCTGTCAGGATAGTAAGTTATCCTTCTAAAGCCTTCAGCTTCGCATTGCGTGCAATAATTTCCAGAAGATTTATATAAACCACTTAAAGCTGTATTTTTTTCAGGATAAATTTTAGTAACAATAGTTAAGTCAAATTCTTGAGGCACATTAAATAATGTTAGTTTATTGGCAACTAAGGCATAGGATTTTTCATCTAAAAGCTTTTCATTTAGCTTTAAAGAAATCAACTCTAATTCTTCACCATCGAGACTCACATTTTTTGTATCTGCTACTTTTTTTATTGCTAAACTTGCCGTTACTAAGGTAAAACCTTCATTAAGGTCAAAAGTTAAGTTGACTGTTTCAATATTAAAATCTGGTAATTTATAATCTTTGCGCAAAACTTGGTTACTACTCATGTGAGTCCTTAATATTAAATAACTACTATATCCCGTGAATAATTCACGCGAATACGCTTATTGGATAAAACTTAGGAAAAACAGCTAACAATTAATACATGGTTAAAAAATAACTTATTACCAGCTGTCGTTATCAATGGCATCCTTATCAGGAGTATCAAGCTCAATAACTTCACCCTCTTCCATTGGATCTAAATAATCTTTCACAAAAGGGTTTTTAACTGAGTTTTTGGATAAATTTGTTCCAGCCAACGGTTCATCTACTGCTGGATTTAAATCATTTTCTTCAGCAAAACTACACAGTGTAAAGAAAAAAGCCATAAACCCTAATAAAATTAATTTTATTTTCATATATAATTCCCTTTAGACCATTTAAGATAACAGCAATGATTACAAATTAACTTATATATGATAAAACATATCGTATAATTGATGCAAATGCACATAGGCTATAAAATGAAAGAATCTAACGTTAGTGAGCAAGAAATAAAAAAATTTAACAGTTTTGCTAAACATTGGTGGGACTCAGCTGGCGAGCTTAAGTCATTGCACGACATTAACCCACTCAGAGTAAAATATATCGATAATATTGTTAAGCTAAAAGATAAAACTGTATTAGATGTAGGCTGTGGTGGCGGAATATTATCCGAAAGCATGTGTAAAATAGGCGCAAAAGTAAGTGGCATTGATATGAGCACCGACGCCATTAAAGTTGCAAAATTACACCAACACGAAAGCGGCACTAAAGTAGATTACTCTGTCACTACAGCAGAAGAATTTGCTGCAAAAAACCCTGAAAAATTTGATGTAGTAACCTGCCTTGAAATGCTAGAGCATGTGCCTGATCCTGTTTCTGTAATTAAAGCATGCAGCGAATTAGTTAAACCAGGCGGACATATATTTTTTTCAACATTAAACCGCAATGCTAAATCTTATCTATTTGCTATCGTTGGCGCCGAATATTTATTAAAGTTAATTCCAAAAAATACGCATGACTTTGCAAACTTTATTAAACCGCATGAACTATCTGACTGGGCTCGCGAAGTAAACCTACAACCTAAAAATTCTATTGGAATTACCTATAGCCCTTTTACTAAAAAATATAAATTAGCTGATGATGTTTCGGTGAATTATATGATGCATTTTGTTAAAAACATTTAATATATTTAAGATATTATAGCTGTAGCGCTCTAAACAAGCCATCTATGGTTTTTCAAATGACATACTGACATTTGAATTCGCGCTACAACTATAATATCTTAAAAAATCAAATATAGCGCGAACAGTTACTAATAACGTTATAAGTCTTCTTATAAAGATAACTCTATACCAACAAATCCTGCTTGCTGTGTTGGGATATTACAAATTGTTGCATAAGGATCCCAGGTGATGCCATCAATGTCTGGATTATCTTTAAGTTGTGCACCAACTGTAGCTGTTGAATAAACACCTTGATAAAATAAAACTAACATTGCATGTGGAGTTAATTGAACTCCCAAGCCTGCTTGCACTTCAGGTGCAACTCTAGCCAAATAATCCCGTGTAGATGTTCTATCATTTAATTGCAATTGCCTGTAAGCAGCCCCTGCTTTCACAATTAAATATACAGGTCTTGAAGTTGGTAATTGAGTCTTAGTTGATACTAATAAATCAACTAAAGGTTTTAAAGTTGCTTGCCATTGGAGTTCACCAGCTTCATCTACTAGATCTGCAGCAACATCAAGTCTCATAGTGTTGCCTGATTGAAAGCCAAGCTCTAAACCAGCATTAATCATATTCCACTGATAAACATCTGAACCAAAAGCTAGACGCCCTTGAGTGAATTGCCCATCATCATTATAAGCACCATCAATGACACCGTAACCGCCGTATGCACCAACATGATAAGGTGATTTCATTGGTTCGCCTTTGTAATTTGCTTTGTGGCTTGCAAAAATATTTGCAGAAGCTGCTAAGACTAAAATTCCGATAAGTAATTTTTTGGTAAACATGTGAACTTCCTTAATGATTATTAAAATTAACCGCTTTGCGGTAAAGAAAAAAATAGGTAAATAGTTTAATAGTAAAAAGTCCGAACAGGACGAACCCCATAGGAGAAGCTCTTGCTAGAGCTGCCCACAATGCCATTAATGAACTCTACGTACCACGCGACCGTATCGTCACGCTGCGTAGAACTCCAATATTCGACTTCCAAAAAACCTAATAATGGTATGGTTTTATATTGACCCCAAAGTAACATTAATTCTGCTTGTGATGGAAGCGAATATTTTTCATCGCATGTTATTGTTGCAGGGCAAGGCATAACTGGATAATCCCTTGCCACAGAGGCTGCTGAGGAAGAAGAAAAAACTGTTATAGCATTTGTATTAGTTAAACCATCGAAAAGTTCAACCCCTTCTGAGCCAGGTATTGAACCAACAGAATCGGGGTCCCAGTCATAGACGGCGCCGCCGCCAGGCGAAGGCGCATCACTAATTGCCGCAATTAATCCTTTGCGATTAGCATTATCTATATAATACACGATTCCGTTACCCGCTGGATCTCCAATTTTAACAGGTGCCCCCCCTCTGCCGGCTTTATAGCATCAATCTGTGCCTGCAAATCAGCAGCCTTTTTATCAACATAAGATTGTGAAACTGGATTTGCTGCAAAGCTGTTAGATAGAAATATCGCAAAAAATATTCCAATAAAAATTTTTAAAAATATACGCATTTATTAATTCCTTTTAAATGAATTTAAGATCCCGCATTTATAGCATCAATCTGCTTTTGAATAGCTTGGAACTTTTCATCTGAATATTGTTGTGATGCTGGGTTATCAGCATAGGCATTTAAAGCTACATTTGATGTTAGAATAAACAATACAGCGAGCAATTGCTTTTTCATAGGCTCTCCTTGAGCAAAACAAGTTCCAATTTTTGACTTACCCAAAGATATAGCTAATCAAAAAGTATGCATATTATAATTGAACTTTTTGATTAAATCATCTGGGGATATAAAAGCAGTGTTAGGATTGAAGATCAAATATTGTCTTTTGCTGTTGGTGAAATTTGTGACGCTTTTTGTTAAAGAAAGTTAATACCTATTGTCATCCTAGAGACTAGCGTAAGCTAGTCGAAGGATCTCTTTATTATAGCTGTAACGCGACTCAAATGGCAGGAAGCCATTTGTAAAGCCAAGGATGGCTGATCTTGGAGCGCGGAAACTATAATATTGTTAATTATCAAATATAGGGTTAGCTGTTACGCTTTATGATGGTTGACTTAGACAAAGATCCTTCGGCCAACTTACGTTGACCTCAGGATGACATGTAAATGATAGTTGACCTGAAGATACCGAGCTTTGTCAACGAATTACCTAACCTATACAAGGATGACAGATTAATAAATAGCATATTCCATAAGTGCTATTACATAGACAAACCATTCAACATTTTTTCTTCATCTAGAGATGGAGAGCTGCTTTGATTGCTTGGCTGCTGATCAAAAAACTTGATTTTTTGCAGATTACTTTTTAAGGCTTCAAGTTTATCAACTTTACTTTGCAACACGTCACTTAAAGAAGAGGTTGCCTCTAATACTTCACAAACTGAGCTCAACTCTGTTATGTTTTGCAACTCACCAAGATCATACAACCTATCTAAAAGATTTATAACTTTTTCACGAGAATCAGTAAAAAGTGAAACCTGTGTCGAATCTAGGGGTGGATAAACAGCATTGGTAAATTGGTAAATTGCAACTAACGGCATAGCAACCAGGAAAGCCAATATAAGCTCACCTCCGTAAGCGTCAGGTCCTTGATTCTCATTACGACACATGTCCAATATAGCTTGAGGGTAAAAATAAATAAAATATGCTTCCAAAGCTGTAAACCCAATACTAGCGGCCAAGCCACCTACTTCTCCGACACTTAATCGTGATAGAAGCTCATAAATGCTTTTATTTTTAATATGTTCTTTAATTTCTAACTTGTTTTTCTGTAACTCTTCATTTAATTCTAAATTTACAACTTTTATTTCAGAAATAATATCCTTAAGCTGTTTTAGATCACGAGATTTCATTCTTACATTTCCTTTAAAAAGGGGACAGCTACCTGCCCCCCGCCAATTACATTTTTAATGCAGGAGATATTTCTCTTGCAGAAGATGCATAAGATGACTCTGAAGGCACAGGGTAATCTGCATTAAACAAACTTTGAGTTTTAACTGAATTAGAAGCTGCTTCTTTCACTTCAGTTTTTTCTTCAAGATTGCTTCTAGTAAGTTGTGACTGTTGTGCAGCGTGATTTTGTAATCCCAATCTCAAAAGAGCTGTAGATGTGACATGTTGCTCGGCTTCAACTCCAGGTGCCATTTGCGCCTCCGGAAAATCCACAGAAGAATTTTTACTTGATAAGAACTTTAATTTATCCATGTGATTTTTTGCAACATTATCACCAAGCAAAGCTCCACCAACAGCACCAACTGCGATTCCTATAGGACCTGTCCAGCCTAACAACACTAATCCTAAAGCTGTGCCACCGGCTAAAACTATTTTCTCTTTGGTTTGTAACGATAATTCAGGCATTTTATGCTCCTTGCGTTTAATTAAAAAAATAACATAATAAGTTTTAAGGTTTATTATGATGGGTATGGTTTTCACTTGAGTCAAATATTTTTGCTATTTGGCAAATTAATTCACTTATGTAAAAACCAAGCATAGCTGGCAAAATAAAACCTTGTAAAGTTGGATTCATAGTTTGCATTGTACTTTTTGAATCATTGCTTTTGGAAAAAAACATTTTATCTCTCTGGAATAATAGTTTATTGGCTTTTAAGCCTTAACAAAGGAATTGCTTCTTCCTTTGGAACTGTGCTTTTTGTAATTGGAACTTCTTTTGATTCCGCATTGTTAACTTTAGCTTCAACATCAGAATTATCTTTTGTAAAAGTTCGCTGAAGTTTGCTAGTAGAAGAACTTATAGATTCTTGGTTGGCTTGAGTTTTAATTGCTTGTTCATTGCGTAATTTTTCATTATTACTTATAAATTTTGTTGTAAAAAATCTATCAGCAATAATTCCACCCAAAATTAGTCCGCCAAGCGCACCAGCAGGACCTAATAATACATAACCTAACGCGGCAAATGCGATAGCTGAAACTGCAATAATAGTTGCATTGCTGCCTTCTGTTTTTTCTTTTTCAGCTTGCTCTATAGCTCTTCTTTGTACAAGAGACTCATCTTCTGCATACTTTACAGAAATTCTTGCTATAGAATATCTATACTGCGAAATTTTTTTGGCTTTTTCTATTTCATAATTCAAAAATCTTTTTGGGGTTGCAAAATGATTAATATATTTAGTTCTATATGGACCATACTTATGTTCATCATCAGCGGGTTTTGGAATTACTTTTTGTTGCAAAAAGACGTCTGGCAAGGATATCTTATTATTGTTTGCTTCTGATAAATCCAGTTTAGACAAAGTCCCGAGAAAATTCAAAAAATCAACCTCCCGAAGATCTTTGTCATTAAGCAACTCTTGATATTTTTGTGCATAGAGCCTTTTAAGCTCATTTATCAAGGCTTTTTGATTCGGCACCACATTAAGCATATCTTTAACTTCATCTTGCATTTCGAATTCTTCCGTAAGTTCGTATTTTTCAGATATAGATAAATTTTTAATTTTGCTATCAGTAATTTTTTTAAGTTTTTGCATTACTGCTGATGGTTTGGTTTCAGAACCAGCAATCTTATCGCCTACTAAAGGCCTTACAGCAGCTCCAACATGTTGAGTTAACGGCAAATTATATGAAAAAAAATCCCTTATAGTGTAACCCCAAGCTTCAGCATCACCCCTCTCGCCATATAAAGATTTACTACGTTGCTGCCATGTTAACTTTTCATTTTCAGACAAGCCGAGCTCGCTTGCTATCTGCTGATTATATTCAATAACTTTTTCTTCTAGCGGGTCCATTTCTGCTAATTTATTGCTCAAATCAACTAAGGACCTTGGATCCATTAAAAACCTCTCTTATTTTTTTTATTAGACTTAAGTTGTACTTGCTTATTTAGCAATAGTGACTAGAATAATTCAATTAGATTAAGAATATATTAAGTGCATAAAATGTCCAAGACGAGCCCTATAATCAAAAACCTACTTGTAATTACCTCATTACTTATATCAATAATTTTTATAGGGATGTACTACTGGTATAAAACAAATTACGTGAGCACAGAAGATGCTTATTTAAATGCTGATGTTGTACAAGTATCCCCGCGCGTTACTGGTAAAATACTAAAAGTTCATGTAAATAACAATCAACACATAAAAAAAGGTCAAATATTGTTCGAAATTGACCCTAAGCCTTTTGAGATATCAGTAAAAGAAGCTAGATCTCAACTAGAAAAAGACTTAGCTCAATTAAAAATTTCTAAGCTTACAGCTAAAAGATTACAAAAGCTTTCAGAAAAAAACGTAGTCTCTAAACAAGAAAATGATTCAGCAATAGCTAATCTTGAGCAAGCAATGGCTGCAAAAAAATATTCTGGTGCAGTTTTAGAAAAAGCTGAGCTAAACTTAAGTTATACTAAAGTTTATGCATCCCAAAATGGTTATATCACAAATTCTAAAATTCAAGCTGGTAATATTGTACAAGCAAATGCTCCTATCTTTGCTTTAATTGTAGATAATACCTTTTGGGTTGATGCGAACTTCAAAGAAACTGAAATTGAGCATATTCACAAAGACCAAATTGTGGAAATCAAAATTGACATGTACCCTAAGACAAAATTTAAAGGTGTTGTTGAGAGCATAAGCTATGGAACTGGCGCTGCTTTTTCACTATTACCGCCACAAAATGCCACAGGAAACTGGGTAAAGGTAACACAAAGAATTCCTGTTAAAATTCGTTTAATTTCAAACGAGCAAAATTTACCTTTACATATAGGCACATCTGCAAAAACAACTGTTAACATTGGTTAATGCAAGTGAAACTTTATGAAAAATACTCATCACTAGAACGCGCATTAATTACTATTGCGGTAATGTCAGCAACTTTAATTCAAGTGTTAGACACAACTATTGTTAATGTTGCATTACCATCAATGCAAGGCTCTCTAGGTGCAACCCCAGATGAGATTACCTGGGTATTAACAAGTTATCTTGTTGCATCTGCGATTTTTATGCCTCTTACTGGTTATTTTACTGACATATTCGGCAGAAAAAATTATCTACTAGTTTGTATACTAGGTTTTATAATAGCTTCTGGCTTATGTGGTACCGCAGGTTCAATTTCACAAATAGTTTTATTTAGAATGCTACAAGGAGTTTTTGGTGCAGCATTAGTGCCGCTTTCACAAACTATTTTAAATGATATATACCCACCTGAAGAGCGCGGTAAAGCCATGGCTATTTGGGGAATTGGCGTTATGATTGGCCCTATACTTGGCCCAACTCTTGGTGGATATTTAACAGAAATTGCTTCCTGGCGCTGGACATTTTACATTAACTTACCAATTGGCATTTTATCATTTTTAATAGCAATAAAAGTAACACCTGACACAGAAAAGCAATCAAGAGCAATGGATTGGCGAGGTCTAGCACTTGTAGCACTTGCGATTGGTGGTCTACAGTATGTACTTGATAGAGGCAATGGCGCTGACTGGTTTGAATCTAATGAAATTCTTATAGTGAGCATTGCTTCTGCTATAGGGTTTTTGGGGTACTACTTACATTACAAATCAAGTAACAAATCTACAATAATAGATTTGAGCCTATTTAAAGATAAAAACTTTGTTATATCTAGCTCCATAATTTCCATATTTGGCATTTGTCTTTTTGGCAGCATGGTTATGCTGCCTCTTTACCTTGAAAACTTACTACATTACCCAGTGTTAACTACAGGTTTTTTAATGGCACCACGCGGAATTAGTGCAATGGTGAGCATGATAGTTGTAAGTAAACTGGTGAAAACTATAAAACCACAATATTTAGTTGGTTTTGGTTTAATTTTTTGTGGTCTAGGATTGATACCAGGAACATTTTATAATTTAGATGTAAACCCATGGTGGATAGTATGGCCGCTCCTCGTACAAGGATTTGGCTTAGGATTTGTTTTTGTTCCACTATCAGCTATCGCTTTTAACACCTTGCCAGAAGCTAAAAGACCAGAAGCTGCAGGTTTATTTAGTTTACTAAGAACAATTGGCTCATCTATAGGCATATCGATTATTGTTACAATATTTACAAGACATACTCAGATTGCATGGAATCAACTAGGTTCTGAAATAAACATTTATAATCCGGCACTTACACAATACTTACAAAGCTTAAACTTAAAATTAAATGACCCACTTGCAATAAACCTTTTAGCAAGTGAGCTTAGTACCCAAGCTCAAATGTTAGCTTTTGTTGACGTATATGCGGCCATTTTGTTTAGTGTTGTCATAATGTTGCCATTAATTTTCTTTATAAAAGGCAGTAAAAACTAACAGTTATACATGTTATAATCTACTCTAAAGATATTTATGCAGGACGTATAGATGCCACAAGATGACAATGGAAATTCATCTAAAAAACCAGAAAAAGGTACTGGCACCCTATCTATTTTTGCCAGAATGCATGCAGCAAAACCTAAAGTCCCACCCAAATCTAAAGAAATTCAGCTTGCCTTAGGAAATATAAATAACAGACTTAAAGTTTACAGCGAAGACAAAGTAAAAGAATTAAGCAACTCTAAAAACCAAGACCAACTACTTAACTTAATTGAACAACTAAATTCCGATATGGAAATCTTAAGCAGCTTTCTAAAAAGAGAATTAAACCCAAAAGATACAACAGCTATTGAAGAAACCGAAGATAACATTCATAATCTCATGGAGTTAATAGAAAAGTGTATTGACGAAGAAGAATAATAAATATAAGAGGTTTTTAATAATGTTCAGCTCAAGAGAATATATAGAAGATCGATTGCTTGCCGAAAAAATTCACAATGAAGATAAACAAGCCCTAGCAAATTCCAAAAACATACAATCCCTAGAAGAAAAAGCCAGCCAAGCATTAATTGAAAAATTAATGGCAGAATCTAGCGAAGACAAAGATTACGAAAAAATTTACAGAATAAACCAAGAATATGAATTAGCTATAAAAAGCTTAGAATCAGCAAAAGCAGAGTCTAGGCCTATTCCTAGCGCCCCTAGCGCTACTAATGCATCACAGCATATGGCTAAGGCTCAACACACATTTACCCATAGCGAAATTAGTTTAATAGAGTCACACTACGAAAAAGTACCTGAAAGCTTACGCAAACTTATGGATGCTGTTATAAGTGATGAAAGAATTTCTTTAGGTTTAATTCCAAACCCTGTATTCATCAAAGGTGAAGGGGAAATTTATGACAGAGATACAATAAATAAATTATTAGAAGAAAAAGCTTCTGCAACAGCTCCACTAAACAGAAACCTGACTTTTACTAAAAAAGATGTAATTCCATGCAATACCTTAATAATTTCAATGTTGCATTTGCTAAACATCATTCAAAACAAAGAACTTACACCTATAACAGCTAAAAATAAGCTAGCTAGTTTACATAAAATAACCACGAGAAAAAGAATTCCTGCAAACTTAGTTCATCTTATTGAAAGAAATTATATGAGTTTTCAAGATAAACATAAGCTTCTTTTTGACACAATCTGCAGAGACCCTATGTCTAATGAAATCATGGATGACCCGGTCCTTTTACCAGATGGCTATGTTTATGATAGATCAACTGCACTAGCATATTTAGAATTAAGCGGCGGCAAATGCCCACTAAACTCTAAAGTAACATTTCAAAAAGAAGATATAACCTCTTGTTATTTTGTGATTTCAGTTTTAGATGAGCTGAAAAAAAGCATTGAAAGTAAATTGTTAGAAACTGAGTTTAAATTTCGCGCAAGACCTTAGTTTTAAACCACAAAAAACAATAAAAAAACTAACTAAGGAGCAACCTAAATGTTTAGACCAAAACAAGCGTACTTAAGATTAGCAATTTTAGATCCCGAGAAATTTGATAACCATCACTTTTGGCATCTAGTATATGATAGCAAATCAAAAGACAAGTTTATAAAATTACGTAATAAACTAGAGTTAAATGAAAACAACTTTAGACCAGAAATTAGAGGCGAGCATACTGCATCTCCTACAAAATTTTTCAAGTTTGATATATTACTCTCTGAAATTAAACTTAGCAAGCTAGAGAATGATTTATTAAATGCTATAGAGCAATCAAAAATTGAAGTTCTTTATCCTACTACTACAAAACATGGGTTATAATTAAACGCAAAATCTCAGCCTATATTTGATATTTAATAATATTATAGTTGCAGCGCGACTCAAATGGCAGGATGCCATTTGTAAAGCCAGGGATGGCTGCTCTTGGAACACGAAAACTATAATATTATTAAATATCAAATATAGGCTGAGATTTTACTAATTCCCACATTCACTGAAATAACTTCTTATTTCTTCCTAACAAGAGTCAAACCATCACCAATTGGCACCAAACTCATAGTCACCCTATCATCATTTAAAACAAACTCATTAAATTCACGTATTTTTCTAGTATTTGTATCGTTTACCTCTGGGTCTGCCAATCTTCCGTACCATAGCGTATTATCTATACCAACTAAGCCGCCAGGACGTAATAATTGCAAAGATCTCTCATAATAATTTAGATAATTAACTTTATCGGCATCAATAAAAGAAAAATCAAAGGTGCCACTTTCGCCCTTTGCTATTAAGTCATCTAGAGTTAACAAAGCTTTACCAAGAATTAAATCGATCTTTTTTGATACACCTGCTTCTTCCCAATACTTTTGGGCGATTTTAGTCCATTCTGTGTTTGCATCTAAGGCGATAACTTTACCATCTTCTGGCAAAGCCAAAGCAACTGAAAGTGAGCTATAACCAGTAAACACCCCAATATCCAAGGTCTTCTTAGCGCCCATGAGCTCAATTAATAAACGCATTAGCTGTCCTTGTTCAGGAGACACCTGCATATGCCCCATGCTCATAGTGTTAGTTTGTTCACGTAAATTTTTTAAAACTTCTGGCTCACGTATTGAATATTTTTGAAAATATTTATAGAGTTCTGTGGTAAAATTTATAGTAACATCAGACATTAACAACTTCCTCATAGTGCAATTTTAAAACAGGAGATCAAACATGAGTACATGGCTAATTATTTTAATTGTTGTGATCTTAATCGGTGGATTTATTGTTTTAACATATAACAAATTAATCGCCATGATTGAGGCTGTCAATAATAACCACAAACAAATAGATATTCAACTAGACCGCAGGTTTAAAGTTTTTGAATCTTTAATCAATGTAGTTAAAAAATACATGGATTATGAACAGACCACCCTGAAAGATGTTGTAGCTTTGCGTAGCAAGGCTGAAAAAGCAAAATCTAGTGGTGATGAAAAAACTAGAATTGCAGCTGAAAATGAAATTTCTAAAATTGCTTCAAATATCAATTTAGTTTTTGAACAATACCCAGATTTAAAAGCAAATCAAAACTGCTTACAACTACAAGAAGAAATTGTAAATACTGAAAATAAATTAGCTTATGCAAAACAATCATTCAATGACAGCATAGAAACATACTATGCGAATAAAAAAGCATTTTTTGCATCCATGATCGTTTCAATGTTTAAATCAAAACTAGATTTTGATTTTGTATATTGGCAAATAAGCGAAGAGAAAAAAGTTGAACAAGAAGATTATACTGTGAAACTTTAACTGCATCTCGAGCCATGCGAGAGATCTCCTTAGTTTTTATAACTCTAAAGGAGATCCCTCGTATTTGTTACCACCTAAGGTACTATTATGAGCACTACAATAAAAAACTTTTCTGCTAAAAATATGGATTGGCGCAAGTCACTCCGTGAAAATAATAATAAAAGCAAAA
>Ga0180438_10006663_pt1 | contig 15541 bp, 14 predicted proteins | sample SS_ome_12_FD_132455 | JGI IMG/M metagenome (GOLD analysis project Ga0180438, IMG submission 132455) | Hypersaline lake sediment archaeal communities from the Salton Sea, California, USA - SS_3_D_2 metaG | ecosystem: Environmental > Aquatic > Non-marine Saline and Alkaline > Hypersaline >...
CTATTCCGGCGTCTTTTTTTCTTGCAGCGTGATCATGCTGATGGCCGGTTTACCCTTTCTGGCATGCCCACACATGCTTATGGACGCACTGCCTTTATGAACGTAGAGGCACTTGGTGGGTGCTGCATGGCATTCAGACGTTCAGCGCTGCAAAAAGAAACATTTGATGAAAAACTTGCTCATTATGCCTATATGGAAGATGCCGATATGGCGTGGCGCGTTGGCAAACAAGGGCCGCTTTTTTATACGCCTGCTGCACGCCTTGCACATATGCATAGCCCTATATCACGAGACAATATCATAAAAAACCGTGCCATGTTTATGCGCAATTACCGTTATCTTTTTTTCAAGAATATCTATCCGCAACATCCTAAGCGCATATGTGCGCATTGGTGGAGCATCATCGGCCTCTTTTTGCAAGCAATCATCTTAGGGCACTACGATGAAATTAAAGGCTATCTGCAAGGATTGAAGTCTGATTACCATGAATAATCGTTTTCATAACCCAGCTCAACAAGCAGATCATTAGCAAGCACCTTAAACAAGAATGTGTGTATGGGCGTGAAAGTATCGCACCACTGACCAATTGCACCCTTAACAAAACTGGCGCTCTGCTTATGGCCAAAAAGTCTATTGGCGATTTCTTTTATCTGATCTGGCGTGCGTTCAACGCCCAAATACGCACATATATTGCTCACCTCTTGTTCTTGCAGCGCATCAGAGCCACCACCTTTTGCACCAACTAATGCTTCAAAACGTGTTGTATAGACATACGGGCAATCCTGCCAGTGCATATACCTACGATAAAAATCAGCTATCGAACCCATTGTTGTAAACAGGGGATCAGACCAAAAACGATCACAATATACGCGTGTATCAATGCTATAGGTGACCATTAATTTAGTGATCATATCATTATATGGCCAGTGAGCAGCCGTGAGACGATTCTTTTTTATGAATTGCCGCAGGTACCGCGCAAAAGAAATCAATTGATCACGCGGATCACGATAGATAAAAATCACTTTGTGGCCGGTGCGTTGCAGTATTTCAATATTTTCTTTTGATGCTATGGCATGCGTTATCGTGTATTCACGCGATCCTAGCTCTGTACGCAAGCGATCTGCATGCAAGTGTAGAAAGGTGGGTGAAACCATGCATCCCTTGATGGTATAGCCTATCTCCGACAAGAGCGCCATAAGCAGATGCGTGCCACATTTGGGGATAGAACAAATCACCACACCTGCATGCAGATAATGAACGAAGAACAAAAAGATGATGCTACCATGAATAATCTTTTTCATAGCCAAGCTCAACAAGCAGATCATTCGCAAAAATTTTGAAAATAAGCTTTTGTGCACTGCAGAATGTCTCTCGCCACTGGCCGATTAATCCTTTCACGAACGTAAGGCTTTTTTTATTACCAAATAAATTATCGCCTAATGCCTTGATCTGTTCAGGGCTGCGCTCAAGGCCAAGATAGGCGCAGATATTGCTAATCTCTTGGTATTGTTCTGCATCAGACCCGCCTCCTTTGGCGCCGACTAATTTTTCAAAGTTCACCGTATATACATCCGGGCAATCTTGCCATGGCATATACATATGATAAAAATCAACCACCGAGCCCATATCATCAAACACCGGATCTGACCATAGCCCTTTTTTATACGCTTGCCCTTTAATCTTATAATTCACTATAAGTTCCGTTACTAAATCATCAAACGGCAATTGAGCAGCTACCCAAAATTTCCCTCCGAGCAGTTGCTTCATATAGCGCGCGCAGGAAATCACTTGATCGCGTGGATCACGGTAGATATAAATAGCTTTATGCCCTGTGCGGCGCACTATATCGATATTTTCTTGTGTTGGTATTGCATGCGTAATCGTGCAACCATTTTCTCCTAATTCTCTATTCAATCCCGCTTCACTTAAATGCAAGTAGGTTCTTTCGACAAGGTTTCCTTTATATGCATAGCCCAACTCTTGCAATAATGCTTTGAGTAGATTTGAACCACATTTTGGAATTGAACAGATAACCACCCCAGCATGCATAGCCTGAGAAATGAACAAAGCACAAAGTATCCCCTTATAGTGCATAACAACTCCTTCTCTTTATTTAACATTGACGAATAAATGCTTCTGGTTTTAACCAACTACCAGCCCAATGATGCACCGCATATGATTCTGGACGCAGCCATTCGTTACGCGATGCTTTCACCTGCTCATATGACATGGGATAAAAATACGTTGCTGGCAATGCAACATCCACATATTCTTTTCCCGCCATAGCCACAAATGAATTGGTAAAATGAATGGGCCCCGTGCGAATCACAATTTGTTTGTGATGCCGATCACCTTCGATCGTTTTGACCGCATGCGCTAAAATGGGATGTTGTGGCTGCGCTGCAAATAACGCTGCCCCTAATTGCACCACTTGTGTATCAAGCGGCTGCAAACCAGTATAAAATGCATAGCGATGATGCAAATCATCAAGCGGCTTTAAGCACTCAAAATCGCAATCGATATAGACGCCACCCAAACGATAGATAATTTCCCATTTAAGGATATCTGACTTTTCTCCATAGTTTCTTGCTTGATCGAAAAACGTTCTATTGCCAAAATCCAGCGTGCTCACATCAACGGTGATAAAACGCACATCCGCTTGAGCTAACAGCTCTTGCACCTCTTGCCATGAAGTGGCCACCATGCCACGCGCATCATTGCTCATTCGATCAGTCCATAACACAAAACGCCATGTGGGATGCTGTTGCTCCCAGGTGGCGCGCAGTGCTTTATCTTCTTCCGACAACGGCGCACCAAACCAAATATGGTGTATCACCTTTGGAATGAACGCCTCTTTTTGCCATGCAACTAGCTCTGGCGCATTGCGCTGATATAACTGCAACGTGCGTCCATAGACTTCTTGACTAAACGCTATGCTTAATGCTTCTGAATACTTTAACACACGCATTGATTGATGAAAGTCAACGGCCGGATGATCAACGGCCGTATGACTTTCTATTTGCATACTACCAAGTAGTAATAAGGCATAATAGGTAGCTCTGGTTAGTCGTTCCAACTTGCACATTCCTTATCGTTATTCAAGCGTTTAAATTGCTCAAAACGATAATGAGATGGCATCCAACTTTTTGCCCAATGATGAATGGCATAGGCACCTTCTTCAAGCCATTTGTCATACTGCATATCTTTTTCTTGGCAGCCAAGAGGATAGGCATAACTTGCTGGTAATGCGATATCAATGCTGCCATCTTTACCTGCAGTGCGATAGAACGATTTGGTAAAATGAACCGGTCCGGTCTTTTTAGGCGCTCCTTTGTGATGCCAGTCATCTTTGACCGTTGCAATACAATCTTCCAAGATAGGGTGATGTGGCCGAGCGCCATACAACGCTGCACCAAGTTGCACAAACTGTGTATCTAATGGTTGCAATGCGGTCACAAAATCATAGCAAAGCAACGAATCCAACGGCTTGAGGCATTCAAAATCAACATCCAAATAGAAACCACCGAAATTATAAATCACTTCCCATTTGAGAATGTCAGAACGCACACCAGGATTATCCGTTGCATCATAAAATTCTTGATTGTGCAGTCTCATTTTTGACACATCTTCATCGGTCCAGATTTTATACATCCAACCACGATTACGATGATAAAATTTCCATGATTCACACAATTTTTTAAATGCTTCTGGTAGCGGCCCACCAATCCAAATTTGATGAATAATACGTGGAATCTTTTCTTCTAACGAAAGGCCCAACTTACTCAATTGATTGAGATTGTTTTTTGCATAGAGCTGCTTAAAAAAGCGATATAACTCATCGCCATCAATACCCACAATATGCTTGGTGACCGCTTTTGCTTTTGGATATGCATGCACACGCATGCCCGCATCAAAGTCACGATAGATCCACGGCGTATATTCTCGGGCCGAAACCGCTTGCACACTTACCAAACAAACAGATAGATAGGCGAACCATTGCTTCATTTTTATCTCCTTTCATTACTTATTTTTGCAAACAGAGCATACCATTCCGGCGCACAGTTGCATAGCCCGCATTATTTAAGGCCGCAAACAATCCAGGCAATCGCACCGCTGTATCACAACAGGCAACTGCCATTGGATGCTCAACCGCACGCGTGCGTGCACACAGACCAATCTGTGCAAGGTCAATACATGCTTCATGTACTATTTGGCGCAACTCTTGGCACGAGGTAAAACGTGCATCATCAAGCACCTTTTGCAATTGCTCTTTATCCGACAAACTACACCAAAGATCAAAAGGATGGCGCCACGCTCCTTCAGCATCTTTATATTGCCATGCAAAATAATCATCTTGCAGCGCAACCAGTGACGGCACATGCAATGCACGCTTATAAAGCGGAGAATATAAGCAGTGTGCATCTAATGCAAAATGCATCGATAATGCTTTGCTGCGTTGCAATAACGCAACCGCATCAGCTAATGGCAATGCGTCTATCTGTTCGATCACATCACTCAGCAGCAACAGATAGCCCTTTGTGCTGCACAAGCGCTCAAACAAATCTGAAAGTTCTTCCTCTTCGAGCACAAAAAATGCCACATCAGGACGATGCGCACCTAGCAAATCAAGGCTTAACTCTTGCTCATGCACCACCGTTACAGAAGCAACCGGCATATCTGTTTGTTCAATCATAGACAATATATCATCAATACGCTCAGGATGCTCACAAAAGACGATTGCGTCGATCTGCTCTGAGCTCTCTTGCGACTTCCAAAGATTATCAAGCGGAGCATATTTTGGCATACTGCGAATATATTTATCATACTGCAACTGACGTAGCAGCTTGGTTTTATAATCGTTTATAGGATTTGCTTCGTTATAGACATAAAGCACATCTTGTATGCATTTGACGCGCCCTTTTGCCATTTCAAGCATTGGAAACATGAAAGCCATATCCCATGTCACACAAAAGAGTTCACCATCGTGTATGAAATCTTTGAGCTTAATCTGCTTAAAAAGCTTTGCATAAAAGGTGCGCAAATGACTGGTGACCCAATCGGCAGCGCGATACGCTTCTTGTTCAATAATACGTCGTGACAACGATTTACAAAAGCCTATTTTACCTGAAGGATATGATTCAAATTGCCCATACGTCAGCCATACATTTGGATCTTGATAGGCTCTATTAACCTTTTGCAGCACAAAGCGATCTTTAAACCAATCGTCGCCATCAAGCGTTACGATGATTTCATGATCCTCACATGCATGCACTGCATGATAAATATTATACAGTGCGCCACGATTCACTTCATTATGTATCACCTGCACACGTCTTTTGTGATCACGCGTTGCAAGATGTGCATCCACTAGTGCGCCCGTATTATCTTTTGAACAGTCATTAATATAAATCACGCGATAATTGTCATAGTGCTGTGACAGAATAGAATCAAGATTTTTGCGATACCATTGCTCATTATTATATGATGGCACCACCACCACTATCGGTTTTTGCTCATATCCGAAACAACAGGTGAATATGAATAACAACAGATACCATTTCATAGGACAACTCCCTTTTTTTGCGCGCCTACCAATTTAATACAACGGCACATTGCTTCATAGTCTGAACCTCGTGATCCATCATCTCTTTTACCAACTCATGAAAGGTGATGTTCGGTTGCCAGCCAAGCACTTCTTTTGCTTTGGTAGCATCCCCAATAAGCAGGTCAACTTCTGATGGTCTGAAATAACGCTCATCAATACGCACATAGACGCGCCCTGTTTTTGCATCAACACCTTGTTCTTCAAGCCCCCTGCCTTGCCATGTAATCTCTATGCCCACACAAGCAAAAGCGGCCTCAACAAATGCACGCACTGAATGTGTTTGACCAGTCGCAATCACATAATCATCAGCTTCATCTTGTTGCAACATGAGCCACATCGCTTGCACATAATCTCGTGCATGCCCCCAGTCACGCTTTGCATCGAGATTGCCCAAATAGAGGGTATCTTGAAAGCCATAGACAATACGTGCCACCGCACGGGTGATTTTTCTGGTCACAAACGTTTCACCACGCAATGGTGATTCATGATTAAAGAGAATGCCATTGCATGCATAGATGCCATATGCTTCACGATAGTTCTTAGTAATCCAAAAACCATACTGCTTGGCAACGCCATAAGGAGAGCGCGGATAAAACGGTGTGCGTTCTGTTTGCGGCACCTCTTGCACGAGGCCATACAACTCACTCGTGGAAGCTTGATAAAATCGCACCTTCTTTTCCAATCCCAATATACGTATCGCTTCTAAAATGCGCAACGTACCAATGGCATCCACTTGCGCCGTATATTCTGGCAATTCAAACGATACGGCCACATGGCTTTGTGCCGCTAAGTTATAGATCTCATCCGGCTGAATTTGTTGAATCAATCGCACGATATTACTTGTGTCGGTCAGATCACCATAATGCAAGTGAAAATGTATGTCTCTATGTTCATGCTCATCACGAAAAAGATGATCAATACGCATAGTATTAAATGACGATGAACGACGCTTAATGCCATGCACTTCATAGCCTTTTTGTAGCAAGAGCTCAGAGAGATACGCTCCATCTTGGCCCGTCACACCGATAATTAATGCTTTTTTTGCTGGCTCTTCAGTTTGACAATTGAGTGGTACCATCAAGAAAATGGTAAGCATAAGATATGAAACGAATCGCTTCATGCATGGTCCTTTTTTTTGCTTCATTTTTTTGCGCTTTCAGATGCAATGGAGCTTAACGTTTTTTTCATGAATGTAAAGGCATACTTGCTCTTTACATACTCAATTTATTACCATAACAAGAAAGGGTTTTTAGGGAGAATCGCATATGAAAAAAAGAACCACATATAGCATACTGCTATCAAGTGGCCTGTTGCTATTGTTAACCGCATCAACGTTTGTTGAAGGTGATACACGCTATATCACACTGACCTCAAAAGTGGATCCGCTCTTGCACATCGCTATCACTGAAAAACTGGATGATCCCTCATATCAACCATTCAGTCCTTATAGCACCTATGCCACGCTATTTAGCTATCCAATTACGCTACAACGTGATGCTCCCGTGTTATTAAAGCATAGCGAAGCAAAGGGGATAAAAGGCGCAAGGCCAACGTATGTGTTAAAAAAGAAGGGAGAGACCTTCAAAGTGCGTAAAATAAAAAATATGAGCGATATGTCACCCACCAAAGAATACAGCGTAAAAATAGACGTCACATTTGAACCAGAAAAACACTATCAACTCATCGAAAACAAAAAGGGCGATACTGATTTTCGCATCATAAAAGACGAAGCATAAAACAATCCCCTCGAGACATGCCTATCTCGAGGGGATATAAACAACTAAACTGATCACAGCTATTGGTGATATTCATCACCCATCTGCACGCCATGTGCTATCAGAATATCTTTTTTTAGTTTTCGCATTTCAGCATATTCTTTTTTTAGTTTATCTACCGTGGCAGCCAATGCTTTATTGTCTGGATTGGCGCGTAATTGCTTATCTTTTTCGCCTATCTCTTTTGATAATGCAGAGATACGCTTATTCAGCGGCTCTATTTCTTTTGCATACCATTCACTCGCGCCTACTGTTGCCACGCCCATGCAGATGCCAAGCATTAATACCATACGTTTCTTCATCCCATATCCCTTTTTTTATAGATCTACTTTATGAGTAGGATACTAAGTGGCGACATAAAAGATCAAGGGTTTATGCCATGTACAATGCGTCTATGCGCTCTTGAAATTTTGCTGAACGCACCATATCACGCGGATGTATAGGGTCAAGCAATGCAAAAAAGCGGGGATGAGCATCAAAGAAAGCCAATAGCTCTTCGTCACCCTCTTTAAGCCGTGCACGCCTCTTTTCATAAACCCAATCTATAAAGCTCTTTGCGCCTTGCAATATGGGAATATCATCTGCAATGCCATCATCAGCGCGCTGCTCAAACCATCGTCTATGACAAATCTCAATCGCAGCTAAAACAAGGGTTTTAATGGTGGAAGCAGCAAGTATTTCAGACCAGCTTTTTTCTGCTGAGTTTTGGAATAATGGCTTACCCCTATAGACACAAATCCCCTGGTGTATCGCTTCAAGGCCACATGCTGCTGCTATTTTTATCAAGCAATTGCGCCTAACGTCTTTATTTTTTAAATGATTAATTTCATGTTGCATAAGCGCTGCATGAATATTAAGCACTTTTTGAACCGCAACATATTTTTCATCATCTGTGTCACAATCATCACCCATAGATGCTCGAATAGTAAGATACTCCACAAGCTCTTTATACCAATTCGGAGCAATATACATAGTACAAAAACCGGCAGCGTAACATTCACTACTCAGCTTTATTTTGACATCCTTACCACCCTCAAAACCAAGGGCCGCACATTGCTCATGAAAAAAAGCCATCACAAGTGGATCAATAGCATCTTCAGCCACAGTCTTTTCATACATATAAGAACCAAGCGGCATAGTAAGAGCACAAAGATATGCATAGGCATACTGCTGCTTGAAAGTATCAGAGAGACCTGCGCGTATATACGCCCAAACACCTGTTCCCTCATCCGCATGTAGATTCTGGCACAATAAAAGACTCAACAACACTACGCACATACGAAGATTACGCGACATAAAAATCAACTTTCGGTATGATAAAAACATGAATAATGCACCCTATGTTAACAAAAAAAGACTTCATAGTCAAAGCTCCAGAACTAAAAAATACAAAGTAGCACTTTTTCAAAGCATTTTTCACACTTCACAAATGGCGACACTACATTGATTACTTTTTTAAACAGGCAGTAGTATCCGATTTTGAGCTGGCGCTTAAAAAACAAAAAATGAAGCTGCGATAGTTTCTTAAAACAATAGTTATTCTGCCACCCACCAGGTGCATTCATGCTTATTGTGATAGAGATGCACTATGCGGCTGTTGGGTATCGCCAAGAATTGGTCAATAAGGGCAAAGTCGGCCTCTTTTTGAAACTTAATAGTGCAGACCATTGAGCGGACACCGCGGTCATACCACATACGCACCAACTTGAGTAGGCGCTCAGGATAGCAAATTATATCAGAAAAAAGCCAAGCAACCTGCATGAGCTGTTGTGGTTGCAAAGCGAATGCACTCTCTTTTAAAAAAGTAATCTCTGGCATTTTAGCAATAGCAGGATCTAAGGGAGCTTTATCTACCGCAATCACTTGCGCACCTAAAGAGGCGAGCACCCAGCTCCAACCGCCAGGACTTGCGCCAAGATCAAGCACGGCATCACCTTTTGCTGGTGGCATTTGATAGAGCGTAAAAAACTCCCACAATTTAAGATATGCACGAGATGGCACTGCTTTATTTTCAATGAAGGTACATTTGCCTAAGGCAAAAGGAGACGTGGTCTCTTGCGAACACCAAATAGTATGCTCATCATACAGCGTCCAGCCACCCATTGGTTGCTGCGGCAATGGTGCCAAAAAAGCTATTGGCTCGTCTTTTAGCTTAGCCAGCCCCTGCTGAATGAGCTGTGCCCTGCGATGATAGGCAATAGAAAAGAGTGCCCAATTTTTACCCAATGCCCGCAACTGCTTGATGCCATCATTAATGGAAGTAATTGTGAGCTTCGTACATCGGCGCCAGGTAACTTGCGCAAAGAGCGGCACATAATCAGCTTCAAACAAAAATAGACGATCTTGCTGCTCAAACGAAATGTTTCGATAGCGCAATTCGCGCGCGAGCTCATGCTCAAGTTGGTATGGTGCTAATGCAATATTCACAAAAAACCTCGTATCAAAATACTTTCTCTTGCACTTTATCATGCAGCTATTACGCTAAAAGTGTAGGGAGTATTTGTTATGATTGCAAACAATAACCACTGATGCAAAAAGGAGCCAGCATGCACCCATCCATCACTTTAGGCCAATTGACCACCTATCTTGATACGCTGCTTGATGTGCAGCGCTTTGATGAAAAAGCCTATAACGGCCTGCAAGTTGCCAACAATGCACCAATTAAAAAAGTTGCCACCGCTGTTACTATCAGCAAAGAAGTGATCGCACAAGCAATCAAACAAGATGCGCAAGCTATCGTGGTGCATCATGGCATCTTTCGCAAAGGCGATGCGCACCCAGTGGTAGGACGTTTGTATGATTATCTTCAAGCATTAATCACGCACAACATTGCACTGCTTGGCTATCATTTACCGCTGGATGCACACCAAGAGGTGGGCAATAATTGGCGTGCAGCACATGATCTTGGGCTCACCAACTGCCAGCCGTTCTGCTCGCTTGGCGACATCCCTATTGGCGTGATTGGGCAGATTGAAACAACATCATTTTATGCATTCAAAAAAAAGGTAGAAGCCTACTATGACCGACCAGCACAAGCCGTGAAAATACATGATGACGTGCGCACAGTCGGCATTATTTCAGGCGGTGCCGATGCATTCATTAAAGAAGCTGCCCATGCCGGTGCCGATTGCTTTATTACTGGTCGCGTTGATGAACGCGTGTGGGATGATGCACATGAATATGGCATCTCGTTTTTAGGCCTTGGGCATTATGGCACAGAAACCGTTGGGCCAAAAGCATTAGCTGATACTATTACCAATAAATTTGGCATACCAACGGTCTTTTTAAAAACAAATAACCCTTTTTAAGGGCGCACATCTTCTCGCGCTTCATACCCAAAAATATGCTTCTGGCAGCACCACTCTAATGTCTTTTGAATGCCTTCACGCAATGAAGTGGTTGCTTGCCAGCCAAGCTCGCTCAGACGAGAGACATCAAGCAGCTTGCGTGGTGTACCGTCAGGCTTAGTGCGATCCCAAATAATGTCGCCTTCAAAGCCAACCACCTCTTTGATGATATGTGCAAGCTCTTTAATGGTGATATCTTTGCCGGTCCCAATATTGATAATATCGTTACCCTCATAGGTGTTCATTAAGAATATGCAAGCATCAGCAAGGTCATCAACAAAAAGAAACTCACGATATGGCGTGCCACTTCCCCAGACTACAAAATGATCATCGCCACACTGTTTGGCCTCATACACTTTGCGCAACAACGCTGGCAACACATGCGAATTGTGCAAATCAAAATTATCAAATGAGCCATATAAGTTTGTTGGCATGCAGCTAATAAAGTTGGCACCATACTGACGGTTATATGCTTGGCACAACGTGATGCCAGCAATCTTTGCCACCGCATAAGCATCATTGGTGCTCTCTAGCGGCCCTGAAAGCAAATACTCTTCTTTAATTGGCTGTGGGCAATCGCGCGGATATATGCATGAAGAGCCTAAAAAGAGCAATTTCTTTGCATTAAAGCGATAAGCAGCGTGAATAATATTGGCTTCAATCATGAGATTATCATAGATAAACTCTGCCGGGTAATCTCTATTGGCCACAATGCCACCCACTTTGGCAGCAGCTAAAAAGATATAATCAGGCCGTTCACGATTAAACATGGTAAAGACTTGTTGCTGATCGCGCAGATCAAGTTCTTCTCGTGTGAACGTGACAATATTTTTATACCCCATCGCACGCAATGCACGCTCAATCGCTCTGCCTACCAACCCTTGGTGGCCAGCAATATATATTTTCTTGTGTAATGGCATCTGAGCACGCACTGTTGTTGCTGCTAAAAAAGTCATAATCAACATCCATCTTTTTGTCATTATACGTTCCTATCACATCTGTATCTGTTGATGACGCGCGCTTGCCATTGGCACATGCTCATGCGCTACTAGTTCTTTTTCATCTGCATCAACCATGAGTTGCACTAATTGCTCAAACGTTATAGTCGGCTGCCAGCCAAGATGCATCCGCGCTTTGCTTGCATCACCGCAGAGTGCATGCACTTCTGTTGGGCGAAAATAGGAAGGATCCACTTGAATTATCTTTTTGCCAGTAATGCCATGCGTTGCATAGGTCTGTGCGCCAGTGCCATGCCATATAAGCGGAATACCAACCGCTTGAAAAGCGATATTGGCAAAGGTGCGGACACTATACATCTGCCCTGTAGCAATCACTAGGTCTTGTGGCGTTGCTTTTTGCAACATAAGCCACATTGCTTGCACATAATCCTTTGCATAGCCCCAATCGCGCTGCGCATCAACATTACCAAGATACAGCGCTTGCTGCATGCCATGTTTAATGCGCACGGCAGCGCGCGTGATTTTACGCGTCACAAAGGTTTCACCGCGCAACGGTGATTCATGGTTAAACAGAATACCATTAACAGCAAACATGCCATGCGCTTCACGATAGTTACGCGTTATCCAATAGGCATAGAGTTTTGCTGCTGCATATGGCGAGCGTGGCGCAAATGGCGTCTCTTCGTTTTGTGGACTGTGCGGCGCATTGCCATACAATTCACTTGTGGAAGCTTGATAAAAGCGCGTTTTTTGCTGCAACCCTAAAATGCGAATTGCTTCTAAGATACGTAATGTGCCTAGTGCATCAGCTTGTGCGGTATATTCTGGCGTTTCAAACGAAACGGCCACATGGCTTTGAGCAGCCAGATGATAGATCTCATCCGGCTGCACTTCTTGAATAACTCGAATAATATTCGTGCTGTCAGTCACATCGCCATAATGAAGCGTAAATCGCCGATGCGGCACTTCATGTTGATCTTGAAAGAGATGATCAATGCGTGAGGTATTAAACGATGATGAACGCCGCTTAATCCCGTGCACACGATAGCCCTTTTGCAACAAAAGCTCTGCTAAATAAGCGCCGTCTTGGCCGGTCACACCGGTGATTAATGCCGTCTTCATGGCACTGCTCCCTATGTGTTATAGATGTCGCTGGTAACGACCTTGTTTTAATAGCTTCACAATGCCACGCACTTTTTCTGCGCTGCTTCGCTTGGTGACTAACAATGCATCGTCCACTTCCACGATACACAAATCTTCAACACCCACCAATGCAACGAGTTTGCCTGGCACATCCACCAAGTTATTGTGCGAGTCAACGCTAATAAAATTAGCATCAAGCGTGTTATAGTGCTGCTTTAGTGATAAGAAGACTTCGATATTGCCTACATCACACCAATTAAAATCAACGGGCAACACAGAGATATTTTTGCTTCGCTCCATAACCGCATAATCAATAGAGTCAGCAAGGATGTCATCATAGGCCATTTTGCCCGCCATATAGGCTTTCACCCCTGCATGCATCTCAGGTGCCACCGTGGCAAATTCATGCACGAACGTAGAGGCTTTAGCGCAAAAGACACTGATATTCCAGAGTTTATTGCCAGACTCAATATATTGCTGTGCCACTTCTAATGACGGCTTTTCTCTAAAGCGCGTCACTTTATAAGGCGCTTCATGATGCATTGCTTGTTGTTGGTCAAACTCAATATAGCCATAGCCCGTTGCTGGGTAGGTTGGTTCCACGCCAAGCAGCACAATATCTTCTGTTTTATAAGCATGATCCACCGCATGCTCTAAAAAAGCACGGAACTTTGGCCAATCACGCATAGGAATGAATGGATCTGCTGGCAAGAAAATAATGATTGCTTCTGGATCTTGTGCATGGATCTGCATGCAGCTTAACAAAATAGATGGCCCTGTGTTGCGAGAACCAGGTTCCACCACAATGTTACCCACTTTGTCGCCAACGCATGCACGAATATTTTCTTCATGTTTTTGTGTCGTACTGACCCACATAGCCTCTTTCCGCGTGAGTGGCATAGCACGACCAATTGCCTGTTCAAGCAACGTTTGATCAGAACCAAGCGTTAATAATTGCTTTGGCCATTGTTGACGGCTCAATGGCCATAAACGCTGCCCATCACCACCAGCTAATATCACACAATAGACATTTTTCTTATGCATATCATTTCCATTCAGGATGCTTACGACTACCAATAGACTTAATAGCACGCTGTTTTTTTTCAGCATATCACTTCTCCTTTTTGCTCAATTACTCTACAAAACATTTTGTGTCCCTCCTCCTTTGCATGCTAGTGCATCAATAATCAACGTCATCTCAGCCACTTTTTGCAAACGTTCAAATGAAATTGGCGGTACATACTGCGTCGCTCGCAAAGCGGTAAAAAACGTGTCTAATAGCTGTGCATGCCCTTTATCTGCACGCGAGACGATTTCATTAAAATGTGATGGTAAGCCATACCCTTTAAGCTCTTTATAATCATCCATCACAATTGATTTGCCATCAAAAAAGAGCTCCATACGCTCTTTGCTCATTTTCGTATTTCCTACAGCAGTATAAAGCAACGAACAGAGTGAACCATCTTCAAAGCTGAGTTGTACGCTCAGATTATCAGTCGGAAAAAGATGTTCGTGATCGGTCTGCATTGCCTCTACTGATACTGAAATGGGCTGACTATCGGTTAAATAATAAAAGAGATCAATAATATGACATGCTTCGCCAATAATGCGTCCAGCACCAACTTCAGTTTGCACCCAATGATTTTTTGGAATCATACCAGCATTCATGCGATAATGCGCCACCAATGGCGTTGAACGTTTGCTCACCACTTTCTTTATTTTCTGCATAAATGGCGCGAACGAGCGATTATAATCAACACACAATGGCGCTGATGGATGCGATTGTAAAAACGCAGTAAAGTCTTTTAGCTGTTGCCAATTCGTGACCATTGGTTTTTCAAGAAACACCGCTTTTGATTGCGCCAATGCATCTAATGCTTGCGCACAATGATAGGTATGCGGAGAGGCTATCACCAATGCGTCAACGGGAGCATGCTCTTTTAATAAATCAGCATAGTCAGTGCATGCAGTCGCAGCTCCATAGACCTTTTTTGCATTCAATGATCGTGCAATATCCGCATCAGCAATCGCAGTTAGTTTTGCATCTGAACGCTTTGCAATGAGCGGCATGAGCTTTACTTTTGCAAAACCACCAGCACCCACCATGCCCACACGAATGGTATCTTTACGCGCTGGCAAAAAACGCATCTCACTTGATGCTGTCGGCGCTTCTAGGCTCTGCTTTTGCGGCTGCACATCAGGTGCATCATACGAAAGCAGTGCACCTAAGCACGTGCGCGCTTTAATCTGTTCATACGCTTCATGAGCGGTATCAAGCGTTGCTTCATAGCCAATTAATGGTGCAATATCAATAGTATTATCAGCAAGTAGCTGCACAAACGCTTGCATATTGCGCTGCTCCGTCCAACGCACATATGCATAAGGATAATCAACGCCGCGCTCTTCATATGCAGCATCATAACGCCCGGGACCATATGAACATGAAATGCGCAGATCTAATTCTTTTTGATAAAATGGTGCACGCTCTACCTTGAGCTGCACATCACCCACCACCACTACCGTGCCGCGCTTTCGCGTACATTCTGTGGCAGTTTGCAAAATACAATCTTCTTTTGCAGCCGCTGTAATGATCGTTGCATCAACCCCATGATGCCCCGTAATATAAGCGATATCTTCTTGCAATGATGCACTCACTGGTAACGTCCAATCGGCACCAAACTCTTTTGCCATTGCTAAGCGATCTTCCAGCAG
>Ga0180438_10006665_pt1 | contig 15539 bp, 14 predicted proteins | sample SS_ome_12_FD_132455 | JGI IMG/M metagenome (GOLD analysis project Ga0180438, IMG submission 132455) | Hypersaline lake sediment archaeal communities from the Salton Sea, California, USA - SS_3_D_2 metaG | ecosystem: Environmental > Aquatic > Non-marine Saline and Alkaline > Hypersaline >...
AAATCCAGATGGCACAGGCACTGGGCGTGGATATCTATGGTGCAATGGAGGCGCCGCCTCCCCTGGCCTGGAATGAGGATGCTACCGACTGCGCGATTGAGTGTGCAGAGGCTGGCTTTCCTGTTGAGCCGGGATGTGGCGGCGCGATGGGCGCGACCCATCCAGCTACGATTTCTGGGGCACTGGTGACCGGTATGGCCGAGGTGATGTCTGGCATTGTCTTGGTGCAGTTAGTTCGCGCCGGCAATCCGATCATTGTCAATGCATTTGACTTCCCGCAGAATATGCGCACGGGTGATTTTAAGTTTGGCGCAATGGGGGTATATCTCTTCGCAGCGGCGTGGAACCAGATTTGGAAAACTATGTATGGCATCCCAGTCATGAATGGGGGGCCGGGACCGACCAACTCGAAATCGATCGACTACCAATGTGGCTACGAGAAATCGGTGGGTGTGTTGTTGTGTGCGTTGTCGGGCGCCAACATCATCAACTATGTTGGCGGACTGACGGCCGAGCTGGTATTCCATCCTGTGCTGACCGTGATGGACAACGACGTAGCAGGTTACATTGGACGCTTTCTCGAAGGCGTGAACGTGGGCGAGGACGCTTTGGCCATAGACCTCATCAACCAGGTTGGCCCCATTCCAGGCTTCTACCTGAACAAGGCGCATACCAGGGAGTGGTGGAAGCAGGAGCAGTACTTACCTCATGCCTCTGATATCTTGACCTACACCGAATGGTTAGAAGGAGGCAAGAAGGCCGCCTTGGACCATGCCAAGGAGCGGACAGAGGAGCTATTGGCGTCCTGGGAGTCAAAGCTGCCACCTGGCAAGGAAGAAGAACTGGACAAGATCCTGGAAGACTGCCGGAGTTACTATAAGAAAAAAGGACTGATCTAAAAGTCACCTTGTCAGAAGCCTGACTGGAGCTTCTTATGCTCGGAGGGGGTCTGGCGCCTCCAAACTGAGAGATGGAGTGGCGAATGGATGCAAAACGACTTGTTCTGGTCCACACGGTATCACCCTTGTTAGACGTGTTCAACAAACTGAGTGCGGAGTTGCTGCCCGGCGTTCAGCTTATGCACGTCCTGGACGAACCGCTTCTTGAGCGGGTGCGCCAGCGCGGCCAATTGGCCCCAGAGGACTCGGGCCGTCTGCTAGCGCACGTGGCTGTCGCCGAGAGCACCGGCGCGGATGCAGTGTTGGTCACCTGCTCGACTGTATCCCCGTGCGTTGACGATGTGCGCCCCGAGGCCAGCATCCCGGTGATGAAAATCGACGAGGCGATGATCGCTGAGGCAGTAGCCAGGGGGACCAAGATTGGTGTGCTGGCGACCAACGTGACAACTCTCGAGCCCACCCGCCAGTTGTTGGAGGCTCAGGCCGATGTCGCGGCCAAGGAGATAGAAGTCGAGTTGGTGCTGGTTGAGAATGCGCTGTCGGCACTGTTGAGCGGGGACGGTACGACGCATGACAACCTGGTCAAGAAGGCGGCCCTTGAGTTGGCAAATCGGATGGACGTGCTGGTCCTGGCCCAGGCAACTATGGCCCGTGTGCTGGACGTGATCCCTGAAGCCGAGCGCCCCGTGCCAATTCTGTCCAGCCCCCACCTGGCCCTCGAGCGTGTTCGAGAGTTGTTAGACTGATGCGAATCGCCATTTCAGTCGATATGGAAGGGATTTCGGGAACAGTCAGTTTCAAGCAGATCATAGCCGGCAACCCGGAGTTCGAGCGGGCCCAGAGTTTGGCAACGGGCGATGTCAACGCCGCCATCGCCGGCGCTCGCGAGGGAGGGGCGACTGATTTCGTCGTCTACGATACACATTGGCTTGACGAGATTAACTTGGTCATTGACGAACTGGATGACAGCGCCGAGTACGTCGGGGGGCAGCCACTCTTGCTTTGGGAGGCGCTGGGCGGGGATTATGACGCAGCTTTTCTGATCGGTTATCATGCCCGAGCCAGTCAGCCTGCCATCATGAGCCATGTCTATTCCGACCTTATCTACGACGTACGCCTTAACGGTAAGTCAGCCGGAGAAGGGGTGTTGGCGGCGGCGCTGGCCGGCTATTACGAAGTTCCAACCGTCCTGGTAAGTGGCGATGACTATGTGTGTGCCGATATGCGAGAATGGTGTCCGACCATAGAAACGGCGCAGACTAAAGTCTCTCTAACACGCTACGCAACTCGTTGCTTGCCGCTCAGTGAGGCGCGGGCAAACATCAAGGAAGCAGCCCGAAGAGCGGTCATGGGGCTGGACAACCACAAGCCCCTGAAGTTCCGATCGCCGATCACTCTTGAGGTTCGTTGGCGCAACAATCAAACTGCGCGCAGCGTAGCCCTGATGCCGGGTGTCGAGCAAGAGGACCTGGAGACGACCAGCTTCAGGCACGACGATTTTGCCGAAGTGGATCGAGCAATGAAGGCAATGTTACATATTGCTTTGTCGCCCTTGAATGCCGGGCACGCACAGATCCCATAGAAGATAGACTGACAGGTTTTTGCCCGCCCTTGCCGTAGGCCGGGGCAAACCCGTGAGGTTGCCTGGAAGACGGAGAGTGGAAAATGAAATCCGGATTGGTTATGTGTGGGCCAGACGTGGCATATGGCCCCTTGGCTTTGCTGAGTGGCACCTTTGAAGAGAAAGCCGCCAGGGCCGCCGAACTCGGTTATGACGGCATTGAATTGATGGTACGCGACCCAGCCGGGTTAGACTGGCCTATGGTCAAGTCGACCCTTGAGGACGCTGGGCTTGAAGTGCCGCAGATCGTTACTGGGGAGCTTTTTGGCGCTGATGGTCTGTGCCTGGTCACAGCCGACGAGGGTCTGCGTCGTCGGGCAGAAGAACGTACCCGGGCAGTGATCGACCTGGCGGCCTATCTGGGCGCAATGGTCAACATCGGACGTCTGCGAGGCCAGCTTAAGTTCTTGGGTGATGTATCCGACCCTTGGCCGGTCGCGGTTGAGCGGCTGCGAGGTGTTATCAACTATGCAGCCGAAAAGGGCGTTAAGATCACTATGGAGCCAATCAATCGCTACGAGACGGACTTCATCTTCAGCGCCGCCGATGGTATGCGCCTGGTTGAGGATCTGGATTGCGAGAATTTCGGGCTGATGCTCGACCTGTTTCATATGAACATCGAAGATGTCTCTATTGAAGGAGGGTTGCGTCAGGCCGGCGATCGGTTGTGGCACGTGCACATCGCCGACTCAAACCGCCGTTATCCTGGCAGCGGACACTTGCACTTCGACAGTATCTTTGCCACACTCGGGGACATGGGCTATGGAGCCTATATCTCAGCCGAGATGCTTCCCCTCCCCGATCCCTATACAGCAGCTCAGAAGACCATAGAATTCCTTCGGACACATGTGAGCTGAGGCTACACCTGCGGTGTGAGTTGAGACGCAGGGCGGTGTCATCTAACCAGATGTTGGAGATGAGACGAATCAATAATCTTGACACTCTTGGCAAATTGCGATATATTATTATCGGTCCTATGGTATGCCACCATACCTCTTAGCGACCAGGCACATCACCTTTACCCATTGCATCCGGGGAACTGTTCGTCAAGAGCGACCAAGGTGAGTCCACCCCAATCAATGACATTGTTTGCCGATCCCGGTAGGTCCAGACTCGCTTCAAGGCATTCATGTTTCCTGCACTACCTATGGCACAAGTTTGTACATTGCTCGCGGCGTGGAGTATGTGCGAATCCACGGCAGTCTCTCTGTGACGTGTAGCTCTTTGGCAATGCTACAGGGCATGCCTCGAGACTGAATAGGCTCACATCGACTGGGGTGGCAAAAAACGGTCCGAGCCACACGAGTGGCCACGCGTCACCTTAAATTCGTCACTGAAAGGAGGTGTCTATCGCCCAACAAGCAGTCTGATCTCTATAGAACGGTGGTGTTCAGCAACATACCAATGATGGAGGAGCAAAAAACATGAGTACTAAAAACACGAAGATGCTCGGCTTGCTATTGATTGTCGGCCTCGCGCTGATGGTCTTGGCTGCCCAGTGTGGCGCAGCCGCCACACCTGAGGTTGTCGAAAAAGTGGTGACCGTCGAAGTCGAGGTCGAAAAAGAAGTAGAGAAGGTGGTCACCGTCGAGGTCGAAAAGGAAGTCTCAACGGGCGGCAGTTCGTCTGAACGGGCTGTGGAAGCAGCTAAGGAGCTGTGTGACGGCGTCGAGCTCAACTACGTCCGTGAAGCTGGTCTGCAGGCTCAGGACCCCCTGGCCATGGCGCCAATCTGGAAGGACCTCACCGGCAGTACGGTCAATGTGATCGAGATGTCCTACCTTGACATGTACTCCAACCAACTCCAGGACCACCTGACCGGGGGCGGCTCCTATGACGTGGTGGACGTATCGCCACTGTGGATGCAGGACTTCGTCAACGCCGGGGTGCTGGAACCGCTTGACCCCTACATGGAGAAGTATATGAACATGGCCGACCTCGAGGACTATCTGCCCGTCTACAGCTCAGAGGGGGTTATGAAGATCAACGGCGTCACCTACGGGCTATTCGACGATGGTGACGTCTTCATGCTGTACTACCGGAAGGACCTTTTCGAGGACCCCGAGCACCAGGAAGAATTCAAGGCTGAGTACGGATATGACTTGGTTCCACCTGAGACCCGGGAGCAGATGTTTGACGCGGCCGAGTTCTTCACCAACAAGTATGCACCAGACCTCTACGGGCTGGCCATGCAGCGTCTGGAGGGCCAGGCCTACTCCTGGTTCATCGGGCCCTTCAGCGGGGCCGGTGGACAGTTCTTCGACGAGGACATGAAGGCCCAGATCAACAGCGAGATCGGCGTCCAAACCTTGACGGAGATGGTGCAGCAGAACACGGTCATGCCGCCGGGGGTTGAGAAGTGGGGCTTTATGGAGGTTCTGAGCTCCTGGATGGAGGGCAAGACGGCCATGGTCATCACCTGGCCGCCCATCGGTCGTTGGGGAGCGGGCTACGGCGATACCGCCAAGCAGATGAGCTGGGTACCCGCCAGCACTGTGAAGGGCAAAGTGGGCTATATGCTTCAGCCCGGCGGCCGACCCACCCTGGCTGGGGGCTTCAATATAGGCGTGTCGTCTGATGGCGCGAACAAGGAATGCGCCTACCTGTTCGCCCAGTGGATGACCAGCCCCGACATCAGCCTCCAACGGGTTATGTTGCCCTTCGCCTTGCGCGACCCGTACCGCATATCGCACTTCGAGTCCCCGCTGTACCGGTCAGCGTGGCCTGAAGCGCCCGAGTACCTGGACAAGCTCCAGGAGGCGACAACTGGCCAGTGGGAGCTGGGCATCCCTGGTGCACGTGAGTACATGGAAGCTATCGACAACGCGGTCACAGCCGCATACGCTGGAAAGGATCCCCAGGAAGCTATGGACGAGGCCGCCGCCCGGTGGGACGATATCACCGAGCGCTTGGGGGTCGACTCACAGAAGGCAGCCTTCGAGCAATGGCAGCAGAACCCGTGGAACCGAACCGGTCCAGAGGTTGATATTCCATAAGCTATAGCCATTGCGCCGTGCGCTCCGTGGGCGGCTTGGTTCGCCTGCGGAGCGCTTTCTCAGTAACCATATTTCGATTGGAGGCTTGACTAATATGGGTGTTGCTGGCGTTGCTTCCGAAGCTACGGAGCCAACAACCGGAACGGGCAGGCTTCGACGCAAGCGGCTGACCCCCTGGCTGTTCGTGGCGCCTTGCCTGATCGTCATCCTGTTGGTGACCATCTTTCCCACTATCTACTCACTGGGTTTGAGTTTCACCAAGTGGGAAGTCACGTTGCAAGAAAAGCCGTTCATAGGCTTGGGCAACTACATCGCTCTTTTCCAGGACGACCGCTTTCTGCATTCGATCTTGATCACTTTGATCGTGGTGGTGGTCGGTGTGGGTATCGAGTTGATTCTGGGCTTCAGCCTTGCCCAGTTGCTCGTGGCTGATATGAAAGGAAAGCGTATCATCGTGGCCGCGCTACTGCTGCCGGTAATGGTCATGCCGGTGGTAGTTGGCTACACCTGGCGGCTGTTGTGGGATGCGCAGTACGGCCCGATCAACCAGATCATCGGCTGGATCATTGGGGAGCCATTCACCTACACCTGGCTGGCTAAAACTCCAACCGCCATCTTCGCCATCCTGGTGACCGACATCTGGCAATGGACGCCGTTCATGTTCTTGGTCTTTTTGTCTGGGTTGGCTGTCCTTGACCCGGAGGTGTTTGAAGCCGCGGATATCGATGGAGCTGGTGGCTGGGACAAATTCTGGCAATTGACCATACCACTGATGCGTCCCATTATCATAGTGGCCCTGCTCATCCGTGGCCTGGACGCCCTGAAGTTCTTTGACATTATCTTCACCCTCTCGGGCGGAGGGCCGGGAAATTCCACCGAAACGATCTCCTTCTATATCTACCAGGTCGGTTATCAGTTCTTCCGTCTGGGGTACGGGGCGGCTGCGGCCTTTGTCTTGCTGATCTTCCTGGCTGTTTTGCTCACCTTTCTGCTGAGAATGTTCCGAAGCGCAACCGAGGGGTGAGGGCTTTGCTGCTTGGGGAACGCTTGCTGAGTGATCTCACCACTTGATACTGGGCTTCGCCGCCCGTGAGGCAACAATTCCAGTTTTGGTCGTGACTGGCACAGGGATGAGGGGTCTATGACTGTAGGACGGCGCAAAACCGCAATGCAGATATTGCGCTACGTTGTGGCTGCCGTAGCTCTGGTAGTCTTTCTGTTCCCTGTTTATTGGGTATTTATCACGGCATTCAAATCAGGCAACGAATTGTATGCGATACCGCCGGTGTGGGTGCCTACCGATTTCTCCATGCGCCATTTCGCGCGGGTAGTTGAGACGGGGGGCTTGAAGGCCCTGATGAATAGCTTAATCGTCGCCGGATCAGCCACGATGTTGGCGCTGTTGATTGGCTCCTCGGCTGCCTATGGTTTGGCACGCTACAAAGTGGGCGGCGACAACTTACCCTTCTTCATTTTGTCCCAACGCTTTATGCCGCCGGTAGCTGTGATCTTTCCTTTCCTGCTCTTCTTTAAGACGCTTAAATGGATGGACTCCTATCAAGCCCTCATCTTGGTCTATTTGACCTTCAATCTTCCCTACGCGGTGTGGATGATGCGTGGCTTCTTCCTGGAGATCCCGGCTGAGATTGAGGAGTCAGCTCTGGTGGACGGGTGTTCAGCTTTTGGTGCATTCTGGCGTATTGCGCTCCCGCTGGTCACGCCTGGACTGGTGGCCACGGCTGTTTTCTGCTTTATCTTTGCCTGGACTGAGTTTTTCTTCGCGGTCTCTCTGACCAAATCGCACGCCGTGCCGGTATCGGTCTATATCGTCAACTTCTTCGGCAACTTGGGTGTGCAGTGGGGTCAGATTGGGGCCACATCTATTCTGAGTATGTTGCCTCTCTTCGTTATGAGTTTCGTTGTGCAGCGCTATCTGGTTCGTGGCCTGACCTTGGGGGCCGTTAAGTAACGGGCCAGATCGACTCTGAAAGACTCTGAAAAAGGGACCTGATGACCCTACGAAGTCGTAGAGCTTTTTTTCACACGTTTCGATTCGTGGTTGCACCTTTCGCACTGTTGTTTTTCCTGTTCCCCATCTTCTGGATCTTCATGACAGCATTCAAAGATGGCGATTGGATCTACAAGAGCCCACCAGTTTGGATTACACCAAATCCGACACTTCAGCATTTTGCACTTTTTGTCGAGTCCGGGGGCTGGAAGGCGTTCTCAAATAGCCTGGTCATCTCTGGATTAGCCACGTTGCTGGTGCTGCTGATTGGCTCCCTGGCCGCCTATGGTCTGGCGCGTTACAAAGTGGGAGGCGACAACCTGCCCTTCTTCATTCTGTCCCAACGCTTTATGCCTCCGGTGGCAGTGATCTTTCCATTTCTACTTATCTTTAAGACGCTAAAATGGATGGATACATACCAAGCACTTGTAATCGTCTATCTGACATTTAATTTGCCCTATGTCGTGTGGATGATGCGTGGCTTCTTCTTGGAGATTCCGGTTGAGATCGAAGAGTCGGCATTGGTGGATGGATGTTCGCCTTTGGGAGCGTTTTGGCGTATCGCCCTGCCCCTGGCGGCGCCGGGCCTGGTGGCCACGGGGGTATTCTGCTTCATCTTCGCCTGGGCCGAGTTCTTCTTCGCTGTTTGCCTGACGCGGAACAATGCCGTCCCATTATCGGTATTCCTGGTCAATTACTTTGGCAAACATCAGGTGATGTGGGGACAGATTGCATCCACATCTATAATAGCAATGTTGCCCCTGTTCCTGGCGAGCTTCTTGATGCAGCGCTATTTGGTGCGTGGATTGACGCTAGGCGCGGTAAAATAGGAAGCTCTCAGCTTCAGGCGGGTCCCACGAATGGAGGGACCGTATGAGTCTACGAACACGTAACAATATGATGCACGTAGTTCGATATGTTGTCGCTATGACGGCTTTGGTCTTCTTCTTATTTCCTATCGTATGGATCACTCTGACCGCCTTCAAGAGCGGCGATGAATTTCTGAAGAGCCCACCGGTGTGGATTCCCCAGAACCCATCGTTCCAACACTTTCATCGCGTCGTCGAGTCCGGTGGGCTAATAGCGCTTAAGAATAGCTTGATCATTTCGTCCTCAGTCACGATATTGGCGCTGCTGATCGGTTCTCTGGCAGCTTATGGCTTGGCGCGCTACAAAGTAGGAGGCGACAACCTGCCCTTCTTTATTTTGTCCCAACGCTTTATGCCAGCCGTAGCAGTGATCTTTCCGTTCTTATTAGTGTTTAAGACGCTGAAATGGATGGATACTTATCAGGCTCTGATTGTGGTTTATCTGACCTTCAATCTGCCCTATGCAGTGTGGATGATGCGCGGCTTCTTCATAGAGATCCCGGTTGAGATTGAAGAGTCGGCATTGGTGGACGGGTGCGGGCCATTTGGCGCGTTCTGGCGTATTGCGCTGCCACTGGTCGCGCCAGGACTGGTAGCGACCGGCGTGTTTTGTTTCATCTTCGCCTGGTTCGAGCTCTTCTTTGCCGTCTGCCTGACGCGGACGGATGCTGTGCCACTTTCGGTGCTTTTGCCCAACTACTTTGGCAAGTACACGGTGTTCTGGGGAGAAATTGGAGCCACGTCTGTTATGGCTATGCTACCAATGTTTGTCATGAGTCTGGTCGTGCAGCGTTACCTGGTACGTGGTCTGACTATGGGCGCAGTGAAATAGCAAGCGTCTCTCAACTTGAGCCAAGTCCTTTTGTTGGAGAGTCTCTATGAGCTTACGAACACATAAGATGGTGATGCAAGTCGTTCGATACGGTGTTGCACTCACAGCTCTGGCGTTCTTCCTGTTTCCTATTATGTGGATTGTCTTAACGGCTTTCAAGACACCCGAGGAGTTTCTAACCAGTCCGCCTGTGTGGATTCCTCGTACTCCCAGCCTGGGTTACTTCGCCCACGTGATTCAGACGGGCGGGCTGAAAGCACTGATGAATAGCCTGATTATCTCATTGTCGGCTACGTTGCTTGCAGTGCTGATTGGCTCCTTGGCGGCCTATGGCCTGGCGCGCTACAAGACGGGGGGTGACAACTTACCCTTCTACGTCCTTTCCCAGCGCTTCATTCCACCGGTAGCGGTGATCTTCCCTTTTCTGTTGTTGTTCAAGACACTCAAATGGATGGACACCTACCAGGCACTGATTATTGTCTATCTGACCTTCAACCTGCCCTATGCGGTGTGGATGATGCGCGGCTTCTTCCTGGAGATCCCAGTTGAGATCGAAGAGTCGGCGCTGGTGGACGGGTGTTCACCTTTTGGGGCGTTTTGGCGCATTTCGTTGCCCTTGGTGGCACCTGGATTGGTGGCTACAGGTGTCTTCTGTTTTATCTTCAGTTGGGCCGAGTTTTTCTTTGCCGTCGCTTTGACACGCAATAATGTGGTGCCATTATCGGTGTACATTGTCAATTTCTTTGGGAAGCACATGGTCCAATGGGGTGAGATAGGGGCGACGTCCATTATGGCGATGCTGCCCCTGTTTTTGCTGAGCTTTCTGATGCAGCGCTACTTAGTGCGTGGGTTGACCTTGGGAGCGGTCAAATAAAAGCAAACGCTGGAATAGACTTGAATTACATCGAAACTTATTGTCAGAAGGAGCTTATGAGTCTACGAACACTTAAGACGGGAATGCAGGTAATCCGATATGTTGTGGCATTAGTAGCATTGGTGTTCTTCATGTTCCCCATTGTGTGGATCATCTTGACCGCCTTCAAAACGCCCAACGAGTTCTTGACGACGCCGCCGGTATGGATACCGAAAAACCCAAGCCTCGTTTATTTCGAGCACGTGGCTGCGACCGGCGGGTTTAAGGCACTTCTAAATAGCTTAATCATCTCCTTATCGGCTACGTTACTGGCGCTCTTGATCGGCTCATTCGCGGCGTATGGCTTGGCGCGCTACAGGGTGGGAGGCGATAATCTGCCCTTCTTCGTCCTCTCCCAGCGCTTTATGCCACCCGCGGCTGTGATATTCCCCTTCTTGCTCTTCTTTAAGGCTCTACAGTGGATGGACACCTACCAGGCCCTAATTATCGTCTATCTCACCTTCAACCTGCCTTATGCGGTATGGATGATGCGTGGCTTTTTCAGGGAGATACCGGTTGAGATCGAAGAGTCGGCACTGGTGGACGGGTGTTCACCTTTCGGAGCATTTTGGCGCATCGCGCTGCCCCTGGTCACGCCTGGGCTGGTGGCTACGGGTGTCTTCTGTTTCATCTTCGCTTGGGCTGAGTTTTTCTTCGCAGTGACTCTGACACGCTCCGACGCCGTAACGCTATCGGTGTATGTTGTCAACTTCTTCGGGAAGATGATGGTTCAGTGGGGCGAGGTAGGAGCGACCTCTGTCATAGCGATGGTGCCCCTTTTTATCATGAGCTTCTTGGTTCAGCGATACTTGGTGCGCGGGCTGACGTTAGGGGCGGTGAAGTAGGCATCTCCCTTTCGTGCTCTGGTCGTAACCACCTTGACAATGTTATGTTTCGCGCGGAGGGGGTCTGCGCCCCCAGACTTCGCTCGTTAAAACTGTGCATCAATCAAGAATGCGGGTCACAACAGTCGCACTCGGAGCAGAATATGACATGGTCCAAGGTCTTGATCGCCGACACAAACCTTTGTGTGCCAAGGTATTCAGCTACGTCGATTGCCGTGCATACCACCCTTAGCCACAGGCAAACCCTCAAACAAGAAGGAAGTTCAACATGGACAAGAAAGAAACACCTGAAAAGGCTTATGCGCTCGCCTACGAGTTCGAACAGAAGTATGGCGCATGTTCGCAGTGCGTACTGGCTGCCCTTCAAGACACGCTTGGGGGTATCCCTGACGAAGTCTTTAAGGCAGCATATGCCCTGGCCGGGGGCAGTGCTAAGACCGGTCAGGGCACGTGTGGGGCGCTGGCCGGCGGTATGATGGCCATCAGCGTCAAGTACGGCCGGGAGCGAGCTGACTTCGAAACGGTGCGCTCTACGGAAGCTTCTGAATTGGCTAAGGTTCTATACGATAGATTTGTTGAGGAGTACGGCAGCCCCATCTGCGCTGGTGTTCAGGAATCTATATTCGGTCGCTCGTATGATCTTTGGGACCCAGAGGATAAACAGGCCTTCGAAGAGGCGGGCGGACACGAGGACAAATGCCCTGGCGTGGTTGGCAAGGCAGCGATGTGGACCGCTGAGATACTCCTGGATGCAGCAAGCGAGTCAGAACAGTAATAGTCTTGACATAACGAAACTTGGCCAACAAATTCGACAGGAGGAGTAGCGTGGCGACACAAATCGAATACTTAAGCATGGGAGCCTATCGCATCACCAACAACGAAGGCAAGGTCATCCTCATAGACCCTTATTTGGACGAGAACCCAGCCAGCCCGATCAAGGTCGGGGATTTGGAGCGCGTGGATCTGGTATGCGTCACCCACCTGGCCTTTGACCATCTGGGTGACACCGTAGAGATCGCTCAGAAGTTTAACTGCCCCGTGTGCTGTGGCGCCGACGTGAAATACTGGCTGGAGACCGAGGGACTGCCTTCAAGCAGCTTAATTGGCATGTGCTGGGGGTTGCAGGTGATGGCGGCCGGTTTCCGCGTGCGGGGCGTGATCAGTATGCACACATCGGCACGGATAACCTCGAAGGGAGAGTTCATCTCCGGGCCTCCGCTTGGGTTTATCCTTTACCCCGACCCAGGCGTGCGCATTTATCACTCTGCAGACACAGCCATCAGCAGCGAACTCAAAGTGATTGGTGAAGTATACCGACCCAACATTGCGTTGCTCGGATTGTCGATACCGCCGGAAGATTTTATGACCGAACACGGGTTGCAGTACGTCTATATGAATGAGATGACGGCCAACGAGGCGGCGCTGGCGGCGCAGTGGGTGGGGGCGGAATATGCGGTTGCCAGCCACTATTTTCAGGCAGCCGGCAATCCCGATGTAGAGAAATTCGTTTCCATCCTGAATACTATGCATTCTGACGATGCGCCTGCCATCAAGCCGATTGTACTGGAACCCGGTGACGTCTTCATCTACCCCCCAGAGCAAGCATAGGTCGAGGCACTCTCACACGGTACGCACGCGCCCAGGACATTCTGGCGCATCAACCGGCTGGAGGCAAATAAATGCTGAAGATATCTGTTGCTGAGTACGAAGAACGTCTGAGCCTCATCCGGCGAGAGATGGCGCAACGTGAGCTCGACGCTGTGCTGGTGTATTCATGGAAACGGGGACAGGTGCGTTATATCTCGGGCTACAAACCAAACTACGTGGCCAATGTCGCCATGGTCGTCGTGCCGTCCTCGGGCGAGCCGACACTGCTGATCCGCTTTCCTTTCGATCTGGAGCGAGCGCACAAGATGTCGTGGCTGTCCGACATCCGGGGCAGCGGCGACTTCCCCGGATTGGCTCGCGATTGTCAGACGATCCTGTGCGAAGGTAGTGGGGATCTTGACCGGGTTGGATTGGTCAGCGGTGATTTCGTCGTGGACGAAATGCCGCATTCTCTATATGAAATGCTGGAAGAAGCGTTGCCTGATTCCGAATTCGTGCCTGCTCTCTCGATATTCGAGAAGGCACGGTTGTATAAGAGCCCGGCTGAGGCGAAACTGACGCGAGACTCAGCGCGGGTGGCCGACGCGGCGCTGGCAGCCGCTGCAGAAATGGCGCAACCAGGGCGCTCAGAGCACGAGGTGGTAGCCGCCGCTGAGGCCGAGGCCCGATCCTTGGGAGCGGAGGAGATCCTCTCTGTGATCGCACCGGCAGCTTCCGAACTGGTTGGCCCGCCCGAGTCGCGTGTGATCGGCGACGAAGAGATGCTGGTAGTGGAGTTCGCAGTGCAGGTCGAAGGCTACTATACTCAGGTTCCCGGCGTCTTCCACACTGGCACGCCGACTGCCGAGCAGCGTGAGATGTACCAGGTGGCCTACCAGGGCTACCTGTCAGGGTTGAACGCTGCCCGCCCCGGCAACACAGTGGGTGATATCGCCAAAGCCGAATTGGCCGCTCTGGAGGCAGCGGGCTGGCTCGAGTGGCACGAATACGACCTGGGACACGGCGATGGCCTGGACCACCCCGAAGTGCCGGCCATTACCCCCACATCGGATATGCCTATTGAAGCGGGGATGGTGCTGTGCATCCATCCCGGTCTGCGCAAACCAGGAGTGGGTGGTGTCTTTGTAGGAGGGACAGTGCTGGTAGGTGAGGAAGAAACGATCCCACTACACCGGGTCCCTCCAACCTTGCAGTGAGTAGAGAAGTTACAGGTAAGCACATCACAAGAGGAGCCATGTTGCGAAAACCTTCACCTGTTTTTGAACGTTTGCTGGACCGCATCGCCCAGATGCCGGTGGTTGACTGTCACGAACACCTGAGAGGGCCCGACCGGGACCTGGAGAAGGCCCCAACTGAGCCCATCCTGGCATTGGTCACTATGTATTTAGTCAGCGATCTATGGGCCGCAGGCGCAAGTGACGAGGAAATCTCCCTGCTCCAAAGCGAACTGGCCACCACGGACGAGAAGTGGCCCGTGTTCAGCCGCCTATGGGCCAGTGCTGAGCACACCGCCTACGCACGGGTGACCAAGCTGGTACTCAAGCAAGTGTACGGGATAGAAAAGCTCACCCGCGAGTCGCTGGACCTTGTCGCGGAACAACTGGCAACCCGAACCCCATCATACTATCTCAAAGTAATCCATGACGCCGGCATCAAGGCGGTGATCGCCGACGTGCTCTTCCCGCCGCCGTGGGAACGTCCTATCCGGTACTACGGCAGCCCAGTTCTCAAAGGGTTTCTTAACGGCGAGTTCCCGATGCCAGACATCTGGCACCCGGTGTTCAATCTTCCCTATTACCACGAGATTCGATTCCGCGAGTTTATCGACTTCGTGGGAGCCCTCGCAGGCGTGAGCGTCACCTCTTTGGGAGACTACGAGGCGGCGCTGTTTGAACTCATCAAGCGAAGCAGAGAGCTGGGGGCAATTGCTCTCAAAGACCAGTCTGCCTACCGGCGTGTGATCGCATATGACCTGCCAACGCGAAGTGACGCCGAGCGTATCTTCAACAAACTATTGATCAACCCGCGCAATCAGTTGGCCTGGCCTGAAGCCAGACCGCTGGACGATTACCTGTTCCACCAGATCATGCGATTTGCCCGGGAACTGGAAATGCCGGTGCAGCTTCATACGGGTCACATGGCCCAAATCCGCAACCGCGTTGACAAGACCAACGCAGCGCACCTGGCCCCCGTCCTGGAATTGCACTCCGAAGTTCATTTTGATCTCTTCCACGGTAACTGGCCATATATGGGGGATCTACTGTTCCTGGGTAAGAATTATCCTAACGTCAATTTGGATCTGTGCTGGGTGAATATGATCGATCCTCTCTACGCGCAGGAGCTGCTAAAGCGGGCCGTGATGACGGTGCCTCATACCAAGGTCTTTGGCTTTGGCGGAGACTACTTTGCGGTACCGGAGTTTTCTGTCGCCCATCTGCAGATCGCCCGCGAAGTCATCGCCAGTGCCCTGGCCGACCTGGTCGAGTGTGGCTGGCTGGAGGAAGAGGAAGCGACCCGCGTCGCCGCTGATTGGCTATACAACAATCCCAACCGATTCTACAAACTCGGATTGCCTGTATATGAGATCTGAGGTTAAAAGAGAGTAGAAGACATGAACAATTCTGAGAAAAAGAAAACGACAATCCCCTCCATTGGCGAGAAAAAGGCGCGGGGGGAGAAGCTAACGATGATCACCGTCTACGACTATCCATTTGCCCGCTTGGTTGATCGCTCCCAGGCAGAGTTGATCTTGGTGGGCGACTCGTTGGGGATGGTGATCCAGGGCAAGGAACTGACCAATCCCGTCACCCTGGAAGAGGTCATTTACCACGTCAAGGCCGGCAGGCGAGGCGCCCCGAATACCCTTGTCGTAGGCGATATGCCCTTTATGAGCTACCAAATCAGCCCCGAGCAGGCCTTGGCCAGCGCCGGAAGGATTGTCAAAGAAG
>Ga0180438_10006666_pt1 | contig 15537 bp, 13 predicted proteins | sample SS_ome_12_FD_132455 | JGI IMG/M metagenome (GOLD analysis project Ga0180438, IMG submission 132455) | Hypersaline lake sediment archaeal communities from the Salton Sea, California, USA - SS_3_D_2 metaG | ecosystem: Environmental > Aquatic > Non-marine Saline and Alkaline > Hypersaline >...
CTGGACGACGGCAACAAGTTTGGCGGCACCCGCTTCATCGCCGGGAGTTTCTTCAGGGTGAAGGGGTAGACCAGTTCGCGGAACGTGCGGACTGTGGTCCGCACGGAGCGGTGAGGGGGGGGGGAAGGAAAGAGGGAAGTAGGAAGTAAGGAGTAGGGAGTAGAAGAGTGGTGGAAAGGAGAGGGACTTGTGGACGAGACAGCAAAGACGGTTGAGATCACGGATGTGCGGAATGTAAAGGTTCACGGGAGCCGGGATGCCTACTGTGGCCATCCGCGGCAGGGGGGAATATTCAACTTTGGGAACGGCGAACTGGCCGTGATCCATAACCACGCGCCTTGCGCGTACGAGAGGCCGGAGGACGTGCGCCACGACGAGTTCGGCTACCACGCCCGCTCAGTGGCGCTGCTGCAGCGATCGCTGGATGGCGGCGAGACCTGGCCGGAGGAACTCGACGTCACGGTCTGGGACGAGGCGGCCCCGCTGGAGGAGCGGCGACGGTTCCTCTTCCCGGATGAGCCCGTGCGCGAGGAAATCGACATGTCCCGACCGGAGTCCGTCTTCTTTTTCGGACGCAGTTGGTGCGGGGAAGAGCGACCGGATGGCGGTCATTGCATCGTGTGCTTTGCACTCCGCTCGGCCGACAAGGGACAGACGTGGGAGAGTGTCCCCGCCGTCGTGCCCTGCCCTGCCCCAATCGAGCAGATCCACAAGGACGGGCATCCGCTGATCCGCATGCCCGACGGATCGTTCCTGGGCCTGATGAGCGGGTACGGGGGTGGGATCCCAGGGCAGGTGCTGCTGTACGGCTCGGACGACGACGGGCTGACCTGGGAATACCTGGCTGAGGTCGCACGGGACCCAACGGGTGGGGGACGTCCCACCTATCCTGGCCTGCTACTGCTACCGAACGGCCGGATGCTGGGCTTTATGCTGCACATCGGTGGCCGGGGGCACTTTATCGGCATGAACCACTCGGACGACGGCGGGTACAGTTGGAGCGAGCTGACGCCGATCGTGCGATGGGGTCAGTCGCCATGGGTCGCCCGGCGGAAGGCCCGATTGCAACGGGCCGGCGGCTCCGGCGGCTGGACGAGAGGGCTGGATGCTCCCCGCAAGTTCTACCGCTCCCCCTGGCCGATGCTGCTCCACGACGGCCGGATCCTGGTGCTGTTCGCGCGCCGGAAGCCCCCCTTTGGCATCGGCGGCATTGTCAGCGAGGACGAGGGCCAGACCTGGAGCCAGGAGTTCATCGTCCGAGACGATGCCAGCACGCCCGACATCGGGTACCCGGTAGCGACGCAGTTGGAGGACGGGCGCATCTTTAGCGCGTACTACTTTACGCTGGAGGATGGGAACCAGTTTGGCGGATCGCGCTTTATCGGCGGGAGTCTCTTCAAGGTCAGGTGAAACGGGATCGATCGCACGGGAAGGATGAGGCGTGTCTGTACAGAATGCGAGCGCTCGCCAGCGGGTTTTGATGGCGCTTGCTCACGAGGAGCCCGATAGAATCCCGGTTGACTTTGGCGGCATGCGCTCCAGCGGCATCAGCGCGATGGCCTACCAGCGGCTCAGGGATCTGCTGGGGATGCGCACGGGAGAGCCGTACGTCTATGACGTGCGCCAGCAGTTGGCCATCGTCGAGGAGCCCGTGCGCCAGCGGTTCAAGGTGGACGTGGTGCCCCTGGACCTGGACCAGATGGGGGATTGGCAACCCTACACGCTGCCGGATGGATCACCCGCCAAGACACCGGCAGGCTACGAGTTCGAACAGACCAAAGAGGGGGACGTGTACTGGCGTGACCCCGTGCGCCGCATCGCCCGCCGGCCCGGAGGCGGCTTTTACTTTGACTATGTCTACTTCCCGTTGGCCCAGGCCAGGACACCGGCAGACCTGGAAGCCTGGGCCTGGGGTGGGTTCACGGATGCCGAACTGGAAAAGCTGCGGACACGGGCAGCTCAGCTATATCACGAGAGCGACTATTTTATCCTGGGACGGTTCGGCGGGAGCATGTACGAGCGGGGGCAGGACCTGCGGGGCTGGGAGCGCTTTATGCTGGACATGGCGGAGGGCGGGACGTTCCTGGAGGCCTTTTTGGAGCACCTCTTTGAATCGCACATGGACAACCTGAAACGCTATCTCGCCGCAGTGGGCGACTATATCCAGGCCATCAACTTTAGCGACGACCTGGGGACCCAGCGAACACTGCAGATCTCTCCGGCGATGTACCGGCGCTGGATCAAGCCCTACCACACCCACCTGTACGGGTACGTGCGCGAGCACTATCCCCACGTCCACGTCTTTCTACACTGTTGCGGGGCCATATACGACCTGATCCCCGACCTGATCGAGGCCGGGGTGCAGATCCTGAACCCGGTCCAGACCACGGCCCGGGGAATGGACCCGGGGCGGCTGAAGCAGAACTTTGGGGCGGACCTGACCTTTTGGGGAGGCGGGTGCGATACCCAGCACGTGTTGCCCCGCGGCACACGCGACGAGGTCCGCGCCGACGTGCGCCACCGCCTCGAGATCCTGGCCCCCGGCGGTGGCTATGTGTTCAACCCAATCCACAACGTCCAGCCGGACGTGCCGCCGGAGAACGTCGTGGCGATGTTCGATGCCGTGAGAGAATTCGGCGATGGGTAAGCGGATTCTCAACCACGGGGCCGATTGGATGAACGACCCAATCGACACACAGGCCCTCCTCCGGCTGGGGGAGCGAGTGGCTTCCTACACCCCACGAGTGCGCGAGATCGAGACGTTCTGGAACGATCCGACTCTGCAGGAGGTGCAGTACTTTTTCGCCATCCTGGAAGACCCACAGGCCCCGTGCCAGCAGAGGATGGGATGGCTGCCCAGGCTCGACCCCCCGGTGACACGCCAGGCGATCATGGAGGACATGGACCTGAGCCTATGGGCTCAGCTCGTGCTGATCGACCGCCGTATGAATGCCGGGCTGGGGGACATGTGGACACCCAGCCTGTGGCCGCTATGCGGGAACAGCCAATGTACGGGGGCATTCGGCTGCCAGGACATGTTCACGGATTCCATGCAATACCCGTGGGTGCATCCCGTGGTGGATAAGCCGGAGGGTGTGTATTCGCTGTCGCCTGATCTGCGAAAAAGCGCGGTGGCACAGCGGATCCTGCGCGCGATAGACACCTGGCGCGAGCAGACCCACGATCTGATCCCCATCCGCGTGCCAGACCTGCAGGGGCCGAACACGGCGGCGAGCCAGGTGCTGGGCGCTATTCAGTCGCTGGAAATGGTGATGACGCACCCCGACGAGCTACACCGTTTCCTCCAGCTCTACACCGACGTCACGCTGGAGTGGATTCGCCAGGAGGTGGCCGCGGCAGGGGACAACGTCTACTGGGGCACGTTCCACGTCAGACTGCCATACCGCCACATGGCGATCGCAGGGGACTCGCTGGTGCTGATCTCGCCCGATCAACTGAGAGAGTTCGCCGTCCCGTATTATACCCAACTCGCCGCCGAGTCCGATGGCTTGTGCGTGCACTACTGCGGTGGCAACACGCACCTGCTTCCGGTTTTGAAAGAGATCCCCGGCTTTAAGGGAGTGGATTCCCAGTTCAGCCTGGAGCAATACCCGGTCGCGCGCGAGATCCTTGGCCCGGAACCCATCATCCTGACCCTGATCCTGGATGGACCTCCGGGGAGCACAGAGGTGCGCCCAGAATTCCTGCGCCAGTATCTGGAGATGATCAGAGGAGACCGTACGATCATCTGGCTGCGGGCCAGAACCGTGGACGAGGCACGTCGATTGGAGGAAATGGTCCACACATATGGCAGATAAGAGAAGGGAGGGACTATGCTGAGAAAACCTTCGCCCGTCTACAACCGGTTGATGGACGTCATCGGCAGGATGCCGGTCGTCGATTGCCACGAACATATGGGGGGACCGGACAGCAAGCTGGTGACCGCTCACCGCGAGCCGATCCTGGCGCTCACCGCGGGCTACTTTACGAGCGACCTTTGGGCCGTCGGGGCGAGCGACGAAGAAATCGCCCTGATCCAGAGTGAGGAAGCGAGCACGGACGAAAAGTGGCCGGTTTTCAGCCGCCTGTGGGCCGCTACGGAGCACACGGCGTATGCGCGCGTGACCAAACTGGTGCTCAAAGAGACATACAGGGTGGACGAGCTCACGCGGGCGTCGCTCGACCGCGTGGCGGAGCAGTTGAACGGGCACGACCGGTCAACGTATCTAAAGACCATGGACGACGCCGGCATCAGGGCGGTGGTGGCCGACGTGCTGTTCCCAATCCAAGCTCCGGCCCCTGCCAGGTATTTCAGCAATCCCAACCTGCAGGATTTTCTGGAGGGCAGGTTTCCCATGCCTCCGGCGTGGCATCCGGTCTTTTCACTGCCCTACTTTCACGAGATCCGCCGCCGCGAGTTCATCGATTATGTGGGAGCCGTGTCGAAATCGACTATCACTTTGTTGGAGGAATACGAGGAGGCAGTATTCGAGCTGATAGAGAGAAGCAAGGGCCTGGGGGGGATCGCGCTGAAAGACCAGTCCGCCTACCGTCGCGCCATCTCGTACGACCTTCCGCCACGAAGCGACGCCGAACGGCTCTTTAACAAGCTGCTGATCGACCCACGCGCCCAGTTGGCGTGGCCAGAGGCGAGGCCTTTGGACGACTACCTGTTTCACCAGTACATGCGGTTTGCCCGCGAGCTGGACCTGCCGGTGCAGGTTCACACAGGCCACATGGCCCACATCCGAAACCGGGTAGACAAGGCAAACGCCGCGCACCTGGCACCCGTGCTGGAGTTGCATTCAAACGTCCGGTTCGACTTGTTCCACGGCAACTGGCCGTATATGGGTGACCTGCTGTTCCTGGGGAAGAACTATCCCAACGTGACGCTCGATCTATGCTGGGTACACATCATCGACCCACTCTACGCCCAAGAACTGCTCAAGCGAGCGGTGATGACCGTACCACACGCCAAAATCCACGGCTTTGGCGGCGACTATCGGGATTTCCCCGAATTCGCCGCAGCACACCTGGCGATCGCCCGCGAGGTCATCGCCGGTGCCCTGGCGGACCTGGTCGAATGCGGCTGGCTCGAAGAGGAGGAGGCTATCCGCCTCGCGGCGGAGTGGCTATTCAACAACCCCAACAGGTTCTACAGGCTAGGGATGGAGCCGTATGAAGCCTGAGGTCTCACGATGGGCTGACCCGCAACTGCCATCATAACCACATGGACCGAAATCGCAGGATGGTATGCAACTTGAGTCGTTATCGGTGGGCGTCAATGCCAGAGGACACGACGCCGACCCAGAGGAAGAATTTCCGGAACCTGTACGCCGAGGCCGTGGCCATCGGAGTGGCGAACGCCGCCGGCGCGTTCCTACCGGTCTTTTTGACGCGAGCCGGTGGGACGAATTTCCAGGTCGGCCTGCTGACGGCCATGCCGGCCTTTACCGGCCTGTTCCTGGCCATCGCGATGGGGAGTTTCCTGCAGAGCCGCCCCAACGTCGTGCCGTGGTACACCGGCGCACGCCTGCTGATCATATCGTCTTACGCGATAGTCGGCGTGGTGTCCATGATCGTGCCGCAGGAACACATCGTGCAGACAACGCTTTTCATACGACTGATGGTCACCATCCCACTGGCATTGCTCAACGTCGCCTTCTCGGTCGTGATGAACGCCGTCGCGGGGCCCAGAGGGCGGTATGCGTTCATGAGCCGCCGCTGGTCCATCCTGGGCCTGACGACGGCGTTCACGGTTTCGGTCGTGGGACAGATCCTGGACCGCTCTCGGTTTCCAATCAACTACCAGGTGATGTTCATCGGTCTCTCGACGGTTGCACTATTCGGCGTCTACTATGCGCGGCGCGTCAAACTGCCCGATACAGACCCGCCGCCAGGCGCTGCTGGCCTGCGGTTTGCCGAGAGGGTCAGGAACTCGATCGACCTGGTCCGCAGAGAACGGGCCTTTGTATCGTTCACCACCAAACGCTTTGTGTACGTGATGGGAACCACGCTATCCGCGCCACTCCTCCCCATATACTATGTGCGCCAAGTGGAGGCGACGGACGCCTGGATCGGAGCCATCAGCTCCATCCAGACGGCGGTCCCTCTGATCGGGTACTATTTGTGGTCCCGCCAGGGGAAACAGCGCGGCCCACGATCGGTCCTGTTGTGGACGACGCTGGGGCTGGCGGTACACCCGGCACTGATCGCGTCCACGCGACGGGTCGAATTGATCGCGCTCTACGCCGGACTTGCGGCCATCTTCCAGGCCGGCCTGAACCTGGCGTTTTTTGACGAATTGATGAAGACAGTGCCAGTCCAGTACAGCAGCATATTCGTCTCTGTCGCCCAAAGCCTGCGGTTCCTGCCTGCAATGGCCGCCCCCCTGCTGGGCACGCTACTGGCCGATCACGTCGGCATTGGGACAGCGCTCGTCGCGAGCAGCGTGCTACGCATAGCCGGCTTTGGTCTGTTTGCGCGGGGTAAATAACAGAGATACCCCTCGTTACCGGGCTACAGGTCCGGGTCTCTGGCGAGGCCACCCAACCGTTGAGGTCGAACGTGAGAGGAGCTACACTATGACGACGCAACTGAATCGGGATCGCATTCTGGCCAGCTTACACGGGGAGGAGCCTGACGCGGTTGGCGTGGCAGAGATGATCTTTTGGCCAGACACAGTGGAGCGTTGGCAACAGGAGGGGCTGCCGCCTGGGACAGACCCAGGCGCGCACTTTGGCGTGGACGCCCTGCGCCGCTCGGTCGTCCCCGACCTGACGCTGCAGATGGAAACACGGGTAATACGGGAGGACGAGAACGCCATCTACCGAGTCAACGCCAACGGCGTGACACTGATGGAGAAAAAGGGTTCCTACACACCGCCAGCTCAGATCGATTCTACCATCAAGAGCAAGGCGGATTGGCTCAGGGTCAAGCCGAGGATGCAGCCGGACGAAAGCCGCATCCCGCCCGACTATCAGGAAAAGTACGACTCGGATCGGGCAGCCAACAGCGTGCTCCTGTACAAAAACCCGGACCCATGCTGGGCCGCGTTCGGGGTGCTGGGCTATGAGAACGCGCTGATCAAGATGGCCGAGGACCCGGATCTGGTGCAGGACATGGTATCCACATTCACCAATCTGATCATCGGGCTGTACGAGATCCTGGAAGGAAAAGGGCTCAGGTTCGACGTGAACTGGCTCAACAGCGACGTATGCTATCGCAACGGCATGCTGTTCTCGCCGCGCATGTACGAGCAGATGGTGCTCCCCCATCACCAGCGCCTGACGGCTTACTTTGACGCGCGCGGCATGCCGACGGTGTTCCACACCTGCGGCAACGTCCAGCAACTCGTCCCGCTGTACATCAAGGCCGGCGTGCGGGGAGTTCACCCACTGGAGGCGCGGGTGGGGAACGACGTGCGAGAGTTCCGCCAGCTCTATGGCAATCAGATGGTCTTTGTGGGGAACATCAACGTGGACAGGCTGAGCGGGAGCCAGGAGGACATCGAGGCAGAGATTCGGGGCAAGGTCCCGCTCGCCAAGCAGGGTGGCGCCTACGTCTTTCACTCGGATCACTCGATCCCGCCGACGGTGAGCCTGGAGAACTATCAGTACGCGCTGGAACTGGCGGAAGAGTGCGGTCGTATCCACTGATAGGTGTGGCAACTGACCAAGGAGGCAACAGGATGGAGCAGATTCTGTGGGTCCGCGATCCAGACAACCCAGTCCTGCCTGTGATGCGGGGAACCTGGCGGCACAGCCGGGTCGCCAATTGCAGCCTCGTGCTGCGGGGAGATACCGCCACCCTGTACTACCGGGCCGGCATCGGCGTGTGGTGGCAGGGGGTAGTCGGGCACGAGGCGGTTGGCTTTGCCACCTGCCCGCTGTCCGAGTTCGATGGCAAGACCTGGAGGGACTATCCCTTCAACCCGATCTTTACCCACGGCGCGCCGGGCGACTTTGACGGCGTGGGTCCCATCGACCCGATCGTGATCGAGCACGAGGGGACCTCTTACCTGTTCTACGAGGGAGTAGCCAATCCACCGGAGGACGACGTGCCCGCCTATGGAATATGGCCGCGCGCACCCCACTGGGTAAAGCGACCGGGCCTGGCGACATCCAGGGATGGCATCAACTTTTATCGTACACAGACGACGCCCCTGATCGACCACTCACGCACGCTCGCGCTGACGGCAGTGATGGTGCGAGATGGCCAGTGGCAGGCACTCGGCCTGCGGGAATTGGAGGGGGGCGTGCCCTACGATCAGCGGCGGTACGCGTACTATCACTACAGCTCGCCCGACGCCCGCCGTTGGAGGTTGACGAGGGACGAGCCGGTGCTGAGCCCGGAACCGGATAGCCGCTCGCTCAGCGGTGGACGTTGGTTATACGAGGACGGCTGGTATTACCTGGTGTACGGCGGAACGTCGATGCGGGACTATCCCGATCATTTCGGCCTGGCCCGATCGCGCGACCTAGTGAACTGGGAAAAGCACCCGGAACCCGTGTTCCGGCGGGGTGAGGCCGGGCAGTGGGACGACGGCGGTATCTGGGTCGGCGACGTCGCGCACGTTGGGGAGACCTACTATCTGTGGTACGAGGGGCGCGGCGCCGGCCGCAGCCGCAGCGAGGAATACGCGCCCGGCGGCTACTCGCAGATCGGCCTGGCGACGCTGGGCGCGGACCGCTTCGCACAGATCAAGCGAGGCTTCCAGTAGTCGCAGGGCTTGGGGATCGGAGGATGACAGGCAATGACGCATTATGAGCGCGTGATCGCCACGCTCAGCCATCAAGCACCGGGCGTGCTTGTGTGCTACGATGGGTTCATGGACGTGAACGCCCAGAAAAAGTTCCTGCCCGACGTTCCAGAGATGGAGTGGCAGGACGCCATGCTGCGCTATCTCGAAACGTTGGATCTCTCCATCGTCAAGGTCGGCTGGCAGTGGGATGTCCGCACCGTGGAGCAGGGGGACAACTACTGCGTTCAAGAGAACGACATCGGCACACGCACACGGATCACGCGCACCCCCTTCTTTCGGGAATACGTCGCCCACCCGGTGGAATGGGAGGAGGACCTCGACACGCTGAGGCTGCCGGACCCTGACGAGCCGCGACGCTACGAAAGGGCTGAGGGCGACATCGAGTTCTTCTCAGCGCGGGGCTACTTTGTGCAGGGGAGCATGGAGGGCTTTTTCGCGGGCCTGTGGTACACACTGCGGCCACTCACCGCCCTGCTGTGCGACCTGGTCGCGAATCCCAGCTTTGCCGAGAGACTGGTGAACACCTGGGGGGCGTTCAACCTGGCGCGGGCGGAGGGACTGTTGAGACGCGGTGTGCACTGCATTCATTTCTCCGAGGACATGGGGATGACCGACCGTCCCTGGTTCTCTCCGGCCGTGTATGAGCGGTACTTTTTCCCGTGGCACAAGCGGCTGGCCGATCTGTGTCACGCGCACGGGGCCTATATGCACATGCACAGCCACGGGTACATCACGCCGTTGATGGACATGATCGCGGATACGGGCGTCGACATCCTCAATCCGGTAGGTCCCGGCGATCACATGGACCTGGCCCAACTGAAGCGGGACTATGGTGACCGCGTCGTCCTCAACGGGGGGATCAGCAAGTTCATCGAGCGGATGAGCCACGAGGAGATGGAGCGCCACGTCGAGGAGGTGATCCGCGTCGGCAGCCAGGGCGGAGGTTTCATGGTCTGCAGTGAGGGGGGCATACCCGTCACCTTCAGCCAGGAGGATTTCCGGTTCTATGTCGCCACCTCGCGGAAATATCGGGAAAAGTATGGAGACCGGGGAGCAGATCGCTGACGAGGGGAGAGATCCATGTCACGCAGCCGCGTACTGAAGGCCATCCGATTCGAGGGACCAGACCGTCCACCATCGCGCACCCAGGACATACTGCCCGCCACGTTTGAAAAGCACGGACAGAGGTTGTTCGACCTGCTCGACGAATACCCGCCGGACATGCTCAGCCTGGTACCCGGTGAGAGCGCGCGCTGCGGCGCGGCGCCGGTCGAACAGCCCGCAAACGGCCGCCGCTGGATGGACGAGTGGGGATCCCTCTGGGAAAGCGCCGACGACACGATGGGACAGGTGATCAGACCGGCCCTGGCCAGTTGGGACGACCTGGCGAGCTACAGACTTCCTCCAGCGGACGATCCCCGCACGTTTTTCCCGGCGTTCAAGGCCCGCACGCAGTCCTACGACAAGTTCTGCACGGGCAAGATCCACTTTGGTATCTGGAATCGCATCATGTTCCTGCGGGGTACCGAAGCGGCATTGATGGACCTGGCAGCAGAGACCGATCACGTCAGGCGACTGGCCGACAGGATACTGGAGTACAACCTGGAGCTCATTCGCCAGTGGACCGTGGTTCCTATGCAGGTGCAGCGCGTCGACGGTATCTATGTCACCGACGACTATGGGCTGGAGATGCACATGATGATGAGCCCCAAGACGTGGCGCGATATTTTCAAGCCCCGCTACGCGACGCTGGTCCAGGCCGCGCACGCTGCCGGCGTCGCCGTCCAGTTCCACAGTTGCGGCGACATCTGGCCTATCATCCCCGACCTGGTAGAGATGGGAATCGACATCCTCGGGCCGCTCCAGGCCCCCCCACTCCCGATCCAGGATCTGGGCCGGGAGTTCGCTGGCGAGGTGACCTTTCTCGGGCTGGTGGACTCGAAAGAGCTCATGCACAAAGGCCCACCGAATCAAGTGGCCGAGCGTGTCGTCGAGTGCATTGAGACGCTGGGGACCTCGCGGGGCGGATACATCGCCGCACCTACGACGACGATCATGCCCGACGTGCCGTTTGAGAACATCGAGGCGCTGGTCCGCACGGCAGGGGAATATCAATATGGAAACTCGTGACGTGAAGGAGGGTGGCGATGGACAAGATGCTGGCAGCCGTGCTGCACGACTTTGACCGACTGAGGCTGGAAGAGGTCCCGGTTCCGCGTGCCGAGAACCCCAGCGAAGTGGTCGTCCGCATCAAGTCGTGCGGGATTTGTGCGACCGATTACAAGGCGATCAAGGGCATCCGCAGAAACGTCACGTTCCCGTTCGTCCCGGGGCACGAGCCCAGCGGCATCGTGGCGCAGGTAGGGCCGGCGGTATCGCACTTTAAGGCCGGTGACGAGGTGATCGTGCAGCCATCGGGCTATTGTGGCTTTTGCAGGCACTGTCGCGTGGGCAACACGCACTACTGCGAGCGCGCGTTCACGACGGGGGGGGATGGGCCGGACGAGGTCTGGCCGGGCGCTTTTGCCGAGTACATGAAGACGAGGGAATCCTGCCTGTTTGCGAAACCCGCGAGCGTGAGCTTTGACGCTGCGGCGCTGACCGAGCCGCTTTCGGGCGCGTGGAAGGGCATCATCCAATACAGCGAGATGCAGATAGGCGACGACGTGGTCGTGATCGGCGTGGGCAGCATCGGGCTCTTGTGCCTGATGGTGGCCAGGGCCGCGGGTGCCGGACGGCTGATCGCCATCGATACCAGCGACTATGCGCTGAGAAACGCACGGCAGCTCGGCGCGACGCACGGGTTGAACCCGAAGGAGGAGGGCGTCCGGAGACGGGTCTATGAGATCATCCCCGAGGGACCGGACCTGATCGTAGAGGCGGCCGGGCCGATCGAAGCGGTCCAGCTTATGGTCGATCTGCGCCGCCGTGGCACGCGGTGGAACGTGTTCGGGATCACGACCCACGAAAAGTTCGAGATGGACGGCGGGCGTACCCATTTCCTGGAGGGTCGCATGGACGCCAGTTTCGGCACGACGCCGCTGGCTATGTCCAGGGCGATCCGCCTGATGGAGGCCGGTCTGGTTGACACGGAAAAGACCATCTCGCACCGGTTCCCGCTATCCCGCATCGACGCAGCCATGGAGGTCATGGGGATGACCGAGCGCAACAAGGTGATCGTCAATCCCTGAAGGACACCAGGCTATGAGGGCGATTGTCAACACAGCGCCGAACCATCTCGAGATGATGGAATATCCCACGTCCCATCCTGGTCCCGGGCAGGTGCGCATCCGCACGGGAGCGTGCGGCATCTGCGCGACCGACCTGGAGATGATCGCCGGGTGGGAGCGGACGGGGTTCCCGGCGATCCCCGGCCACGAGTGGGCCGGGACCGTGGACGCGGTGGGTGCGGGCGTCGATGAGGTGCTGATCGGCCACCGGTGCGTGGCGGAAAACGTCCTGGACGACGGCGGAGAAGTCGGTTTCGAGCACCCGGGCGGCTACGCAGAGTACCTGGTCACAGATGCGGCCAGGTTGCAGATCCCGCCAGATGACTTTCCGCTGGCCACGGCCACGCCCATCGAGCCGCTGGCGGTTGCGGTGCGTGCTCGACGCCGGCTGCGGCCCGACGCCGGGGATCCGGCCCTCATCTTGGGCGATGGTCCGATAGGATTGCTGATGTTGCAGCTACTTGTCCGCGAAGGCGACAGGCACGTCGTGATGGTCGGAGGACGAGAGCCACGGCTGGCGCTGGCGGCCGAGCTGGGCGTCGCGCAGACGCTGAACTATCACCACCTCGGCGGCGACATGGCGGTCGCGATCCGCGACGAGACAGGGGTAGAGTTCTCAACGGTGGTCGAGGCATCTGGATCGGTCACCGGCATGGAGGCCGCGCTGGAGCTGGCCGGACCCTGCGGAAGGGTCCTGATGGTGGGCGACTATGGGCCATGGCACGCGAGCTTTCGGTGGAACCACGTGCTCCACCGTGAGATCGAGCTGATCGGCAGTTGCGCGAGCGCCGGGGCGTGGCCTGAGGCAGTGCGCCTGGCTGTCGAGGAGAGGCTGCCGTTGGAGCGGCTGGTGACGCATCGAGTGCCGGTGGAGCGGTTCCAGGAGGGTGTGGAGTTGACGCGCAGCCGGCAGGGGGACGTGGTGAAGGTGGTGATGGAGTGGGAGTGAGCGAGGGGAGAACACGGATTCCAGGACGGTGGCGGAATGTGGACGACGGGACAATGGCGGATCGCGGAATATGGATAGCGGGATGGTGGAGATAGTCCTGCAGCAATGAAGGAGGAATAAATTATGTCAATCAACGCGTTTGATGAGAACTGGTGGAGACCGACGGGGAAGGTGAAGGAGCCGCTGAGCGGCGTGGTGCGGGTTCGAGAATATCGGACCCCGTTCGAGTACGCCAACGTACAGGTCTGGAACCCGGAGGGGGTGCCCGGGCTGGGGCCCCACCCGCATGGCTATGAGATGGCCAGGAACGAGGGGACGATCACTGTCACCGAGCCCGAGCCTATCTTTGCAGTGAGCGTGATCGGGAGCGGGTGCATCGCGCCGGGCTATGTCATCTGTGAGTATCTCGTGGAAGGGGAGACCACCGCGGAAGCGGACTCGACAGGGCCATGGCACGGGTTCAACATGCAGAACATGCGGCGACAGCGGGTTGGCGATCTGCGGCGGTTTCACCCGTGCAAGCTGATGCGGGGTCGAGATTACGAGGAGATCCTCGAAGGATATCAGCCCCAATCCGCCATCAATGAGCTGCTCACCGGGGAGAACACGGCGTATTTCGAGATCGAACCGAACCGCCGGGTGGTGATCCGTGGAGGCAGCGGAGACCACGACCACTTTTCCTTCCGAATCATCCGAACCTACGTGATGACGGAGTAGAAAGAGGAGACGAGACCCCCGAGGTTTACAGTCCTGCAAACCTCGGAGGTCCTGGAGGTGATCAAGTGAGACCACGGGAGCGAGTATTGGCTACGCTTCAGCGCCAGCCGGTCGATCGGATTCCGAGCTACGACGAGCTCTACGACCTGGAGGCGGAGAAAAAGTTCACGCCCCAGTACACCGGAATCAAGTCGTACGGGACGATGCCTGCCGCGAGGGAGGCTGCGCCGGACGAGGTGATCGCGATGCTGCAATTCATGGATTGCGACATCGCCGAAGCGGCGACCGGCCGCCTGCGAACCCACATCCTGGAGGACAACGCCGAGGAGATGGTGTTTGCGTACGAGAACGGCGCGATATGGTGCCTGGACAAGGCCGCATCGCAGACGGTGGCGGTATCGCTGCCGCTGGAATCCAAGCAGGATCCTGCAGACGTCCACATGCCGGATCCCGACGACACCGATCGCTATCAGAGTGTCGAGGAAAAGGCCAGATACCTTCGTGAGCAGGGGTACTTTACCGTGGCCAAGGTACACGGCTTCTTTTCCGGCGCGTGGTACCTGTTTCGCAATCTCGACGACCTGTTCATGGACATGATCGACGACCCAGGGTTCGTGCACGCCATCGTGGATCGCATCGGCGACTATAACTATCGCACGGCCCGTCAGCTCCTGGCGCGGGGCGTGGATTGCATCCTGTTCGGGGACGACATGGGCAGCAGCACAGGGCTGCTCTTTTCGCCCAAGTTCTACGTCGAGTTCTTCCAGGGCTGGCACAAGCGGATGGCCGACCTATGCCACGAGTACGGCGGCTATCTGCAGATCCACAGCCACGGCAACATCAACCGGATCATGCCGCAGCTCATGGCGACCGGCGTGGACATCCTGAACCCGGTGGGGCCGACCGACGGTATGGACCTCGAAGGGCTGCTCCAGGAGTATGGGGACAGGGCAGTTTTCGCCGGGGGCATCAGCAAACGGATCGGCGAGATGAAGCGGGAGGAGCTGGCCCGGCACCTGGAGGAGGTCATCTCGGTAGGCAAGCGGTACGGCAGCTATATGTTTCGCGGGGAGGGCGGCATCCCACCCACCATGAGCCAGGAGATGTTCCGGTTCTACATGGATACCTCGCACCGGCTGCGCACGATGGACGCAGACAGCGAGCCGCACGGTTGATCACACAGCAGAAGAGACATTCAGGGAGACTCAGGTGAAGACAAACAGGGTCAAGAGAGCGCTAAGCGCAGGGGAAGTGGCCATCGGCACGATGATCCAGGAGCTGCGATCGCCCGCCGTGGCGCAGATATTCGCAGCAGCCGGATTTGACTTTTTCTTTATCGACATGGAACATGGGTCCTACGACCTGACGATGGCATCCGACATCATCAAGGCCGCCCGGCTGGAGAATATCTGTCCGCTGGTCCGTGCCCCGGACCTGCGCTATGCCCCCTTGAGCCGCATCCTGGACATCGGGGCGCTGGGTGTGATGGTTCCCCGGATCAGGACCAGGGAGGACGTGGAGCACATCGTGGCCGAACTCAAGTACCCGCCCCTGGGACGGCGGGGATGCTCGATCACGGGCGGGAACAACGACTATCGCCCACAACCAGTGGATACCTTTATCGAGGAGGCGAACGAGGAGACGCTGGTCATCGCGCAGATCGAGCTGAAGGAAGCCATCGAGGATATCGACGCGCTGTTGAGTGTCCCGGGCGTAGACGTTGCGCTGCTGGGATTGGGGGACCTCTCGATCTCGCTGGGGGTGCCAGGACAGAGCGGACATCCCCGGGTCGTGGAGGCGGCCAGCAAGGTCATAGAGGCGTGTGAAAGACACGGCGTGGTGCCGGGCATCCACCTGGGGAACGCCGAGACTCTGGC
>Ga0180438_10006667_pt1 | contig 15533 bp, 16 predicted proteins | sample SS_ome_12_FD_132455 | JGI IMG/M metagenome (GOLD analysis project Ga0180438, IMG submission 132455) | Hypersaline lake sediment archaeal communities from the Salton Sea, California, USA - SS_3_D_2 metaG | ecosystem: Environmental > Aquatic > Non-marine Saline and Alkaline > Hypersaline >...
CAAGGGATTCAACGTTCATCATAGCGTGAAAGGCTGTCAGTAAGGGTTGTGACGGGAGGACCACTACCCGAGGTCCGCCCTCGGAAATGAAAAAACATCATCATTTGGGACACGCTCTAGTTAAATTGAACGGTAGCAGAATCAATAGTCTACAAGGGGTTACGTGGGCAAATCCTGACAGAGTCTGCCATTCTTGGGAGCAAAACGCAACCTGAGTTTCGACCCCCCAGCGCAACCCCATTCACCCTCTTCAAGATACCTGAATCGACCTCGACTAAACGGGCACCGGATTCGGAGGTCGTAGAAATTCCTTCTGCGAGGGGGAGGTCGAGAGGGAGTCATCTGATCTGGATGACTCTTGTCAAATTGCAGCAATGATAAACCATACGTTCGAGTGCAGACGAATGCAGAACACTTCTTGATGCTATTCGTTGCTTTCTCCCGCAAGTGCTGCCGACACAGCGGCGTATGCTGGCTTCGGCAGGTAATCCGCATCGAAGAGAAGAGGCGTAGACCAAGGTCCAAGGAAACTGTTGAGCCGGGTGTCTTTGTCGGTAAAGCCCCAAAAAGTGACCTCGCCGCAAGCCGCCACGGAGAGGCAGGCGGTCATGACGTCCCCCTACTGAATGGCCTGAGCCCCTTCATTGCCAAACCACGTTACAATATCCAGCTCGGTGATGGCCACTTCAAGTCCGAGAGCCTCCCAATCCTGCATCACCGACACCAGTCCTTGAGCCGAGGGTGTACCTATCAGGAAATGATGTTCTTGTTTCTATATTGGAACCACGCCTAAATATGTATATCGGAATAATCTCCATTCGCCCCGTTTTATAACAACTCGGTAGCTTCAAGAAACTTGGTACATTCCTGCTAATTCGGGTTATAATTGCAGACTGGCCCTACGGATCGGTTCACTGAAGATTCGTCTGGAAACAGCTAGGGAGATTGTGGCGATGACTAAGAAACACATGACAAGCCAAACAGGAGCACTGCCGATGAACCCTGGAGATATCGATATCTTCAAACAAAACCTGTTTACCATGTTGAGAAAACAGGGCCTTATCATTGTAGGTGGCATCGCGACGATGCTCGCCGCTTGGGTAATTGCCGCAAATGCGCTCCGGCTTGATGTAACCTTTGCTTCACGCAGCGCACTCTTGGGCAGTGCGCCGATCTTATTGTTCGGCATCTTTTATCCCCTGCTCACCTCACATCAGGACAAACGCCGCATTTTTATCGTGAGCTGGTTTTTGGTGGCGACCTTTTTCAACGTGGTGTGGGAAATGCCACAGGTGTTGTTCATTGATCTCTTCCACGAAGCAAACCAGAACATTTCACTCGAGAAACTACCTTACTTCATTGCGTGGTGGGGTTACACAACGTCCGATCTCGATTACTTAAATACGACACGTTATTTCATCCTTGCGGAAGTTTCATTTTGGATCATCAACCTGCTTTCTTTCGTTGGCATTTATCACATATTGAGAGGCCATGAATTGAAAGCAATGTTGTGGTTTGGGGCATGCGCCACCATGCAAATCTACAATGTGATCTGCATTTTTATTCCGCACGGCATTATTGTTGAGCAAGGACGGAACATTGCCAGAGATTCTGTGCTTGCCGACGCCGCATTCTGGATCATGAACCTGATGTGGGTACTGGCCTCTTCGGCGGTGTTGTTCCTGGCCTACCGAAGGGTATTTGAGCTATACAAAAGCAGAAATAACACATAACCAGTTGCCGCACCGGAAGCGCCTAAGCGCTCCGGTGGGCAAGGCGTTCACCCATCCTTTGCAGATAAGCTCTAACTTCTTGCATACCTATAAGAAACCTAAATCGGGAAAAAGTCACACACCATCTGCAAGTGTCCTGCCGCGGTATCGAGCGTCCCGGGTGCGAGGCTTGCTTCTGCGAGGGTGAAATGCCCGTCTAGCGTGGTCCAGTCCGCTGCTGCAAGGTCTCCGTCCGCAATTGCCTGCGCCGAGGAACTCCTGCTCTGGTCGATCAGCGTCTGGATCTGCTGGATGTCTGCCTCGGCCGAAGCCGGGCAAGCAACTGCATTGTTGAATGCATTGAGCGCACGCGCAGATGCTGCACAGGCGGCATCTCGAATCAGGAGGTCGAGTCGCTCTGGCGTCCATTTGCGCACGCCGCCCATAAGCTGAGGAGTGGAAAGTCGATAGAGAAGAAACTTAGTCAAAGCCCGAGCCATACCCCGGCGTAGCGCAGAGTGTCCAATGTAAACTGCGCCGTCCGGTCCTACATTCATTACTGACAAAGTCCCGTCCAGAGAGTCAACAAAATACCTCACCTGTCCGGTTTGCCTGTCAAGCTGGCCAACGCCGGTTACTGCAGGCAAACCCATCCCTTCCATAGTCGTTCCAGCCCCCGCCATGAAGAAAATACCGTTCGCTCCGATGGTGACAAGATTAAGGTTCATGTTTATACAGCCAAGGGAAAGGAGTTCTGGGGAGATATCATAGACATCCAAGTCGGCGCTTAAGCTCAGAGCGCCCGAAGTCCCCTGGTCGATCACTCTAACGATCCCGGTGCCCGTAGAAGCGTATACCTCGCCGTTATCCGACGACACCCCAATAGACCCGATGATCTGAGCGCCGATATTCACCGCCCAGATGTCGTTGCAGGAGTTGTCGATGGCCAGCAGGTTTCCAACGGCGTCGCCCACATACAAACGGCCATCGTCGCCACCCAAGGTCGGAGTCGAAGCCGAACCACCTTGGAAAGATCGGTGGCAGACCTCTACAATCTCGTATTTCGAGCCGTTCCAAACCAGATCGAGGCCATAAAGAGCACCCAGTTCGGAAATCCCATCTTCATTCCCGTCCTCTGCGTCGGGCGCGGTCCCTGCCACCCAGAGCCTGCCGCTCTGGAGGTCCAAGGCAAAGTGGTTGGTCACCTTGGCGCCAAGCCCGGCAAGGAACCCGGCCCAATCAAGGGTGTGGATTCCTTCAGGGAACTTCAAGAAGGGTGCGAACTCAGCGTCCATCTGAGGTTCCACCAGCGGGCGTAAGGCGTGGACATAGGGGGACGTCTTCTCCCCGGGAAGCTCGAATGGGGCATCCAGGAGGGGGGAGCCCGTCACCCGATCCAGCACATAGACAAATCCTTGCGAGACGAGACCAACGATTGCATCCGCTTGCGGCAAGTAATTCATGCCGAGCACGAAATCGTCCAGGGTGCCGGTCAGGGGGATATCGACTTGCACGTCCCAGACAATGCTCCCATCTGTCCGGACGGCCAATGCGCGGTCACCGATCCCGAAGTAGACGATCTGCTCCCCGGGATTGTCAGGATCGTTAAGCACCATCGGCGCCATAAACCCGGTGACTACACCCGTTGTGTCTTCAATAGCCCAGCGGCGGGAACCGTCTATCGGATCGAGAGAGATCAAGGCCACGCTTTCATAGGGAAAGAGCGGTGAGAAATAGAGGTTTCCCTGGTCATCAAAGGTCGGACCCGTGTTGATCATTAGATTCGGTTCAGCTACCCAGCCCGGACTGAACACGGGTGCCAAGGCAATGGAGACCTCGTCTGAGTTCGCGGTGTCGCCGTGAAGATTTCGCCAGGCATTGCGAGCCGGCAGTACAGGATCCGTTGACGGGACTAGGCGGCAGCCCTCTGGCGCCCAAGTCGTTTTCCCCGGTGGGTCGAAGTGTTTCGGTCCTGGGGGGGCTTTGGTGCAACTCCCAGTCGCAACCGCCAGTACCATGAGAATCGAAACGATGTATGTGGTCTGTTTCATAATCGTTCCTCCTCAACGCGACATTCCTTCAACTTCTCCGTTTCCTCATTCGACCTCTGCCGCGGCCACCGTGCAGGGGCCGCCTCCCCCATCGCACGGCGATACACAGTAACTCGCGTCATTCGTGGTCCCATAGACCATCGTGCCTTTGGTGTGAGCACCTGCCACACAGGTCGATTCCAGGGGATCGGGGAATGTATACCGGATTTATCCCTCTGGCCTAGTTTATAAGACTGAATTATGCCTCTCATCGTTTTTCTATATTCAAACCGGAACAACCGGGTAGTCAGGGAATTGGGTTTTGAAAATTATTCACCAGAAACCTTCGGGACCGCCATTTTGCAAGCGAAAGACACCATTTCGGCCCTTCCAGGCTGGAGAAAACGGTCTTGACCGTGCAACAACGCAGTAATGATGGAAGGGTGTTGACCGCAGATAGGATATAACGGTATTTTTGCTAACATGAAGAGATTCTAATCCCTTTCGTGACGAATGGTCAAAACAAATGTTTGTCATGTTCTGACCCTTCAAGCCTCATCCCGAGTCGAAAACTTCCTGGTAATGATGTGCCAGAGGGAATGCCGTGGATATATGGACATGCCATTTTTTGGCATGATAGGAAACCCTGGCTCCCACCTTGATCAGCCGTAAGATGAGCCAATCGATTGATCGCCTCACGCTCTCGCCACGGATATAGAACTTCCGGAGCATGTGCAGAAGGTCGTATGCCAGAACCCCCATCTTCAATCGGGCTTCGTTCGCTTCGAATCTCGTGCAACTCGTCTTGTCCCACCGCAGGGCGTTTTTGCCTTCCTTGATCCGGTTCTCGATCTCAGCCCTTCCGTTGTACGTCTTGACGACCTTGCCTGCGGAAAGCCGGGAGTTTGTCACGATGAAACCGATCCGAGGAAACAGTTCCCCCTCGTGCCACTCGATCTTGCAAATCACCCTCCGGGGTTTGTCCCAACTTCCCGCCTGGTAGTAGAAGTCGATCAGTTTTGTCTGGATTCCACATTTCGGCGGTCGCCCTACGGGCCGCCTGAGATGGGGCTCGATTTGCTCATTCAGCGTGGAGTTGGACTTCAGGCGTATGAAATACGTGATCCGGTTCTCCTCGCAGTATTCGTAGATCTCAGGCTTGCCGAAGGCAGCGTCCGCACGGAGCCAGAATCTCTTGAACCGATCCCGGTGACGTTTCACGATGGGGATCAGCATTTCAAGGGTGCCGTCGGCAGAATGTACGTTTCCGTTCCGGAGCTTCACGCCCAGGCATTCCCCTTCGGAGGTGAAGCAGAACAGGGGATGATAACAGCTCTTGCCAAAGTGACCGTTGTAGGCCACCCCCTCCTGTCTTCCATGGGCAGGGTCCTCTGTGGAATCCATGTCCACGATCAGCCGCCCCTTACTCTTCTTTCTCAACAGGGCATCGATGGACCTTTGCAGCGTCTCATCCAATGCTGCCATCCCCTTCTCGTTTCCCAGAATCTCGTTCTCAAGGCGGGAGAGCATGGACTGGCTCGCCGCATATTCCTCATCCTTGCCAAGAGCCAACCGCAGTGCAGGATCGATCCGAAGATGATTAGCATCATTGCAATCTTCATACCCAGCGGCCATCTGGTACACCCGTTGACGAATGAGATCCACGTACGTGTGTCTGAGATGGGATGCTCTCCTCGGATCGTCGAGGCTGTTTCCCAATGGTGATGTGATGTTGAACCTCTGGTCGATCTCCCGCAGCATTAAGACACCAGTATCGGAGCTGATTCTGGCTCCACGGAAATCAATGCGTATGGAGCGGTTGAAGCACGGAACAACAGTAGTGTTTTCACGTTCACCAGCCTGGTTCATTCCAATTCCTCCCCCAAGTGCCTTGTTTCTGCAATTATATCAGGCATTTGCAGGGATTTCGAGTGATTTTTTCGCATTTCAGCCGCATAATCCAAGGTATAATATTGTTAGGCATTAACGGACAAAGAAAACCCGCACCCCCAGAACTGCTAATTTGAGCAGACGCCCTATATGGGAGCAGTTGGTGATGGTTCCCGTCCGTCGCTCGGGGTTCAAAGGTTGGCGTAGACCACTCTGTCTTGCTGTGGGATATACTCCATACTGTGCTGGCAGAAAGAGGCTCGAGGGATGTAACCACCAGAAATCATTACCCACCGCGCGTACGTTGGTACAACATGACCACCTTTTCATACAGGGCGCCGGCGAGGAAGAGCCATGCGCTCAAGAAGAAGAACAGCAGGGCACCGTTTCTGAGTAGCCTGATGGTATGGGGCCAGAATGGATGGCCCATGAAGTCCCATTCGCCGAGGAGCCACGGGTTCCCGCAGAGGAACCAGTAGAGCCCGTAAATGTAGCCGCTCGCTAGGATCGTTGCCGGAACCGCAAAGCTCTTGCGGGCGAGGAACCAGAACGGAATCGACCAGGCAAAGTACTGGAACGACCAGTAGATCGAGAGCCCGTACAGCACACAGTAGCTGCCGGCGATGGTCTCTCCCATATCCTGGATCGTTCGCCTCGACCGCCGTAGCCAGACTAACAGCAGGATCGACGCGAGCGTGAGCCAGTAATTCTCCTTGAGATAGAAGAGAACTACGCCGGCCAACCACTCGTGACCGCCCTCGGCGAGCTGTGCAGGATATGGCAGCAAGGCACGCATCCCCCATACCGGAATGCCTGCTGCCGTCTGGATTAGCTGACCGCGATACCCGATGACGTTCCTGTAGAGGACATCGGCGTGATTCGGCAGCAGAGGCAGATAGGTGACGAGGCTCACACCGCAGGCCACAGTGATGAACTGCAACCGTGCCAGCCACGACGGCAGGAAGAAAAGCAGGGCCGGAATCGCGAGCAGACCCGGCAGTTTGATCCACAGGCTAATGCCCAGTGCAACGGCAGCCCCGGTGGTCTTCTTTATTGACAGGAGATAGACGCAGGACACGAGGAAGAAGGCAACCGACGAATCGGTGTTTCCGTGATATGCCGAAAAGATCAGGGCCAGGGGATGCAGCCAATAGCAGGCGGTGAGAACAAAGCGATAGCGGTTAGCCCTCAGAGCCCCCAGTAGGAGAGCCGCGGTCGCGGCATCCAACAACGCAAAGGGCGCCCGCAAGAGGACCCGAAACGGGACTTCCGTTGCTTCTGCCAGGCTCCACACCCAGCTCATGAGGACGGCGATGAACGGCGGAAGGTTCATCGCCGGGTTGGCCCAGTAGTAGCCGACCAAGCCGTCTCGCCGAACGCCCTCGGCGTTTTCTGCCAAGATACCCACGTCGTAGGTGCCTTCGGTGAACAGCACCAGGTAGGCACGGATGGCCAGTCCTGCCAGAGCTGCGGCCCAGAACCAAATCCCGGGCTTAAGCCACCGGCCCAGCTGTTCATCGGGTCGAGGCGCAATGGATGCGAAGGCACGACGCGTCCAGTGGGGGGTCGGGCCTGAGTGGCTCCCCGCGGGCCGCTCTACCTCCCTCCGGCGGCGTTTCGTCCGGAAACTCACAGCCCAGACCCTTCCTCCCCGCAACTCGCGGTTCTCACGCTCGAGTTCCTTGAGACGCTCTCGTTCCTCGCTGGTGAGTATCTGCCTCGTTTTGTCATGACCCCATCCTCTCAAAAAATGGAGTCTCCGGCAATACCAGGGCAGTTCACTACGCGACATGCTCGGCGCACAAAGAACAAAGGGACCGGACTCTATACAAGAGCACGGCCCCCCCTTTGTTCGCAAAGGCGTGAAGACCTAGTTTCCAACCAAATCAATAATGTGAATAATAAGCAGTGCAGCCACACTCCGGCATGGCGTCAAAGGGTGTTTCTATTTCGAGCAGCGTATTCCTTCTCACCGTACAGGGCCCCCAAGGCTCCCCTTCGCCCTCGGACTCGGCGATCTTCCAGGCCATATTGATCAAGTTGAGTTCCAAATCCGCCTTTGTGGCAGAGGTCGGCCACAAGATCCCACCAAGATCAGGATCAAAGCTGAATTCAAGACCGCAAATGGCGAAATACCCTCCCCAAACTGGATCTGGATTCGCCGTCAGATCAAGAATCATCCATTCATCTTCAGGCATTGTATATTCGACCGTGCCGGTGGTAACGTCTATATCAATCTGCTCCGTGCCCTGGGTCAGGGTAGCGGCTACTTGGGGAACCGGAAGATCTTCTGTTACCAGGTCAATGGTCTGGGGAAGATCACTCCAGCCGGGAAAATTAACAGGATCGAGGTCTATCATTCCTCCCACAGCCGTGGTGAAAAGAATGTCATAGCCAGCCATGAAGTTCCAGAAGCAACCACCGGTGGTGTCGGGGGGAACATAGAACGTACTTGTGCCGCCGAGGTAGTATTGAGTCTCAAAACCGCTGGCGACCTGGAAAGCAATACTATCCGATCCGTTGGTGAAATAGCTATTAGGAAAGCTCGTTTCGCAATGTGTGCGGATCGTATATTGGCCAGTAGTAGTGAGAGGCATTTCCCCTGATACCGTAAACACAGTAGACGCGTCCGGTACAGTTGTTGAAGGATCAGGATCGATGGTGAAGCCGTAGACATTCGTCATTTTGGCCGGATCCTCATTGTAACGATAAATCTGGGTCCATGGGTCCCAAATCGGCGCGTTGGGTTTTCTCAGGGCCACCCCGATGGTATTCACGTTCACCGGTTCCGTTCCCCCCACAATCCTGAAGACGGCCTCAAAAGGGACTGTTGCCGGACCCCCGGTGGGGCCTGTCTTATAAATGCCATTTTTTACAGGGTCCGTCATACTCGATGTTGCGGTATTACATCCAGAGAGCATGGCTAAGCAGCAGATACCTACCAGAATGCCCAATCCCTTCTCAAGAACGTCTTTCTTCATGTGATCCCCCTTCCTTGCTCCTGCTTCATTTCTGTGTCCTTTATTCGTTTATTCCTTCCATCTTCTTGTGCAATCGAGGTGATCGCACCGAGTTCTTTTTCTTCTACCATCTATATCTCCGATATGTAAAGAACAGTCTTGTGTTTGATTGTGGCCGTGGTTTGTGCGCCAGGCAGAACGATCTGATCTGCCAACCGCACCAAACACGCACACTCGGAAAGAGAGTGCAAATACAACATCTTGGGGTGGACCTATTGACAAGGGACGAAGCCGCTATGCTGTCGCGTAGCGGCTTCGTCCCCAGCAGTTTTCGTCAGCGAAAGACTCTCAGAGCTTGGTTCGTACATGTGCGGTGTGTAGTTCTAAGGGCCGACGTACGTTTCACCTCGACAGCCTCGCTATTTTGCTATACTGTTAAAAGGAGCTGGTTGGTTGTGCGTTCAACCCAGAGGCCGAACGATGGAAATGAAGGATATCAAGAAAGAGATTCGCCAACAGCTATTTGAGGCTGTTGAAAGAGGAGACAGCCTCAGTCGAAGCTCCATTCGGAAGAACGCCGACATGCTCTTCGAAAGCATTAAGAAGAAAGAGAGAATGGCTTTATCCGCTGAAGTCAAGGAGGAGATCATTCGGACACTCTGCGAAGACTTGTTGGAATTGGGTCCCCTACAGAAACTGATTGAAGATGATCGGATAACAGAGATCATGGTAAACGGTCCCTTCAGGGTGTATGTGGAAAAAGGGGGAAAGAAGACTCTATCGAATGTCAAATTCGATGACGAGGATCACTTGAGGCACGTCGTTGAAAAAATGCTTTCTCCTCACGGAAAGCGCCTGGATGAAAGCTCTCCCGCTGCGGATTTCACACTCCGTGTTGGAACACGGGTGAATGTGATTATTCCTCCCCTAGTGCCGGGTGGGGCCACACTGACGATCCGGAAGCTGCTCTCTTCCATTCGGAATACGGATGATTTGGTGAATCTCGGCACAATCGACAGAAGGATTGGGGACTTCCTCATAGCCTCTATCCAGGCAAAGATGAATCTCCTCTTCGCGGGTGCCACTGGAAGCGGGAAGACGACTACATTGGGGGTACTTTCCTCCTACATAGATACAGAAGAGAGAATCATCACCATTGAGGACGCACTAGAACTCAACCTGAGACACGATCATGTCGTCAGGTTGCTAACCAGGCAACCGAACATAGAAGGCAGGGGAGAGGTGACGCTTCGAGAATTGCTACGGAACGCTCTGAGAATGCGGCCATCCCGGATTGTTTTGGGCGAGATCAGGGGAGCCGAAGCAATGGACTATCTTCAAGCCTTAACAAGTGGTCACACAGGATGCCTTGCCGTGATTCATGCCGCCTGTCCTCAGGATGCCATAAGCCGACTGGAAACCATGGCCCTGTACGCCGGCCTGAACTTGCCATCTTCGCATATCCGCCAGCAGATCGCCTCTGGTTTGGATTTCGTTGTCCAGCAGGAACAACTCCCGGACGGATCGCGAAAGATCACACAGGTTTCGGAGGTGGAGGGATTAGAGGGGAATCAGGTTGTTTTGAGAGATGTGTTTCGCTTTGAGATAGAACAAATGGATGTAGATCGGACGATCGTTGGCAAATTCAAAGCCCTCGGGCCCCCGAGTTCTATCGACCGCTTCTCGAAGAGAGGGGTCAGAATTGACGAAGCGATCTTTGACGAGGATTCGTGAAGAAGATACTCATATTGTGTCCGCCGGCAGGCACTGCATCTTCAGGCTGTTCCCTTGACTCAGGAATCACAGATCGTTGCACTGTGGAACTGGGGGGCTTAGGGCCTCTGTGGTAGCTGGTGGAGTTGGAGCAGAGCCGATCGAATGCTCTCATCCGTGATCATACAGGCTTCAAAGCTTCCGGAACCAGAGCTCTTCACCCATGGAAAGGGGTTTTGTGTTGCCGTTCCCAAATACACGTCAATATGGTTGCCGCGTATGGCTCTCCCCGTATCGGCGGCAAAGAAATAGCCGTCATGTTTTGCTGTTCGGCCATCCTGCAGGGGAATGATTCGACCCCGGGCCTCTGGTATGAATATGATACTGCCATAGGGAACATGGTCAGGGTCCACGGCTATCGTCCGAAACGGTACCAGAATGTAGTCGCGGACGCCGTCGCCAAAAGGACCATTGGCTACACGAAATTTGTTGTAACCAATATTGTGTCCGAAATACGTAGAACAATTAACATGGTGGGATGGGGAAGTGCCAGCGTAATTATAGGTCGTGCCAGATGCACCAAGTTGTACTCTCACAGAGCCTTCCATGGCAGCATAGCACCAGTCGCGGTTTGAAAGCACCGGTCCCAAGGGGTTCCCGTTTGGATCCCTTAATGGGTATCCGTACTGAGCATCAGACACCTGAGGCAAATAATACCAGGTAGCCCACAAGGAACTACATTCAATAAGGACACCGTGTTCAGGCCGGGGAAGCCGGAAATTTCGAGCCCACTCATCATACGGTTCTTTTGCGCTCAGGGGATCAAGGTAGAACGTTCCTTCAAGAAGCCAATCTCCAGCTAGGAAGACGATGAGTGCGGTCAGCATGACGGCATTCGATCTTTGTCTTACATTGCCCAAGAAGCACACCTCGAGAAGCCCTGGAAGTGAGTTAGCCCCGCTACGAAACGAGAAAACACTCTATATCCGGTCTTTCTAGATAATCGGAAGAAATGGGTGCAGACAATAGAGCGTGGGAGGAATAACAAACGGAGGTTCTCGTTTTACAGGCCGCCTTTAATGGATGCTCGTTACCTGCAACAGAGCCGGATTACACATCTCTCAACATCTGACGAGAACGGAAAGAAACCATTGGTTGGGTAGCAAGAAAACAAAAAAAAGGACTCAGCCAATCTCGCTGAGTCCTTGATTCCCCTGGTACGCCCAACAGGATTCGAACCTGTGACCTTCGGATTCGTAGACAGCCCATCAAGAAAAGGAAAAGGTAGTCAAGAGCAGTCAGAAGTAAGGAACTTTGAGAAGTTGAACCCAATTTGACCACCAGCCTTTCCTCTGGTTTTTCACCATGAATACCGATTCTTACCGTTGTTTTACCCCGATTATGGCAAGATTTTGGCAAGACCAACCCATTGATTTCATGAACCTTGAATACCCGGAAAACCCTTGACATATCCTTGCAAGAAGGATACTTTTCTTGATATATGTCCTCCTGGGAAGGCGATATGCGTGATTTGATCCGGCAGAAGATCGTGGATTCCCTTGCGGCTGCTCCGCCTGCACTCACCCGGCGAGATGTGCGATTGCCTGCTGTGGCCGGAAAGGCCAAGGCAATCATCGGACCTCGTCGGGCAGGCAAGACCACCTTTCTTTGGCAGTTGCTAGCGGAGAAACTCACAACCGGTGTGAACCGTGAGGGACTTCTCTACTTCAACTTCGAGGATGAGCGCCTGGCCGGCATGAGGGCGGACGATCTGCATATCGTCATCGAAGAGTTCTACCTCCTGCATCCTGAACTGCGGGACCGGCGTGAAGCCGTTCTTTTCCTTGACGAAGTCCAACTCGTACCGGGTTGGGAGACCTTCGTGCGTCGTCTTCTCGACACAGAGAAACTGGAGATCTTCCTGTCCGGTTCATCAGCACGACTGCTGAGCCGGGAGGTCGCAACCAGCATGCGGGGCCGTGCCATGGAAGCCCTTGTGTATCCGTTTAGTTTCCGCGAGTCTCTGCGTCACCGGGGGCAAGAGCCGGACAAACCCTTTGACCGCTTGCCCAAGGCCACGCGGTCCTTTGTCGACCGGGCATTGCGGGACTACTTGGTCGCAGGCGGCTTCCCGGAGGCACAGGGTATCGACAGGCGTACTCGCTTCGAACTGCTAAATAGCTACGTAGACGCTGCCATGCTTCGTGATGTTGTGGAACGCCATTCGGTTTCTCAGCCGGTCGCCCTGCGCTGGATGGTGAGGCATCTGTTGGGCAATGCAGGCGGGGCATTCAGCATTCACAAGTTCCACGGCGACTTGCGTGCTCAAGGGATACCCGTTGCCAAGGACACGCTGCACGCCTTTCTTTCGTATACGGAAGACGCCTTTCTCGTACGCACGGTCTCGATTGCGGCGGAGTCCGAGCGGCGTCGAATGGCCAACCCGCGCAAGGCATATCCAGTCGACCCGGGCCTGATCCCGGTTTTCGACAGGTCGGGACGCGCGAACCTGGGGCACGCGCTGGAGACAGCCGTGGCTCTCGAACTCGACCGGCGTGGTGCGGAGATCACCTATGTTCGAGTTGCCGGCGGGCGCGAAGTGGATTTCCTCGCACGTTATGCCGAAGGCAGGGAAGAGCTCATACAGGTGTGTGCGGACCTGGACGACCCGAAGACACTCGAGCGGGAGTTACGGGCGCTCGTTGAGGCCGGGGAAGCGCATCCCCGGGCCGAGAAACACCTCATCACGCTTGCGCCGGAAGTGGTTCGAGGACTGCCAGAGGACATAGGCATCCATGGCGCCGCAGCCTGGCTACTTGCAGATCCTTCGCTTCTACGCCCACGACCTTAAGCTCATGCCTTCGCATCCTCCTTGAGGCGGGTATGACCAAACTAGAGTTCTGGGAGAACGTGTCAATCCAGAAAGAGTCCAGTGTTGTGGTGGATCTGCGAAAGGCGATCGCGGCGTATCAGGAAGTCGGCGGAGCAGGTCAGCGGGCCGAGTGCCAATTTCCAAAAATGGGAAAACGAAAAAGGACTCAGCCAATCCCGCTGAGTCCTTCATTCCCCTGGTACGCCCAACAGGATTCGAACCTGTGACCTTCGGATTCGTAGTCCGACGCTCTATCCAGCTGAGCTATGGGCGCTCAATGTAATATCAACCACTTACGAGGGCCAGCTTCTTGCCTGATTTTGCCGGTTGTGAATCTTGATAGGACTTCACAAGCGATTCGGCTGCTTTTGCCAGATCCTGGTCATCAGGATGGAGGTGTCTCGCCGTGGTTCTGATGTCAGTGTGTCCGAGGTACTTGGCGACCAGTTTCATGTCCCTGGTGTTCCTCATGAGTCTCGTGGCCGCCGTGTGCCCCAAATCATGAATTCTCAGCCGGTCCACCCCCGGCTTCCCGCCCAGTCCCGCCTTTTCGACGGCGTGAAGCCAACTACTCTTAACATCCCTGTATGGTCTGCCCGTCTTGGTGTTCTCAAAGAGGTAGCCGGATTCTCCCGCTTTCCGAACTAGCCTCTACAGAGGCGGCCTGACCTCAGAGTTGATAGGAACCCTCTTGTCCTTCTTCTTCCTTTTCTGGTGATGCCGGGGGACGATTATAACCGCTTCGCTGAAATTTATCCATTCCCTGTGCAGCTTTAGGATCTCCCCCTTGCGGATGGCGATGACGAGTGCGGCAACAGCGATAATGAACGTAAGACCTACCATGACACTTCCCTCCTTTCTCAGGGAACCTGCTTGTCGGATATCCGTCTCTACTCGAGTCAAATCAGCCAACTGAACCGCGCCGGGTTTTCCGGAGGCTCAGTTATCTGAGTCCGACCACCATGGCCGGGGCCTCTTGAGTCCGATAATACGTCTCCTCGAACTCCACGGGTGGGATGTTTCCAATCGGCTCGAGGAGCCTTCGATTATTGAACCAGTCCGGCCAGCCTGATCGTCATCCCTCTGCGGGACCCGTTTGCCGGGTTCATGAATTCACAATAGCGACTTGGAGGACGAGACTGTTACTGATGACGAGAAAGGTTCATTGTCTTGACGAACCCGAGGAGAAGGGAGGTGATCGTTCCGTAACGGATACGACAAGAGTACTTGGTGGAAGTGACTGTTCTCGTTGGGTTGGGAATCAGATTTTCTTGAACCGGAAGAGAAAGGATAATGACATGAAGAAATGCCTTCCAAGGACCTTACCCTTTGCCATATTTGGGATGTTCGTGCTGGCCTCTTCCCCTGCGTTTGCTTTAAGTGATTCACCTTTCTCTTTGGGCCCGAAGGTTGGGCTGAACTATTCCAACCTCACGGGCGATGTGAGTGATGAAGCGGGCTATAAGTTGGGTTTTGCTGGAGGCGCTTTCTTCGCTTATACTTTCAGCGACTGGTTCACACTGCAACCGGAAGTTCTGTACTCCCAGAAAGGGGCAAAAGCCACGGAGGAGCGTCTGGGGGAAGAACGGACGGAGACCATAAGCCTGGACTACGTCGAGATCCCGGTGCTGGCAGTGCTGACCATACCTACCCAAAGCAGACTGACGCCGAAAGTCTTTGTCGGTCCTGCCTTTGGTTTTCTTCTAAGCGCTGAGGATAAGAGAGAAGTGGATGGTGAGGAGAGAGGCAGCGAGGACATAAAAGACGCGCTGAAAGATTATGATATAGGGGTCGTCCTCGGCGCGGGTCTTGACGTCAAGGTAGGCCCTGGGGCGATCACCGCCGACGTCCGGTACAATTTCGGAGTGACCAACATCGTAGACGATGAGGACGACAATGATACTGTAAGGAACGGGGTGTTCTCTTTCATGGTGGGCTATGCTTTTTAGGCTTTCCCGGGTCCCGGAACTCGATCAGCCGTTGCCTGGGGTGGCGCTCCTGCCCGAGGCCCTGCGCAGACCCGCTCGGAGGCCCCAATGCCCTGCTAATTGTGGGACACAGTGCGCGGGGTCTTACAGTGTAAGCCCCGGGAATCCATGCCAACCCTTGGAGGGGTGGCCGCGTGCCGACTGCCTGCGTCCGAACGGGGGTGCCTCCCGGCAGGTGCACGAGGCCACCTCTAGCCTTGATTACCTTGAAATACCGCTTCCGGCCATGGTGACCACACCTGCGAATTTGGTGTGAGAAGCTGAAACAGCGATGTCAATTCGGGGGCGCCCCCCTTCTGTTTGGATCGGTTCTTTGTGAACAAGAAAGGAGTGCTGAAGGAAGCGGACAGGATTTGAGCAGTCGTAGG
>Ga0180438_10006669_pt1 | contig 15531 bp, 16 predicted proteins | sample SS_ome_12_FD_132455 | JGI IMG/M metagenome (GOLD analysis project Ga0180438, IMG submission 132455) | Hypersaline lake sediment archaeal communities from the Salton Sea, California, USA - SS_3_D_2 metaG | ecosystem: Environmental > Aquatic > Non-marine Saline and Alkaline > Hypersaline >...
AAGCGGCTCGACATCGATGTCGATCACATTGCCTAGAAGATCAGTGGAACTGGCCGGGGACCCAGTCATCCCGGTTGATTTTGATGTCTTCCGGTTTTTTATCTCGCTCGAAGATAAATTCTGAAACAGCCTTCCCTACTCTGACTTTTTCTCTATAGCGTTTATCATTCTCCTTCCATTCGATCCAAAGGGGAAAATCGAATGTCCCTTTAAGCTGTACCACGTTCAACTTAAGGAGGTAACCATGATCGGTCTTTTCCACGAGATGAGTGACTTTGACTTCCGGAAGTCGATAGGACTCGAACCAGCCTTTAAAAAAGATATCCAGATCATACCCAGAGATCTTTTCGAATGTGTCGAAAAAATCTCTCGACCGGGCGGCGCTGTATTTATGCCGGTCAAAAAATTCATGCAGCGCCCTGAAAAACACATCCTCCCCCAGCAGATCCTTGAGCATATTCAAAACCAGTGCGGCTTTATTGTAGACGATCGCCTGATACGCTTCGAAATCTCCGTAGCTGATGCGGGAGCCCATCATGATAGCGCCCCACTCAGATTTCTTCCTTGTCCAGGAGGAGAATTGCTTCATGATCTGGCTGTAGGTTCCTTCCCCATATTTTTCTCTAAGATAAAGAACAGAAGCGAACTGGGCCAGCCCTTCGCTAAGCCACTGGTCATGGTATGAGCCCCAACTCACACCCTGTCCCCACCACTGGTGGGCGATCTCGTGAGCGATAAAATACTCCTTCCACCGGCTGAGGTCTACAGGACTCCCCTTGGGCTGGAAATGGCGTTGGCCCACAACTCTGGGCTTTTCATTAAGGATAACGAACGAAGCGGGGCTGTGTCCCCCTCCCTGAGGCCAGAGTCTATGTACGACAGTGAATTTCTCGAACGCGTAATTTCCGAACTTCGCCTGGTAAAAATCGAAGATCTTTTTCGCTTCATCGAATAGGTCCCACCGGAAACCACGAATCTCTGTTCCGCGGACATACCGGAAGGGAAGTGGCGAGGACACTTCATTCATCAGCCTGAATTCGCCCACTATGAACGAGAGATACTTAAGAGGGCTATCACTCTCGAAAACAAACACCGAGGATCCGATCTTTTCCACGTCTTCGACATCTTCGAGGCTCTCAAGAGTCGATCTTTCGATCAGCTTTCCGTTGGAAATGCAGGTGTATCCCGGGGGGACAATGACCTTCAGACGTGCCGTAAAATATTCTTCATCCGACGGCGCCGGATACCAAAAGGATGATCGCGTGTACAGTTGGGTCTCGAACTTAGGCTGGTTCACAATGATCCTGTCCTTGTACTGATAATAGGAAATGACGTCCTCTGCTTGTTTTTCCGGAGTAAGTTTTCCCCTGTAAAAGATCTCGAGGGTCTGAGTCTTGTTATCCCTAGGAGTATCATAAAAATAGATATAGAGAAACTTGCGCAGTTTGTCCCGAGTATAGAACAGCTCATGCTTGTTTTCATCATTGATCCGCAGAACTTCGAGTTCCGGGTGAAGTTTGAGTTTTATGCCGTCCAGAGATTCGACCTTAGATTCAACAGTAATTCGGGCCTTTCCCGAAAGGTATGTTTCCTTCGGGTTGAAATAGATGTCGATCTCGTAATTTTTGATCTCGAACAGCCGCGAAAAGGAGATGAACAACCGCTTTTTTTCCTCTTCTATGAGGGGTGAGTACAGATTTATGATCCGGTTTTTTTCCCATTGGTAAAGATTCACTTCCTCTTCAGCAAAAGGGGAAAAGATGTATGTGAAGTTCCCCAAATCTTTGGCCCTGAATTCAAAAACCGCTTCCTCACCTTTCGGGAGGAAGGAGAGCAATTCTCCGGTCAAGGAATCCTCGATCGTGAACGAACGTGAATAGAACCTCTGAAACAGAGAGCGAGCTTTGTTGATGTCTTTGCTTGAGACCCGATGAGTTGGATCTTTTTGATTCATAATCCTTATGTTGCTCTTGAAAAAATCATCGGAGCACCTCACGTAAACATACTCGATATGATCCTGGAGAGCGTCTTTTTTATGTATCATTTCAAGCTGATGTTTCTCCTGTGGAGGAGACGGAGAAAACTCAAGTTGGCCATCGCCGATGATCAATAGGGCTGTTTGCGTACGAGGGATATTGTCATAAAAGAGAAGAGCATCTTTGAATTGCATACGAATGTCCACATGTTCGATCTCGACTCGGTCCGCCCACTCTACTCGTTCCGAAGGGATGCTGACTTTATAGAGGTCCTTATTTTCGCCGAGAACTGTCTTTTCTTGAATGAGCCAGTTGTCCTGAACCCTGAGTAGCTCTACACGCCATGTCTCCATTCTTACGGCATAGGAATTCTGGAAAAGAACCTGCAGATGAATCCGCAAAGCTCCAGCGCTCGTTTCCTGGGAATGGGCGATGTGGAAGAGTGCTGTTTCCACTTCGAAGGCATCAAAAAGTCTGCGGACATTGTCCTCCTCATTTTGCTTTAAATGCTGTGCGTAGGAATTCAAATACGCCTGTATATCTCTATTGCCGAAAGATTGCTGGATATTCTCGAAAAATTCACCGACTGTCCTTTCGGTCTCCTGGAAAGCAAACAGAGGCATGAAACCGAGAAAAAGCAACACGCAGAGAAGCCAACTAATTTTTTTCATGATTCACAATAATCTATTATTCTTATCAAGTTAATATTATATCAAAAACTGTTGGATTGGGAAATAACACCCCCTGAAATATGACGGCATAACGGCGCGGATCTTCTGAAATAGAAGATTTCATACCGCGATTTTTTCCGAGAGCTCGCATGATTTCAATTCCATAAAGAGCAATTTTTGTGCCATATCACACCCTTCAAGACATTCGAGATCCCGTCTAATATTTTTTTGTTCGGTCATCACCCTCTTCGCAATATTGTAAATAAAATTTACATCACGAGCGGTGTCTACCCCCCAATACGAATGCCGGTCTAAGCATCTTTTCTTGCCACAGGACGTGCACACGCATCAAATTGAAGATGCGTGATCAACGTGCACTTTAAAAAAGAATCGATTTTTAATCCTCGAAGTCTTCCTCCCAGGTTACAAAACTGTGGAAATACACTTTGTCCCCTTCGTCCAATCCCCGCGTGATCTCTGTGATGTGCGAGGAAGAGGCACCAAATGCCTCCACGGCGTAAAACAACCCCTTCTCCGCATCGACATCATCCCCGCAGGTATAAAAATCCAGAGCTCCATAGCCAAATTCCGGCCATGTGTGCGTGGAAATATGGGATTCTGAAATAACGACCACTCCACTCACACCCGATGGCGGAAACGTGTTGAAAGACACGGCCCAGACCTGCGCTCCAGCTTTTTCCGCGGCCGCAACGAGTATTTGCTGTACGCGGGATACACTGCTGATGATCTTAGGGTCGCAGCCCGAGGCTTCGACAATATAATGATGGCCGACCGTCTTATGTTTGACTTCAGGCATGCTTGTTCTCCTCCCAAGCTACATAAAGCGTCACTGATTTTAATACTAAAAAGCCGACTTAGCAACAACCAGTCTGAATTATTCATAAAAACGGAGGCGCTTTACGGATGTCACTCGATATGCTATAAATAGCTCTGGTAAAAAAATGAATATTCCTCAGATACTCATCAGCCTTTTCGTCGTGCTTTTCGCCATCACCATACACGAAGCTTCCCATGGATGGGCGGCCTACAAAATGGGAGACCCTACAGCTTATGCAATGGGACGGATCACTCTGAACCCCGTCGCTCATATCGACCCCATAGGAACGATCCTGCTCCCGCTCATCCTCGTGATCATGGGGGCTCCTCCTTTTGGCTGGGCCAAACCTGTTCCCGTCAACCCTCTGAATCTAAAAGACCCAAGACGGGATAACCTGATCATCTCTGCGGCAGGACCTCTTTCGAACTTCAGTTTGGCATTTATCGCATTCCTCGGGATCCAATTGTTCAAATTCATGAATCCCGGTCTATTCCAAACGTACGGCGGATTTTCCGGACTCTCATCCGGTATCTTTCTGATCCTGTATTACACAGTTTTGATCAACATCATACTGGCAATATTCAACCTCATCCCCATACCTCCTCTCGACGGCAGTGGGGTACTGATGGGTCTGATCTCAGAAGAAGCAGCCGAGAAATACGAGCGGATCAGGCCCTACGGGTTCATTATCCTCCTGCTTTTGATCATGACCGGATTTATCGGACGGATCCTCGGCGGGATCATGCGCTTTGTCAATATTTTTATTTTTTGAAGCAAGACCATGGGTGAACAAAGGAAAAAGGTCGTTTTTAGCGGATTGCGGCCCACAGGTCCCTGCCATCTGGGACATCTTGCCGGAGCTCTACGTAACTGGATCAAATTGCAAGATCAGTACACGTGCTACTATTCGATCGTCACGTGGCATGCTTTTAGCTCCGAGTACATGAATCATCCTGTCATAAAGGATTACACATTCGAAGTCGCGGCGGACTGGTTGAGTATCGGATTAGACCCTCAGAAAAGCACGATCTTTATCCAATCGGAAGTCAAGGAGCATGCAGAACTTCACCTGCTACTGTCCATGATTATCCCCCTCCCCTGGCTCCAAAGAGTGCCCACGTTCAAAGAAATGCAGAAGGAGCTTAAAGACAAAGACGTCAACACCTATGGATTCCTGGGTTATCCCGTCCTCCAGACCGCAGACATCATCCTCTACAAAGGAGAGGTGGTCCCTGTCGGAGAAGATCAGGCGTACCACCTGGAGTTGGCCAGGGAGATCTCAAGACGTTTCAACCGGCTCTACGGAGACATATTTCCTGAGCCTCAGATCCTGCTCACAGAGGTCCCCAAATTGGCCGGAACCGATGGGCGTAAGATGAGCAAATCCTTCGGGAATTCCATATTCCTCAAGGATTCCCCGGAGATCCTCCGAAAAAAAATACAGCCCATGATCACAGACATCAGGCGAAAGAGGCGAACCGACCCAGGAGAGCCAGAGGACTGCCCCGCATTCACTCTCCATAAGGCATTTGTGGCTGAGGAGCAAAGACACGCAATCGAAGAGGGATGCAGGACCGCCGGAATAGGCTGTTTGGAGTGCAAGAACATCGTCATCGAAAAATTGATCCAGATCTTGACACCCTTCTGGGAAAAGAGGAAACATTTCATCGAAAATCCTGATATGGTTTGGGATGTCCTCGAAAAGGGGAACACCAAAGCCCGCAAGGTCGCACAGCGGACGATGGAAGAGGTCAGGACCGCCCTTGGGTTTTGACAGGGCTCTACAGTGACGAAGCTTGATGGATAGTTCTATAGAATCTCCAGGATACCAGGTCAATCTCGACGTATTTCAAGGGCCCTTGGACCTTCTGCTTTTTTTGATCAGGAAGAAAAAGATCGATATCCACAACATTCCCATCGCCACGATCACGCGAGAATATCTGTCCTATCTTGAAAACAAAGAACGCATAAACCTGGAGCGGGAGGCGGAATTTTTGTTTGTGGCCGCACTCCTTATTTATATCAAATCACAGATGTTGTTGCCGCGGGAGAAGCCACTGGAAGATGAGGAGGACCCCCGACAAGTCCTTGTCAACCGTCTTTTGGAATACCAAAAGATCAAGGCGGCTTGCTCCATCCTGAGGCAAAAGGAGGAGCACGAACTCCCCAAATGGAAAAGAGACATCCCCGCTCCCAAGCTATTGAGTGAGGAGTTGGATCTCACAGAAGTTTCCTTGTTCAACCTTGCGGAAGCCTTTTTTATTCTCATGAAGAGGAAAGAAAGGGAAAACGTCCAGATTATCAGGGGAAAAGAGTACTCCATGGAAGCGAAGATGAACGAGATCATCGAATTTCTCAGGAAGAATCGATATCTCGATTTTAATGAATATTTCGAACGCCAGAATACGATCGAAGAGGCGCTTGTGAGCTTTTTCTGCCTTCTCGAGCTCATAAAGGCCAGAGTGGTTTATGCGGTTCAAGAGACGCTGTTCCAAACCATCAAAGTCTGGCTTCGCAAAGAGAGCCGAATATGAGCGTGCAACTCAACGACATCATCGAATCCCTTTTGTTCGTTTCAGCCGAACCTTTATCCATAGAGAAGATAAAGAGTGTTCTCACAGGTTATTCAGAAAAAGAGATCGAACGCTCCATAGACCTGCTCCTCGAAAAATACAATTCCCGGTCTGGGGGCATACAGATCATCAGAAGTGCCGGGGGATATCTTTTCGCAACACGAGCCGAACACGACCCGTGGATCAGGCGGCTCCTACAGGTCAACCGGAAGAATAAGCTCTCGCCAGCCGCTCTTGAAACCCTGTCCACGATCGCCTATCACCAACCTATCACGCTTGCCGAGATCTGTGCATTCCGTGGAGTGGACGCCACTCATTCTCTCAAGACATTGCTCCAAAAAAAACTGGTCAAAATCGTCGGGCGAAAAAAGAGCCCGGGGAAACCTTTGATCTACCGAACCTCCGAAAGATTTTTGACCTATTTTGGATTGGATAGTCTGAAAGACCTTCCTTCGCAGGAGGAGATCTCAAAGCTTTTGGAGGAGGAAACAGATGAGGACTAAAAATAGCAATACATTACAGAATCACGGTCCCCATGTTCTGTTATTGATGCTTTTCTTTTTACCGGTGATATTCTGTGGAACACAAGACCTCGATGTCAAAAAGCCTCCCCTCGACCGTCATGAGCCATACAATTTCAAGGGCAAAAGCGGAATGGTCGTCGCAGCCCATCCCCTGGCGGCCGAAGCGGGGGTGGAGATGCTGAAAAGCGGAGGGAACGCTATCGATGCCGCTATCGCGACAACATTTGCCTTGAACGCGGCTGAACCCTTTGCTTCGGGAATAGGAGGAGGGGGCTTTATGGTGATCTACCTGGCTCGAGATAAAAAAGTCACAGCCATTAACTTCCGAGAGAAAGCTCCGGCCAAAGCTTTCCCTGAGATGTACCTCCAAAACGGCGAAACCAACGAGGTGTTGAGGAGAACCCATGGTTTGGCGGTTGCCGTGCCCGGTGCACTGGCAGGCTGGTCCTACGCGTTGGAGAAATACGGCACAAAGTCCCTCCGCGATGTCATGCAGAGAGCGATCCAAATCGCGGAAGAGGGATTCCCCGTGAGCGTAACTTTCAGCAAGATCAACAAGGACGAGTACGAGAAGCTGCTCGAAATGTCGGGAGAATCCAGCTGTTATCTTAACGAAGGTCTTCCATTCGAACCGGACGACTTGTTCCGTAACACTGAGCTGGCGGATACCTTCCGCCTTATTGCATCCGAAGGGATCGAGGCCTTTTACGAGGGGGCGTTAGCCCAAAAGATCGTCTCCTCCGTCCAAGCGAAGGGCGGAATCCTCAGCCATGACGACCTGGCGAGCTATTCTCCCGAGGAACACACACCCATAAAAGGACAGTACATGGACTATACCCTCTTCAGTGCGCGACCTCCAGCGTCGGGGGGACTCCATATCATTCAACTTCTAAATATCATAGAGAACTGGCCCATCCAGGAATGGGGCCACAATTCTATTCCTTACATCCACCATCTGAGCGAAGCCTTCCGATTTACCTTCGCCGACCGGGCTCGATACCTTGGAGACCCCGATTATGTCCCGGTTCCCGAGACAGAACTTACCTCAAAAGCCTACGGAAACGAGCTCGCTTCAAGAATCAAGCCCGACAGCGTTCTTGACACATACCCGTACGGTGAGTTCGACGAAAAAGAGAACGAGACAGAGAGCACGACCCATCTTTGCGTGATCGATAAAAAAGGGAATATTGTTTCACTCACGCAGACCATCAATCATTTTTTCGGTTCGGGAATAATGCCAGAAGGCACCGGGTTTCTTCTGAACAATGAGATGGATGATTTTTCCCGCGATCCCGAATCTCCGAATGCGCCTCGTCCCCACAGACGCCCTTTGAGCTCTCAGGCACCTCTGATCTTGTTCTATGGGGAAGATCCTCTTTTAGTCCTCGGTTCACCCGGGGGGACACGGATTTTCCCCACGCTGACACAAATCATCCTCAATGTTATCGCATTCGACATGTCCCTCGATGAAGCGATCGAGGCTCCTCGGTTCTTTTCCTATTCTGTCCGCGGCGAGAGCCGCCCCATCGCTCTAGAATCCCGGATATCTCCAGACATCATCGGCGCACTCGAGGCATTGGGCCATGAGGTTCGCATAAGAGAGGATTACGATAAATACTTTGGCGGCGCTCAAGGGATCTTGATCCATCCAGGAAAAAAGATCATCAATGGCGGCGCAGATTCCCGCCGGGATGGCTATGGCGCCGGCTACTGATCCCAACTCCTAAACCTGGATTATTCACGAGCCGATGTCGCCGCAAAGTCGAGGCAGGGGCCCCTGAAGATGTAGTGAACTACCTCGAAGGGGCTACAACGAAGGTTTTGGGATGAGATCGGTGGGATAGGTTGGGTCGACGCCCGAAGGGTAAAAGATGCGGCCAATAGAAAATAGAATGCTTTTAAAATATATGTTTGGCAGCAGATTTTATGAATAATCCAGAATCGAAGAGGATTGCACAAACGGCCCATTTTGAGTATCCTAACACATTGTCGCCTCATTGCTGTAAATTTATATGTTTAAAGGGTAAGGACATGAAAAAAACAATGATCCTCGTGTTTGCTTTGATGTGGCTGTTTTCTCTTGCTGTGTTTGCCCATAAATACCGTGCGGAAAATCTCCCTGAATTCGAACTTCCCAATCTGATCACATCCGCGGGACAGAGTGCAGACGTTCAAATGGCCTCGGTTCTCGCAAAAAGAGCCGGCCTCGACTCTGTTCTGAAAAAAACAGCCACAGCCAAGGACCTGGGCGGAATCAAAACGCTAACGCTGGTTTTGGGCGCGAGCTTGAAGGGATTGGGAGCCGCGGGAATCGATGTCGATGATGAGAAAGAAAGAGTGAGAGAGCTCATCGCGGAGGCCCAAAAAATGGGAATACCGCTCCTCAGCCTTCACCTGGGAGGAAAGGCCCGAAGAGGCCAGCTGACTGACCAGATAATCACCGAGTTCCTCCCTTCATCTCAGCTGGTTATCATCGTCAAATCGGGTAACTTCGACGGCTTTTTCAGTAAAATATGTGAAGAAAACGACGTCCCCCTTGTCGAAGTGGAAAAAACTGTCGATGTTCTGACTCCTCTTAAGGAAGCTTTCCGCTGATCTTTCTGCGATAGCCGTGAAATGTAAACGCTTTTGGCACATGAAGGAGAGATCGGAGCATCGGTCTTTAGCCGTTCCTTTCGTTTTCCACGTTTAGATCACTGATGCCAGAATACGTCCTATTCCTCTCGATGGTTGTCCTGTTTGCGATCCTTGCTATGGGATTCAAGCTACCCATCGGCGTCTCTCTCGCGTTCTCTGCTGTTGCGGGTGCGATTATGGGGGGGGAGGGATTGGCATTGCGCCATTTAGTCGAGGGAAGTTTTGGCTACTTCGACACCATCCTGATCATAGTCACAGCCATGATCTTTATGAAGATCCTTCAAGCCTCGGGAATCCTGGATACCATCACAGCCATCCTCCTCAGAACATTCTACAGGCGAAAAGTCACCCTTCTTTTCACTGTCATGGTTATCGTCATGTTCCCGGGGATGATCACGGGTTCCTCCACCGCTGCCGTGCTCAGCACTGGCGCTCTGGTCGCTCCGGTCCTGATCAAGCTAGGCCTTTCCAAAGTCAAGACGGCCGCACTCATCGCCATGGGAGGGATCTTAGGCATGCTCGCTCCACCCGTTAACATTCTCGTCATGATCATGGGAGGTGGGGTGGATATGCCTTATGTCGGGCTCACCATCCCTCTGCTCATCATCGTTATCCCATTGGCTATAATCATCTCTCTATGGATCGGTTACAAAGATATTCAGATCCTCGACACAGCACGCATGGAAGCGGTCTTGCCCGAGTCCTATTCCAAAACATACGGCCTCCGGCTCTACCTGCCGCTTGCAGCCGTCATCCTACTGCTGAGCGTCCAGGGATTCACCTCTTCATTCATCCCGGACATCGGCATTCCGGCAATATTTCTTTTGGGATCTCTTGTGGGAATATTCTGTGCCCGACCTTTCAATTTTTTTAAGGTGACCCAGGAGGCTATAAAAGAATCTATGCCGATCCTCTGCATCCTTGCCGGCGTAGGCATGTTTATCCAGATCATGACTTTGACAGGAGGGCGGGGATGGACCGTAATGAGCTTTCTTTCGCTTCCCCCCGTTCTTCTCTATCTTGGAATCTCCATCAGCATGCCTCTTTTTGGTGCGGTTTCAGCTTACGGATCCGCATCGATCCTCGGCGTTCCCTTTATTCTCGCCCTCATTGACAAAAATGCGATCATCACATCCGCAGCTCTCTCCGCTGTTGCAGGCCTGGGTGACCTCATGCCGCCCACTGCATTGGCAGGGATTTTCGCCGCACAGGTCGTTGGTGAAAAAAATTACTTCAAAGTCTTGAGGTACTGTTTGGTGCCTGCCCTCTTTGAGCTTGCGATGGGCATCGGAGTGCTTCTCTTGGCTCCGTTCATAGAAAAAATCATATGAGATAGATCCATGATAAAGATCCTTTACCATTTGATCGTCCTTTTTTTGACTATCAACTTGATCTGGTATCTGTTCAGAGAAAAACAGTTTTGGGCTCAAGTGAGCACAGCTATTGTGCTTGTTATGTTTCTTCTGCGCCTTTTCCTTATCAAGTAACTGGATCGTTCATAAAAAATGTCGATGTATATGCCAATAAAAACAAAGATCAAAAAATACCATATCATCGCGGTCGGCCTCTTTGGATTGGCAGCCCTCCTGTGCGGTTTGACGGGTGTGAGATTCAAGAGCATGCATCAGAAGGACACATTTTATCCGAGTGCAGGACTGTTCAGACAGTTGAAGCTCAGCGATTATTTTCCCGCACTCGCCGATACTCCTGGTGACACAGACGTGTATTGCTTCAAGGGAGACGAACGAGGAGGGAATCTTCTGATCCTCGGGGGAACCCACCCCAATGAGCCAGCAGGCTTTATAACAGCTGTGCTTCTTCTTGAAAATATTTCGGTTACTCAAGGCACGGTCTTTATCGTGCCGCAGGCCAATCTCAGCGGTTTTACACATAACGATCCATTCGAGGGAAATCCCCAAAAGTTTTCTCTAGTGACTCCGGGAGGACTCAGGTGGTTTCGATTCGGATCACGATTGACCAATCCCATCCACCAATGGCCAGATCCTACGCTTTTCACCAATGCAGCGGGACAGGCCTTATCCGGCGCAGAGGTCCGCAACCTCAACAGAAGTTATCCGGGCAAAGAAAACGGTCATCTCACCGAGAAAATCGCCTTCGGGATCGTCAATCTCATCACAGAGGAGGCCATCGACCTATCCATCGACCTCCATGAAGCGGCTCCAGAGTATCCCGTGGTCAATGCCATCGTCTTTCACGAAAATAGCGCCGAGCTGGCAGCCATCGCGAGCATGTCGCTCCAGATGGAAGGACTGGACATACGCATGGAAGCCTCACCGCCCAGTCTGCGCGGCCTCAGTCACCGTGAATGGGGAGATTTTACCGACTCGATGGCCATTCTTCTCGAAACCGCCAATCCTTCGCATGGTCGACTCAAAGGGAAACCAACAGAAGCCTTGATCACCGAAGGCAAGGATCCCAACTATGTGAAAGCAGCCCGGCTGGGGATGCTTTTTGTTCCCTACGGCGAAGAGGGCATTCCTATCGACGAACGAGTGGCACGCCACCTTGCTGCCGTCGAAGCCCTCGTCACAGGATTACAGGAGTTGGACCCGGACCTCGTAATAGAAATCGAGGACTTTCCAGCGGCCCCTACAGTGGAGGAACGGGGGATCGGTCTCTATCTTCACTCCCCAAAATGAAGCTAAGTTAAGTTTTTACCTATATTTAGGATTGACAAACACCCAGCACATAAGATAGTATATTGCATCGTTTAGATAGAGAATATGGAAATAATAATCGCAAATAACTCAGGATTGTGTTACGGAGTTAAAAGAGCTTTGCAGATCGTAAAAGAGACTTTATCCGAAGAAAAGGGCAAAGTCTACACTCTTGGTGACCTGATCCATAATCCCCAGGTCATTAACGATCTTGAGAAACAGGGGATCCGGTCTCTAGAGGATCTGGATGATATCCAACAGGGCACTGTGATTATCCGAAGTCATGGAGTATCTCCCGAAATATATAAAAAGATTGAGGAGAAGAAGATCAAGATCGTCGATGCCACCTGCCCGATCGTCAAACGCATCCAGAGGCTTGTGGAAGCTCTGGCCAAGGAAGAGGAAGAGATCGTTATCGTAGGCAATAAAAATCATCCGGAAAGCAGAGGTCTGATCGGATACAGCCAGGGGAGGGGAATTATCATCGAATCAGAGCTACAGGCAAAAAAATTGCCCCATAAAAAAAAACGTGCCGTCCTCGTTCAGTCCACACAGGACATGGATCTTTTCCAGAAGGTCGTCGTTGCTCTTCTTGAAAGAACAGAAGAGCTAAAAGTCTTCAACACGATCTGTCAGTCGACGCAAACACGCCAGAAATCCACGTCTGAGCTTGCATCTCGCGTGGATACTCTTTTTATTATAGGGGGGAAAAACAGCTCGAACACCCACAAATTATTCCAAATTTCGAAGAGAGTCCTGCCTAACACTCATTTTATCGAGAATTCTGCTCAGATCACGCCTGAAATGTTGAAGGGAGCCAAAAAAATCGGGCTTTCTGGGGGTGCTTCCACTCCTCCAGAAGCGATCGAAGAAGCCGTCGTCAGGATCAAATCTAGCTTCGAACAGCAAATACAAAGGGAGAAGATAGTTCAATGTCAGAGTTAACGAAAAACACCAAAAAAGAAGATGCCATCTCATCCAAGGAGTACGAAGACCTTCTTGATCAGTACCAATTCAGCGCCAAGGAACTGAGCCCGGGAAAGCTTATCAAAGGAAAGGTCATCAAGGTAACCCCCACACATGTCCTTGTGGATGTTGGTTCAAAATCCGAAGGGATCATCCCGCTGGAAGAGTTCGGGGATACCAAAGACATCAACGCGTTGGAGCCCGGAAGTGAGATCGAGGCGATCCTGGAGAAGAGTAATCTCCGAGAAGGCTACCTTTATCTCTCCAGAAAAAAGGCTGTCGCTCAGAAAGCTTTGGATAATCTGGAGACCGCATTTCTCCGTAACAACTGGATCGTAGGCAAGATCACCCACAAAATTCGCAATGGTTATACAGTCAACGTCGGGATAGAAACATTCCTTCCCGACTCCCATGCGGATGTCCGTCCTGTCAAAGACCCTGAAAAGATGATCGGAAACATTTATAAATTCAAGGTTATAAAGTTTGACCGCAAAACAGAGAATGCCGTTCTCTCCAGAAAGCTTCTTCTCCAGGATGAAAAAGAGAAGAGGAAAAAACGCGTCTTCGACCAGTTGAGCCGCGGGAAAAAGATCAAAGGCAAAGTGAAGTCGCTGACAAATTTTGGCGCCTTCGTGGACCTGGGAGGGATCGAAGGACTTCTCCACATATCCGATATGTCTTGGGGCAAGATCAATCATCCCTCGGAGATCTTCGAGGAAGGCCGAGATATCGAAGTTATCATCCTCGATTTCGATGAAAAGGAAGAAAAGATCTCTCTCGGGTATAAACAACTGATTCCGGACCCATGGCAGGATATCGAATCCAGGTACTTTGCGGGCCAAAAAATTACGGGAAAAGTAATGAGCCTCACAGATTTTGGGGCTTTCGTAGAGTTAGAGCCGGGGGTCGAGGGCCTTGTCCACGTGTCTGACCTGACCTGGTCCAGAAAACTCGTCCATCCCAAAAAAATTCTTGCGTTGGGGGAGGAGGTCACTGTAACCATACTGGACCTCAATTCTGAGACGAAAAGAATATCTCTGGGACTCAAACAAGTCAGCCCTCATCCTCTCGAGGTCTTCAAACAAGCGTATAGCCCAGGATCGAGGATCAAAGGCAAGATCACCAGCATCACTGATTTCGGAGCATTCATGGAAGTGGAAAAGGGAATCGAGGGCCTCATCCACATCTCCGATATCAGCTGGGAAAAAATCAAGCACCCCTCCGACAAACTAAAAGTTGGAGACGAAGTCGAAGCCATCATCCTGAATATCGATGTGGATAAACAGAAACTATCCCTCGGTATCAAACAGTTGGAAGGGGACATTTGGGAGGATTTTTTTCAGAGACACAAGATCGGAGATCTGGTGAATGTCAAGATCGTAAGATTGGCCAGTTTCGGTATTTTTGTGGAGATCACACCCGGAATAGAGGGAGTTGTTTTCCTTTCGGAACTGGACGAAAAGAAGGTCGAGGACCCTGCGGAATTATTCTCTCTAGGGGAAGAAAAACTGGCAAAAATCATCAAGCTCAGCCAGAAGGATAAAAAAATATCGCTGAGTTTTAAACAGGCACAAATCGAATTGCAAAAGATAGAATATCAAAAATATGTCAGGAGCCAAGATGGCAGGCACACTCTTGGTGATATCATGAAGGATCAACTCAAAACCATCAGCACCCCCAAAAAAACAACGAAAAAAAAGGAGAAACCAAAGGAGGAAACAGATGATAAAAGCTGATTTAATCAACCAAATCGCTAGGGAAATGAACATTTCCAAACAAGAGGCAGAAGCAGGTGTCAACCTCTTTTTTCAGATGATCAAAGATGCTCTGCAGAGAGGCGAAGAGATCGAGTTGAGAGGATTCGGCAGTTTTCGTTTCCGACAAAGACAAGAACGTTCAGGAAGAAATCCCCGGACGGGTGAACCTGTAAAGGTTCCTCCGAAAAAAGTATTGTATTTCAAACCGAGCAAACTCCTCAAGAGTATGATCAATAAATAATGAAATACATCACCGCTCCCTGGAGAGAAGAATACGTCAAGAAGGCATCCAAGATGACAGAATGCATCTTCTGCCAGGCCATCGATACGAAAGAGGACAGGAAGGCACTCATACTCTACAGGGGAAATCACAATTTTATCATCTTGAACAAATACCCTTACACACCCGGACATTTAATGATCGCTCCTTACCTCCACATTGACTCCATCGAAAAAGCGGGCAAAGAGACAACGGATGAGATGATGGATTTGCTGAAACTCAGCCTTAAAATCTTGAGACAACACTATCGGCCCCAAGGCTTTAACACAGGTATGAACATAGGGCGCAGCGCTGGTGCGGGTGTGGCCGATCATTATCACCTTCATGTGATCCCTCGCTGGACCGGAGATTCAAACTTCATGCCCCTTACCGGCAAGACCAGAGTTGTCATCGAGGGATTGGATTCTTCCTACGATAAACTTGTTCATCTCTTCCATGAAGGAGAATAAAGACTCTCTGATAAATCGGAGGAGCACTCCAGCCAAGAGGTTAATCATGAATTTTGAATTCTCGGAAGACCAAAAGCTTCTTCAAGAAATGATCAGAGAGTTTGCCCAAAAAGAGATCCTGCCGCACGTCAAACACTTGGAAAAAAACCACATATTTCCGAGAGAACTTTTGAAAAAACTGG
>Ga0180438_10006670_pt1 | contig 15529 bp, 11 predicted proteins | sample SS_ome_12_FD_132455 | JGI IMG/M metagenome (GOLD analysis project Ga0180438, IMG submission 132455) | Hypersaline lake sediment archaeal communities from the Salton Sea, California, USA - SS_3_D_2 metaG | ecosystem: Environmental > Aquatic > Non-marine Saline and Alkaline > Hypersaline >...
GCATCCGCTTCATCGCAACCGCTCAATACTATGCGAACGGCCGCGCGGAAGAATTCGTGGGAAAAGTCATTAAACACTATAAAAGAGAAGATATCATTATTGCGACTGGTGTCATACCCCAGCCGATAGATTATAGATCAGGTGTTTTTTCGAAAGATACCGATATCGCCAGATTTGAAAAAGAATTCGAAGGGAGCCTGAAGAGAATGGATGTGGACTATGTGGATATTTTTAACCTTCCTTTCGCCGCAAAAAAAGAATCGGTCCTGTTCGAACCTGTAATGAATTCGATGGAAAAAATCAAAAAGGCGGGAAAAGCCAGGTTTTTAGGTATAGGTACGCATAGTTTCGTTCCGGAAGCTTTACGCGCCGCTGCGGACAGCGGCTTTTATGATGTGGCTGTGATCGCTTACAACTTCCAGATCAAAGATATCGAAGAAAGAAAAAAAGCCATCGCTTATGCAGCGGATAAGGGAATGGGGATTGTTGCCATGAAGACCATTACGGGTGAGACGTGGATGACCGGGAAACAAGAAGCGGTCAGTGATCCCAGGGCAGCTCTCAAATGGGTGCTGCAAAACGAAAACATCCACACCTCTGTCCCGGGTATAAGTACATTCGACCAGCTGGAAACGGATCTCTCTATAATGGAAGATCTCACCCTGACAGCTGAAGAGAAAAAATATCTGGAATTAGCGCGCATCAACCATAAAGACAGCCTCTTCTGCCAGGGTTGCGGGACCTGTCTGACACAATGTTCAACAGCGCCTGATATCCCGACACTGATGCGCTGCTACATGTATGCCTATGGCTATCGAGACCTTGCCCTTGCCACAAGAAACATTGAATCCGTTAAGGATAACCCCATCGCCTGTGCTGATTGTTCCTCTTGTGTGGTGAAATGTCCGATGGGCTTTGACGTCAAAGAAAGGGCCCTGGATATCATACGGTTAAGAGATTTTCCGCTGGAATTTTTCGCATAGAAATTGGGCCTGTCCCACTTTTCACGGAATTTCTCCCATAAAATTATGAACTGTCCCCTTTTTTATAAAATTATGGACTGTCCCCGCTTTCACGAGTGAAACACGGGAATCTAACCTTATTCATTTCAGACAAAGCGCGGTAATCTCAACAATGTGTCATGACAAACGAAGCACAGCACTCACTTGATGTTAAACAGGCAGAGAGAAAAGTTGGCAGCACTCCCCCTTTCAACAGGGATTATCCCCCATTTCAGGAGTGCCAAATGTTAAGACCCGATCCGTTAATTCGCTGAGTTCAGTTGGAAATCGAAAGGTTTATTGCGCCGCTGATTCTTTTTTCATACGACAACAGCATGTATTGTAGAAAAGGCTCAAGATGGCCAGGAGCGCACCGGCAATGATAATAATTATTTTTGCCCAGGGTTGACTCAAAAAGAAAATAGCTAACACAACGATTGCCAAAGCAAGGAGAAAACGACAGAAACATAATTTCATGATACTCCTCTCCTTTTACAAAAAGTTTTACTTATCCTATAAAAAAAAATAATAATATTCAAGTATTAAATCGATCAGCCTACGAGCACAAAAATGTCCACTACGAATGAAGTGGCCATCAAGTTTTTTTCCCCTATTTTATCACTGGTCGCGACAGGCTCATGAAGGGTGGAAACGGCGGAGACGAAGTGCGTGGAAGTCTCGTTTCGTGGACTGAAACGATCGCGTTCCTCCGCCGTCACCTCGTCAGATAAAACTGGATGAAAAAGAATTAATTTTTAAAATGTCGAGCGCAGAGATGAAATCTCTTTAGTTCTGCCTGAAAATTGTCTGGAATTTTGGAAATATTTCGCCCACCCTCTTCTTGTATTCTAAAAACTCATCTCCAAATTTTTCTTCAAGATATTTATCCTCTTCTCCAATAAATATCTTAAATACACCATAAATAAATACAGGAACAATCAATCCTATCAAAGAATTTATAAGTAAAATAATTCCTGGAACAATAAACACTATCCAAGCGGCATAAAGGGGATGCCTGAAAAAAGCATAAGTCCCCTTTGTTGCGAGCTTGCCTTCATGAAAATATTTAAATATCGTTTTTACAGAAATGAGATAGATGGGAACACCTGTAGTCACAAGAAGTATCCCCAAAACCTGAGTGATAATGCGTGGGATGGGGATAGAGAGATGAGACATCCAGAGAAAATGCACAGTAAAAATAGTTGCTGTAAAAAAAAATGATATTAATGTTAATTTGAGACCGACTCCTAGGAAAGTCATATGTTTTTTCTTTTTCTCAGACATTCTTTTTCCCTCCAGATTCTAAGGCAACAAGATGAAGTGGCTTATCTCATATTTTAAGATATCCAATATTAAGACACGATCCGCTATTAAAAGCAAAGACACGATCCCATTTTCTGTCATTGCGTGCAGCATGGCAATCTTATAAGAAAGATGCATTTATTTCGATGTGATTGCCACGTCACTGCGTTCCTCGCAATGACATTGGAAATTGAGGATTGTCACTTTTTTTTGTTATTGCGAGCGAAGCGTGGCAATCCCCTAGGGAAAAATTGTGACAATTTCATATTTTCAAATGTCAAATAAAAAGATTTAATGCCCTTATTCTATAATCATGACCTTTATATGCGAAGGATACTTTTTAGAGCGATGCACCCTATGAACTGCTTTCTGAAAATCCTCTTCCTTAGCATGATAGATATCCACAAACTTTTGGGGATTTCTGTCAATCACTGGAAACCAGGTGCTCTGAATCTGCACCATGATCCTGTGTCCCTTTCGGAAACAGTGGCTCTTGTCACGAAGGTCAAACTCGATCTTTGTCACCTTGTTAGGGACCAGAGGTTCAGGATGTTCAAAGCTTTGTCTATATTTGCTCCGGAAGACCTCACCGGCGAGAAGCATCTGGAAATCTCCCATTCTGATATTCTGGGGATTCGGCTGATTATCAGAAGCATTCCCGGGATAAACATCAATCAGTTTCACAATCCAATCCGCATCCGTTCCGGTCGCGGATACGTAGAGGCTGGCGATTATCGGCCCGGCTATAGTGATGTCCTCTGTGAGAAGTTCGGATTGATACACCAGAACATCAGGCCGGCGGGATGCAAACCTCTGGTCTTCAACCATCCAGAGGTGTCCCTGGTTTGTTCGGATTTCTGAAGACCAGGGCACAGGTCTATCCGGATCGCTCACATAAGAATCAAGAGCCCTATCTGATTCTTCCGAGGGAGGATCAAAGGAAAGTTTCCCGTTAGCATGAAGATAGATATTTCTCTTTTGAGCGTTTTTTGGCGGCCATTGATCATAGGATTTCCATTCATTCGATCCTGTCTCAAAGACTAAGGCCTCGGGTAAATCCAGCTCTCCCTTGTCTTTCAGGTAATAATTAAAGAAAGGCAATTCCACGTTTTCCCTGTAATACTCCCCTGTTTTTGTGTCGAATCGAATGTTCCCCAAAGCATCCCCGTCCATCGATGCCCAACCTCCATGGAGCCAGGGCCCGATCACAAGAATGCTCTTATTCCCGGGATTTTTCTCTTCTATCGTGGAGTAGATACTCATCGGGCCATAAAAGTCTTCGGCATCGAACCATCCCGCCACATTCAAGATTGGATGTTTGATGTTATCCAGATGCTGGAGGACATCTTGTTTTTTCCAGTATTCATCATAATCACCATGCTCCATGTATTCATTCCAGGTGGGAACGGTGTCCCGGAAATAGAATTTATTCACATTTGAAACTGGACCCAGTTCCAGAAAGAATTTGTAGCCATCCGGCGTTCCGTAACTGAAACGGGCTGCACGTTGAGTTGACGGGCCAGTTCTGACACGGGCACTACCAGCCAGCCATCCGAAAGTGTACATCAGGCGAAAGGCTCCGTTGTGGTGAAAATCATCGCCGATCCACATGTCCGCCGGTGATGCCTGGGGCGAGGAGGCCTTCAGCGCAGGATGAGCATCGATCATCCCCATCACAGTGTGCCATCCGGGATAGGAGATTCCCCACTGTCCCACGCGCCCATTATGGTTAGGAATGTTTTTCAACAGCCATTCGATGGTGTCATAGGTATCGCTGCTGTCGTCTACGTCCTGTTTGGTGCGCTTGACGCTTTTGTGCGGCCACATCACGACAAATTCCCCTTCGGATTTATATTTTCCGCGACAATCCTGGAAGACAAAGATGTAGCCTTCCTCCACAAATGCCCAGGAGGGACCCAAGTTATTTCTGTATACATTTTCTCCATAGGGCGGGATGCTGTAAGGCGTTCGCCTCAGCATGATCGGATATTCTTGAGATGTGTCCACAGGAGCGTAGACCTGGGTAAAAAGCTTCACTCCGTCCCGCACCGGGATCATGATTTCTTTTTTCGAATAATGCTCTAGGGCGTAAGCGAATCGAAATCCGTTCTCGTTATCAGGATTCAGTTCCACTGACTTCTTGTAGTTCTTTATGGCCAGAGTTTTTTGACCGTCCTCCATGTACGCTTCCCCCAGACTGTCATAGGGATTAAAAGCATCGGGGAAAACCTGCACATTCAACTTAAAAATCTCGATGGCATCCTTGACTCTTCCCGATCTCAGCAGGCGATAACCCACAGTATTCAATTGGTACTCATCAAAATTGTAGGAGCCCGGGTGATTTTTTTTCAGGTCATGATACTGCTTAATGGCTGCCTGGACGTTTTCTTTGGTTACGGTTTCGAGCAGGACATCGACAAACGACCTTTTGACGGTTTCTTGCCCTGTATCTCCCGGGTAAGGATTCGGGCTCTCCATCGCTGTTGAGTAGCCAAAACTCAACAGGACGAAAATAATAAGGAATATATTCTTAAGCTTGATCATCTTTCCCTCCCAATTTTAAATTTGAAAGATTTCTTGTCGTTCCAGTCTTAATTGAACAACAATATTCAGGATTTTTTCAACAGATTTTTTTACTTATTCCTTTTGTCCGATCATAAAGAAAGACGCACTTTCTCATGGGATGGTTTACTTAAATGAAGGCTATCCCTTATTATTCTGAAGTGTTAAATGTTAAGACGCGACTCCTGATTCCATGCAATCACCGGCATCGCTGCCAGTCAGAGTCGGTGTAGAAGTGTTCAAGTTCTTTCCATAACTCTTTAATATCACAGACCATGATGACCAGGTCCTGCTTTTTTCCGGCCATATCCCGCACATAGTCAGGAATAAGGAGTTCCTCTCGAAATCCGAGTTTACGGAATATCCGCTGTGCAGCAATCTGAGGTCTCATCATCTTGACTATGACCTGATCCACGTTCTTCTCAACCGCAAGGAAATACAGCTCTCTCACCATGATCATACCCAATCCTTTGTGCTGGAATGGCCTGGCCACGATAACCCGAAGTTCGCCCTGGTGTTTGCGCCACTCTTCGCCGGAAAGCTCAAGGGCTCCATCTGCGATAATCTCATCATCCTGCACAGCGATCAGACGAAAGACATTGCTTTTCTTGGCTTGCTCAATCCTCTGTTGGACAACCTCTCTGTTCGTGACGTCAATCCTCAGGTATTTTCGGTCTTCAGGTGGAAGGGCAGAGTAGAATTTCATCAATCTGTCCAGATCTTTGGCCTGAAGTTCCCTGATCGTAACCTTTGTTCCGTCTTTTAAAGCCTCAATTTTATCCATCGCAATAAACCTCACGCATTAGGTGCTCAAAATATAGGGACTGCGTGCAGAAATGTCAAGCTCTTCACACTCCATTTCCAGAGAAAACAGCCGCGCTTTGCTCGCCATTTCAAGGAAAATTGAGAATCGCCCCCGATTTCTCCGACATCTTTTTGAAATTTCGAAAATAAAGAATTGTTCCCTTTATTCCATCCTATTTTTGAAATGTCGAATATTGATATGCAGCCCTTTCGCACCAACTCCTTTGCTATTTCTTCTTGTAGGGAAAAAGGGGCCTGTTGTACCAGCTCAGTAATTCGGTAACGTTTTTATAATGTCATTGCGAATGGAGTTAAGCAATCCCGTTGGATGAAATGCATTTTTCTATATGAGATTGCCACTTCACTTCGTTCATCGCAATGACATGGGTATGAGATTGCCGCGCATCGCTCGCAATGACAAGGGATATAGAGACTGTCTCCAATTTCTGAAATGTCGAATGTTGAGATGCGGCCCCTTTTTTATTTTTTTATTCGTACTTGAGGGCATCTACTGGATTGGCGACAGCGGCCTTGACAGCCTGAAAGCTGACTGTCAGCAGTGCGATGACCAATGCCAGTACCATGGTCAGCACAAAGGTGAACATGCCCAGATTTGTCCGGTAGGCAAAATCCCGGAGCCAGTTTTTCATGACAAAATAGGCAACAGGCCAGGATATGATATTCGCCAGCAAGACCAGAACGAAAAATTCCCTGCACAGCAGCAGTGTGATCTGAGGGGCAGAGGCGCCGAGCACCTTACGGATTCCGATCTCCTTGGTCCTCTGTTCTGCGGTGAATGAGGCCAATCCGAACAGCCCGAGACAGGCAATAAACACCGCAAGGATTGAAAAATACTTGAGGAGATCCCCCATTCTTTCCTCGGACCTGTAGTAATATTCAAAATCATCGACCAGGAATCTGTATTCGAAGGGGAAGTCAGGGATAACCTTCTGCCAGGTCTCTCTCACAAAATCCAACGAGGCTGATATGTTCTCAGAAGGGATTCTGATCAGGGTGTAAGAAAAACCCTGATCAGGCGGCCGCATGTATATGGCCAGCGGCTCTATCTTATTCCGGAGAGAATAGTAGTGAAAATTCTTCATCACACCGATAATCTTTCCGTCTCTGCCAGCAAAGGAAAATCTTTCTCCCACCACAGACTTTTTCCCCATGGCTTTCGCCACTTCCTCATTAACGATAAAGGCCTCTGTCTGATCTGTACCGTATTCTTTGGAAAAACCTCTCCCTTCTATCAGTTCAATCCCTATGGTTTCTATATAGTCATAACCCACACTGCACATGCCGATCAATATAATCTGGTTCGGGTCTTTGCCGTCCCAATCCGCTCCGCCGGAATTACTCCCAATATTAGAAGGTCTGGCATTCGCTCCAGTGACACTCAGAATTCGAGGATCCCTGACTAACTCATCCTTGAGCGCTGCGTAAAATCTCCCGCTTGCTCCTCTCATTGGAAGAAACACCAGGTGTTCCTTGTCATATCCGACATCTCTATTTTTCATGTAATGGAGCTGGTTATAAACAACCACTGTCCCGATGATCAAAAAGATAGACAGCGCAAACTGGACAACAACAAGTATTCTTCTGAAGAGAGAACTCCCAGCTCCAGACCTCAGGCTTCCCTTGATCACACTGACCGGTTGAAAAGACGAGAGAAAAAGCGCCGGATAACTCCCTGCCACAAGCCCTGTAAACAGTGTCACTCCGATGAATCCGAGGATAATCTGCCAGTTCCCAAGAATCCCTAATGATAACTCCTTTCCTGATAGATTGTTAAAAGGAGACATGAGAAGCGCAACGAGTATGACCGCAAAAGCCAGGGCAATAAAGGCGTAGATGACTGACTCGCCGTAGAACTGCCGGATGATATGGCTCTTAAGCGCACCGACCACTTTCCTCACGCCGACTTCCCTGGCCCGGTTGGCAGAGCGGGCGGTGGACAGATTCATGAAATTTATACAGGCAATCAACAGGACAAAAAACGCTATTAAAGAGAATATATACACATATTTAATCTGTCCCATATCTCTTCCGTAGCCGAAATATTGGTGAAGATGAATCCGCGAATACAGGGCAAGCTCAAGCTCTGTGACAGAATCCGGGACATGCTTCTTGATGAAACCGCGTATCTTCTCATTGACATCTTGGAGAGAAGCGCCTTTCTGGAGCTGGACAAAGGTTGCGATAGAATTCGAACCCATGCTGTCACTGACCGCCCCCACTTTTTCCAGCAGTGAATAAGGGAGCACCATGTCGAACTGGAGATAGGAATTTTTGGGGACATTTTTCATAACTGCCGTAACCTTCATGTCATATCTGTTATTGATTGAAAATGCCTTGCCGATAGGATCCTCCTCTCCGAAATACTTTTCCGCTATCTCTTCTGAAATAACCATGGAAAAGGGATCATCCAGCGCTGTCTGGCTGTCTCCTTTGACAAAAGGAAAAGTAAACACACGAAAGAAGGCCGGAGCCACAGCCACCAAGCCGTTTTCGAAAAAAGCCTTTTCTCCATAGCGTATTAACTGCCCCCCGACTCCTACATACTGGGTGGCTTCAATAATTTCAGGAAAATCCGCTTTGAGCGCTGGCGCCAGTGGATAGGGCGTTACGGTGACATGATACACCCGGCCTGAATAATACTGGTTCTCTTCAACCCTGTAGAGATAGGGAGCATTCTCATGAAATTTGTCGTAGCTCAACTCATCCAGGACCCAAATCAATATGAACAGGCAGCAGGCAAGTCCTATAGCCAGGCCGGCAATGTTGATGACGGAATAGCCCGGGTGTTTCCGGATATTTCGTAAAGCGACCTTAAAGTAATTTTTAAGCACAGCTCTTCTCCTTTTTTGCGGACCATTGAAATAAACAGTATTTTTAGCCTTTTGATGAACTTATTTTTTAATAATTCCGATTCTCTGCACTACGGCCCTTTCTCTGTTATACGAAGATCATCAAGAAAATGTTGTCATTTAAATCGTCTTATTCAAGGAGAAATTAGGGACAGTCCCCTATTTTTAAAATGTCGAATGTTGAGAGAAATTGAGGGAAGTCCCCAATTTTTTAAATATAGAGTGTTGAGATTCGGCTCATTTTACAATGTTCATAAAAAAGGAGTCAGGCCTTTGTGCTCAGCAATTAGGCAACTCCTTTGGCAATTATATTGAAGGCAAAAGTGTCATTGCGAGCGAAGCGTGGCAATCTCGTGGAGAGAAATTTTATTATTACGGGAATGGAGATATTTTTTTGTGAGATTGCCACGTCACTCCTTTCCTTGCAATGGCAGGCGAGTGAAATTGCCACGCTTCGCTCGCAATGACATCCAAAAAATGTTACCGAATTACTGAGCGAGTACAACAGGCTCCTTTTTTAGTAATTTCTTAGATTTTTTTTATAAGACGATAATTGTTATGATACGACGCTTTTACAATTCGTTGTCTTTTTTCCCCTTATCAATCTTTTTCCTGAGATAGCCAATGTTTCTGTCTATCTCTTCTTTTGCACATAATTTCCCATGTCCGGGTACGATGGTCGATATTTCAAGCTTGTTCAAGCGCTCGAGTTGAGCGACCCAAAGCTTCCACTCAATGAGACCGCCGAATCTGGTCGTCAACTCTGAGCCTTCATATATCGTATCCCCTGCGAAAAGAGTTTTCGATCTGGGATGATAGACAGAAAGCTCGCTCGGGACATGTCCAGGAGTCACCAGCACATGGATCTCCTCTCCGTCGATAGTCAATACAGTATCCTGATCGATCATCTCATCTGGTTCTGTAAGAACTACATTCCCGTATACACTATCCGCTTTCTCGGGAGGCCACCCATCCCTTTCGGCTAAAAATTTCTTATACTGCTCTCCAGGCATACGCCTGAACCACATTCCTGTAATTTTATGGGCTATGACTTTGGCTCCCTTTTTTTTTATGGCCTGCATTCCGAATACATGATCTGAGTGATTATGGGTCAAAATCAGATATATATCCTCATCTCCTTTCAATCTTTTTTCAGCGACTTGCCAGAGAAATTCACCAGAAGCAATGCTCATCCCAGAGTCAATAAAGACCACACTCCGGTCAGTGAAAATGATTCCTGCATTGACAGTAAACCCTTTTTCCGCACCATGATACAATCCTGTGACTGCAAGGACATTTTTGGTTATCTCCGTGATTTCCGGAGACCCCAATCCTGGAACCTGCTCATTCACAATCGATAAACAAGGATAAGATATCGCACAGGCAAATGCTAAAATTATGAACATTCGAAGAAGCTTATTTCTCATCTGAATCTCCCTTTGAGGCGAATCTTACTATTCATTAAAGATCAGCGCAATCTTTTGCCTCTGTTTGCATTTTAAGCGGACAATTTCCTTTACTTTTCTAAAGCCAGCACCGTGTTCGCAAAAACAAGCAACTTTCCATCCAGATGAACATCAGCCAGATAGAGCAGTTTACCGTCGCTTAAAATAATATAATGGATATTATTTCTTCTCTTTTCCCGTCGGCCGTCAGGGAATACTTCTTCATACGTCTCAAGACAGTAGATTTGATTCCAGCCGATATACCCGTCAAAATTATGATTCTCGATGGGATTGCCCGTATTTTCATCCTTGGTAATCTCCCCTTCCCATTTCAACCTGTTTCCTTCAACCTTCATAGCGGCATATCCCTGATAATCTGTCGCTGTTCCATCCGGTCTGATTATCGCCAGGCTCTGTTGAATCGCACCATGGCTGTCAACAACCATTTTCATCCGGATTCTGCCCTTTTGAATGACTCCGTCTTTCTGATTCACGAAGTTGACAAACTCTCCGCTCCAGACTCCGCTCTCTCTGAGGAATACATCCGTGGGCTGTTTTCCCTCTTCCGAAGAAAATTCCTCTCCGGCTGAAACAAATATAAAGACAACGAGCAAAAAAACTTTGATTAGTTTTCCCATTTTGCGCCTCATATTTATTTACGAATTAAAGCGCCTATAGTTACGCCTCGCAAGGTCGCCACTCCCAAATCTAGGCAACCTTCAGGGGAGGCGAAAAGAAAATGGGCAGTCACTCTTTCCGAAGAAAGCTAAAGAGAGAAATTCTTTCCACATACCGACTATTTATCAGCGAATACCTAGTACGCGGAAACAGTTCTTTTTAACAAAAAAATCAAATGCAAAGGCGCGAATCCTTTAACTGATTTGAATCTTTTTTCATGTTTTATTCGTAATATAAAAAAAGGAGTTGGAGGAAAAAGCAAAAAACCATGAAGTATGACAAGAGACCATCAGACCTGTTATTTGTCTTTTTCATCTTTTTAAGCTGGATTCTCATTTCCGAGTTTACCCCTTACCTGAATCGCATTTTCGATTTTCGGAAAATACATCTCTGGATCCTGCCGGCCATTCGAATGACCCTTATGTTCTTAGTCACTTATTTGTATGTCAGATTTTATGAAAAAAAATCCTTCTCCGAAGGCTTCCACTTCAGCTTTCAGAGAGTTGCGAAAAATCTGCTCTGGGCATTCGTCTTTGCACTCATAGACTCGGCAGCCATCATGGGATATCTTTTTTTGGTCGTTAAGCCCCTGACTCAAGAAGTCATCACAGCTTCTGGTGCAGTCTCTCAGCCGGTTCCTCCTCCCTTTTGGAGCCGTGCGCTCGAATATTTATATATCGTTTATGAAGGGATCATTGAGGTTTTCATTTTTATCGGATTTCTCTTCGACAGGTTGTGGAAAAGATGGAACTGGCCTTTAGCTCTCATTGTGGCCAACCTTGGATTTGCCCTTTGGCACTTCAACTACTGGAGTAAAGGCTTGCTGGAAGGAAGCCTGATGATCATTCTGACCTTTATTTCCGGAACCATTCATTCTCTCAACTACATGAAGACGAAGAACAGTCTGAGCCCGGCCATTTGTCATTTTCTGACTGATTCTCCATCAGCCATAAGAATTCTGTTGGGAATTATGCATTGAGTCGTTTAATTTTGAGACGCAACCCCTCAAGACTTTCAGAAGAGAACTCTCTGTGGCAATCTGCGTATAAATGAGTGTGCTTCGGTATATCCAAAACCTCTTGGATAATGTTTATAATAATAAGGATGATAGTGCCCAATCATTTTAATAAGGAGAATTCGATTTTAGTAAGGAGGGTTCAATGAAATTCCGCAGAATTATTTTTGTCTTCTTTATCCTGACTTTATTTTCCTCGCATGCCGATCTATGGGCAGAAGAAGAGCTCCCCATTGATTTTGAGCGCTACAGCGACCGGGTCCTTATCGTCAAATGCGGAAAATTATACATAGACCAGGTCATTGCCATCGCCACTCAAAAAGGCATTGTCATGATCGACACAGGAAAAGCCCCGACTCTGACTGCCGAATACCGGAAGATCATCGAGCGAGAATTCGGCAGAAACGATTTCACCTACGTGATCAACACCCATTTTCACTTCGACCACACAGACGGCAACCAGGTCTTCGCTGAAGCGGAGATTATCGCCCACGAAAGCAGCCCGGAAAGAATGCGTCAATTCGACAGGGAAAGACAGAATTTTGTTGCTGGCCGGAGGACTCAGATGGAACAATGGGAGAACCAGTTGAAGGCACTCGACCCGAACTCGGATGATGCCCAGCGGCTCCGTGAGATCATCAGCAGCCAACCCATCATGCTGGAGGACCTGGCAAATAACTATGTCCTCACTCTGCCAACGATCACTTTTAGCGACCGCATGACGCTGGACCTGGGCGATATAACTTTGAAAATGATTTTCTTCGGACAGGGTCGCCATACCGGAGACGACATCATCATTCACTGTCCGGAAGAAAAGCTTCTGTTCACAGGAGACCTCTTCTTCCGCAACTCTTTGTGGATCTCCTTCTCCGCAGCATTCGATGCGCCCCGCTGGATCGAAGTCATGAATGATATCCTGCAGGATGAGAAAGAGATCGAATGGGTATACGACACTCATAACGGAAGGATGCCTGTCAAGTTCATCTCTCTCTGGCGGGATTATCTGGTTGACGTCTGGCAGGGGCTGAATGAGGCGAAAAAAGAAGGTCTCCGTGCTGAGGACATTCAAGACCGTTTCTCTTATGACAAGAAGTTCACCTACCTCGAACAATCAGGATTGGACAAAGAACAGCTCCGCAGAGAACACCAACAAAGCCTCCATTTCACTTGGCTGCGTGTGCTGGAACTGCAGTCTGCAGCCACTCTCCTGGAGCAGATTATAGCCGAATCGGGAATCAAGACTGCTCTCGATAAGTACAAGGAAATCCGATCTACAAAAGAACAAAAATACTACTTTGATGAAATAGAATTCAATCGACTGGGCTACAGGTTGCTCAACGGAAAAAGAATCCAAGAGGCCATCGAGGTGTTCAAAATGAATATCGAAATGTATCCGGATTCCTGGAATGTCTATGACAGCTTGGGTGAAGCCTACATGGAAAATGGACAGAATGACCTGGCCATTGAATATTATCAGAAATCTTTGAAACTCAATCCCCAGAACACCAACGCTGTCAACATGCTTCAAAGAATCAAGAAGAAATAATAAAAAATAACTTATTACTCGAAAGGATGAAGTTTTCTTTATTCACAAGAGATTGTCACACTGCGCCCGCAATGACAAGGGAATTGAGGACTATCCATCTCTCATTGCCATTGCGAGAAACAGAGCGATGTGGCAATTCCAGGAAATTGGGGACTGTCCCCAATTTTTAAAGTGTCGAATGTTGAGACACAATCCAAGAAAAAAAGACTTCAGTAAAAAAGAAGGAGTGTAAATGATGAAAGGAAAAATCTTGCTTATTTACTTCATGACGATACTTTTTTTTATCGCGAATTTGAATGCCCAGAATATTCATGAAGCTGCTGAAAAAGGTGACTTAGCCCGAGTGAAGGAATTAGTGGAAAAAAATCCGGAGCTGGTGAATGCAAGAGCGACAGGTCAATACGCCTATCTGAAATTCACTCCCCTGCATTTTGCCGCCTGGAAGGGACACAAAGACATTATTCACTATCTCATAAAAAAAGGCGCGGACATTCACGCGCAAGATTCGGATGGTTCCACTCCTCTGTATTGGGCAGCCAACTTTGGTCATGAAGAAATAGTCACAGCTCTGATCCAAAACGGCGCTGAGGTGAATTCACAGAATAATTTTGGAATAACACCTCTACACAGAGCTGCCTTTAAGGGAAATACAGATATAGTGAAATTCTTTATCGATAAAGGCTCAGAAATAAATGTGAAAAACAAGCATCAAGGCAGAACTCCTCTGCAAAATGCAATAGAAGCCGGACATGAAGAAACCGTCAAAGTCCTCCTCGAGAACGGCGCTGAGGTGAAGAGCAAAGACAATGCTGGCAAAAACTCACTGTTTATTGCGGCTGAGAACGGTTATCTCGAAATTGTTAAACTTATCATAGACAAAGGACCAGAGATAAACTCAAGAGAAAGCCTGTATAACAGGAACTCTCTCCATCTCGCCTCTCTGAACGGGTATAAGGAAATTGCTGAACTTCTAATCTCCAAAGGCATAGAGATAGATGCTGCAGATAAAAGAGGAAAAACGCCGCTGTATTATGCTGCGAAATACGGTCATAAGAGTGTCGCTGAGCTGCTCATTTCTCACGGCGCCACAAAACCGGATGATATCATCGAAAATTATGGAAGGTCCCGGTATTTAGATAAAAACCTCAAAAAGAAAGAAGCTGTCATATGGTATTTAGGCAACTGCGGCTGGGCGGTGAAAACAAAAAATCACCTGCTCATTTTCGACTACTGGCAGTACGGCAAGAATCCCGACAATCCCCTTCTGGCAAACGGCCGAATTAATCCTGAAGAGATAAAAAATCAGGATGTTTTTGTCTTTGTCACTCATTCGGACTACGACCATTATGACGAGGTTATTTACACGTGGGAAAAATTCAACAAGAATATCACATATATTTTCGGTTGGGATGTTGGGAAAAAACCGGAGTATATCTGGATGAAACCGGATGAGTCCCGAAAAATCAATGACATTGAAGTCTTTTCAGTCAAGATGAAAGGCGTGGAAGCGGTCACGTATTTGGTCAAAGTGGATGAACTTGTCCTTTACCATCCCGGCGATGGATCCAGTGAACAGTGGATCGATATTGACAAGCTAAAGAAGATTTCTAATGAATTTGACATCGTGTTTCTCACTGTTTTCGGAGGAGCATTGACTACAGCGGATAAACTGCAAGCCAAAGTCATGTTCCCCATGCATGGAAATGAAACTCAGTACCAAGCTCACGCCCAAGAAGCGGAAAAAAGAAAAATAGGGACGAAGGTGCATTATGCTGAGAACAGAGGTGATAGATTTTTCTACAGTGAAGGTAAAATATCGAAATAATCTCTTTTACTTGACAATCCGCAAGAGGTTCGGATCGAGATGTTTTTAAATGAGGATAATATCTATATCGCTAAACCCAGCATGAGCAGAGAATAAAAAGAGTAGTATGGATTTAGCATGCAGGTCATGCTATCTTCACTTTACCATCTGTCACTGGTAAAAAGATAGCCATGAATGAGGAGAGGAAATGTTAATTAAAAGCGAACAACTTTTCACCAGCGTTCATCCCCAAAGCGTCTTAGGGAAAATCATTCAGTTTCCAATCGTGCGGATTCTGATTGTCGCTCTATTCATAGCGCCATTTTTGCTGTTTCACAACAACGTTATCGCAGATCTCATCGCTTCTTCATCAGGTCTTCTTCATTCCTTTCTTGTCAATGCGGATTCTGTGGTTTCCATCGTGATTTTTATACTCCTCTACTCCTTGTATGTCAGATGGGTAGAAAAGAGAAAAACATATGAGATATCCAGGGAAAAAAGC
>Ga0180438_10006671_pt1 | contig 15528 bp, 15 predicted proteins | sample SS_ome_12_FD_132455 | JGI IMG/M metagenome (GOLD analysis project Ga0180438, IMG submission 132455) | Hypersaline lake sediment archaeal communities from the Salton Sea, California, USA - SS_3_D_2 metaG | ecosystem: Environmental > Aquatic > Non-marine Saline and Alkaline > Hypersaline >...
CACGCGTCGAGTCATGAGAACGGCGGAGCGGATGAGATCAGCGTCGCTGGGTTATCCGGAGCTCTGGCGGATGCACAGACCCCCACGAGCCACGCATCGAGTCATGAGAACGGCGGAGCGGATGAGATCAGCGTCGCTGGGTTATCCGGAGCTCTGGCGGATGCACAGATTCCTGCATCGCGTGGACAGACGGTCACGGTTGCCAAAAGCAATGGCGATTACACAAGCCTTACTGCTGCTTTGGCGGCTATCACTGATGCCAGCTCGAGCAAGCCTTACACCATTGAGCTTTATCCTGGAATTTATGCTGAAGCTCCTTTGACTATGAAAGCCTATGTGGCAATTCATGGGATTGATGTCAGCTCGTGCATCATCGCAGCAACAAACAATGCTTCACCGCTTTTAACAGCAGCATCAAATTCTTCAATTAGGAGCTTATCGATTAATGGCCCGACTTCTGACTCTGGGGTTTTGGTCGGATCTGGAGTGAGTAATGTTTTTATTGAAAACGTTTCTTTTTTGGGCGGACAAGAAGCAGTAAAAGCAACTGGTGCTTCTGCAGCTTGCGTTATGGAAGAATGCAAGATTTTTCCAAGTGTTGGCATTGGGGTTTTTGCACAATCTTCTGGAAGAGTCGATTGCTCAAACATTCTCGGATATGCGACCACATTATTTCAATCTGACAATGGCACAATTTGGATTCACAACTCGGGAGGAATTTCAAATACAAACGGAATATATGCTGTCAACGGCGGTTTGATATATCCAAACAGCGTAACATTTGAAAATACCACATATCCAGTCAGAACAGGGTCTGGATCCAACGAGATTTCTGGAAATTCAGTTGTTTCTCGAGGAACATCTACAGAAGATGTGAGGCAGGAATCTTCAGGAAGCATTATTACTCTCACTGGCTCGAGGCTGGATGATTCAAAGTTTAATATCGCAGACTACGAAGACATCAATGTTACATTTGACACAACAGATCAAGAGCAAGAAGCACAGGTTTCATTGATTCAGATGGATATAGGCTCTCCTGAGCTTGGAAGGCATCTTTATTCAGGACAGGGACGAACTTATACCCGAGGAATGATTGTAATCACAAGCGATTCTACAGCAGGGCCAGCTTCAGATGGCGGCAATCTTACGGATGTTTCTGTTCAGGCAAGAAGTAAGCAAAGCTCAACATTTTCCTTCCAAGGAACAGCAGTAAATCATACGATTATAATTGGCTCAAGATTGCAAGAGGCATCAGACCTTGTTAAGCATTTTGGAATTGTAGCATCTCAAACAACAGCAGCTTCAGAGGTGACGCCAAAGTCTTTTGTTTTCGAGTATTGGAACGGATCAGCATGGGTGGAGTTTAACGTTTTTGCAGTCGAAGAAGATGATCAATACAGGTATGGAAACGAAGTATTTATAAGATCAAACATAACGGAAGTTATAAGGTTTGGATTAAGCACCAATACACCGTGGGTGAAAAAGAGCATTCTTGGAAACAATTTGTATTGGACAAGAATAAGAATTTCAACAGGGCTGACAACAGCTCCTGTGTTTGAGCAATTTAAGATTGTTCCATGCCAATTTGTTGTTCATGAAAATGGGTTTGTTGCTTACAATGGTTTAGCAAGATTCAGAGAAACACTTCAGAGCGCTGGCGATGTGTTCGGAGAAGAAGGAGGGGGTGGAGTTACAAGCTTTGGGATAGCAGTTGGATCTGGTGGGGTTCCAACTGGATGGACACATAACATAAAGAATAGCGGTTTAAATTCAAATGGCGATGCCATAAATTACCAAGCGTTTATTCCAAAGGGTCTGGATACGAGCCAGCCTATTTTTTTTGAGGCTTGCTTGAATGTTTTCGCAAGCTCAGGCGCTGGAACAGCAACCCTTATTGCGTCTTTGCTTCCAGTCGAAATCGAAGGAACAATGGAGGCAGATCCAACAGGAGGAAAGACTCCTGTCGCTCGAACAATTGCAAACACAGAAACATTAGCAGCGAAAGCTGCACAAATAGATACTGAAACGCTTGACACCTCTGTGGGGACAAAGCTCAGAAGGCTTACTTTTGGACCTTTCGATATATCGGATTACTACGAGGGTGACCTGATGTTTGTCCGTTTTGAAATGGATGATGATGGGGCATCAAATTCCGATATCGGGATCGTAGCAGTTGAAATTAATGGCGTTCGATGGGCGAACGGAGAAAGCGCGGCTTGAGCGATGAGTAGCATTTTCGTGAAAAATATTGTTGGGACTGGGACCTATGCGGTTCCGTCGAGCGATGCTGCATTGGCGGCTGCGACGTCGGGTCTGTCCACGTTGATTGGGGGAGTTGCCGGATTGACGGTGGGCAATGTGTCAGCGTGGGTAACCACTGGCACAGGGAGCACACCTCGTGAGCTCAACGCTCTTTGCTCCAACGTCCAGTACAACGGAGAGCTTTGCCCTGATGCGACTGAGACCGCGGCGATGCTGGCTGCCATCGAGGCGGCGCTCATTGCCGACCCCAACATCACCTCGGTGACCCTGCAGTCGGTCAATATTGAGAATGTGCCCACTGGGCCGCCCATAGCACACGCATCGAGTCATGAGAACGGCGGAGCGGATGAGATCAGCGTCGCTGGGTTATCCGGAGCTCTGGCGGATGCGCAGACGCCCACGAGCCACGCATCGAGCCATGAGAACGGCGGAGCGGATGAGATCAGCGTCGCTGGGTTATCCGGAGCTCTGGCGGATGCGCAGACGCCCACGAGCCACGCGATAGGTGGAGCTGAGCATTCGTCCTCCACATTGGCCCAGCTCAACGGAAAAGTGAGCAATGCCACGCTGATTGATCAGTCATACGTTTACTCAAATCTATGGTTTCCTCCAGCTTCGCCTGGGATCGAAGATGATGAGTTTACAGCGGGCTCTTTTAATCCTGCATATGTGGTCCATAACTTGGGTCCAAATGCCGCTGGGGCTGTGGTAGGCACGCCGAATGTTTACGATAACACCTTTTTAGGCGGGTTGAATATTCGGGCTGTTTCTTCGCCGTCCACCCGGCGATCGTGGGCTTTTTTTCAGCCCCCAGGAACGAACGTCGAAATTGCCTTCTGTAAGCCCTTCCTTGCAGCTCCGGGATCTGCGGCCCCTTACGTGTTTATGGGAAGGTGCCTTTTTCATCAGGACTTGGCTCTCGGCGTTGGCGATTATTCCATAGGCATTGGGCTTTTCCAGCAGAATCTTGGCGTTCCAGATGTCAATAATTACATGCTTTTGTATCTCAACAGCAGTGGCTCTGGAACGATACGAGCCGAGCATAAGGGCGTTTTTGCGGGGGCGCCTTTTGCCGGGAGCACGACATCGAATGTGGGGGGGGATGGCCAAGCCCTGGAGTATGTTGCCATCCAAAGATTGGGTTCAAATCTGCATGCCTTCGCTGGCACGGGTGCTGGCAACTGGATATACATGGGCGCGGCATCAGTCGCAGGCTTTAGCCCAATATTTCTCGGAGTAGTCATGCGGAACAATGGAGCCGGAAATCCAGGCGTTGGCGTTATGGCTGTTGATTTTATTCGCTTCTATCCGGGTGAGTCAAACTTTCTTTTCTAAAAGGAGAAGCGAAATGAGCAGCATTTTTATCCATGACATTCAGGGAGAGGGAACCTTTGCCGTTCCCGAAGACGACACCCAGCTCAATAGCTGCTCATCGGCGCTTGATGGCATATTGAGCGCTGTTCCATTTCTGACCTATGCCAATGTCTCTGCGTGGGTGACGGAGGCATCAGAAGGCATTTCTCGAGCGCTCAACGCATCCGTCTCAAGCGTGCTTTACAATGGCGAGGCTTGCCCCTCTGACGCAGACACCGACGTGATGGTGGCATCCATTCAGGCAGCGCTGCTCGCCCATCCAGAAATCACCTCGGTCAGCATTCAGACGGTTAACCTCGAGGCTGTGCCAGCTCAGCCGGCTCAGCCCACGGCGCATGCTACCACTCATCAGCTTGCGGGGTCTGATGCCTTGAATGCGGACAAGGTTGTCACTCCCTACGTGCCGACCAACTACACGCGCACTGTAGATCCTCCGGATGTGACCGATGTGACTGAGGTTGGCGCCCATCTGCGCGGCATTGACAATGCAATCACAGGTGGGGGCGGTGGAGCTGACGAGGGTGATGTGATTGATATTGGCCTGGCGGTGCTAAAATGACTTCGAGTTACCAAAACCTTATGTTTTATTGCGACAACCTTAGTGGGACAAGCAAGGTGAATATTGTTGCTGGGGAAGCATCGAAAGTCAAGATTGTTCACTCGCTGTTGTTGCATAATTATGACACTCTTAACAGGAATGTTAGCGTGTTTTTGAACAATGGAGTTTCTGATGTTGAGATGTACACATTGAGGGCATCCGCATCGCTTCAGTCGGCTGACACGCTGAACATAGCCGATTTTCTTGGAGGTCTTCCAATTCCGAACGGCTACACGTTAAAGGCACAGCAAGATACAGATAACACCATATCAGTCATTGCTTCCGGAAGAGAGCAATCTGGAACGCCGACAAGATACTCTCATCTTCCTTTTTTTGTGAATGATTTGTCAGGGACAAGCCAGGTTTCTGTTGTTTCTGGTGAGGCTGGCAAAATCAAGTATGTTGGAGCTTTGTTGATTCATAATAAGGATGTTGTGCAGAGAGATGGTCTTTTGGAAGTGTACAACGGATCATCTGACATTACGATGTTTGAGCTATCTCTTGAAAGCGCAGACACCTTGAATTTGATTGACCTCAAAGGGCCAGGGATGCCAATCGCAGAAAACTTCTCAATAAAGGTCACCCAGGACACAGACAATACATATACTGTTTTTGCGTTTGGAAGCGAAGAGACAATATCATAAGTTGCATCCAACCGAAAGGCTTATCATGCAAAAGCTAAATGGCGCTCAAAGAAACACAAGATGGAATGCTGGGGGGCAGCCATTTCGCTTTGCTTCGGTTGGCGAAATGGACGCAAGAAAAATTCTTTTCCAGAACGACTACTGGCTTTATTTCGTCAATAACTCGCAATCTGTCAATTGTGGGCAAACATTCAATTGTGATTACAATCAAACATGGTCATTGTCATTCTGGATGAAATGCCCATCGATACCAATTAGAGATGCATGGATTGTTGGGAGAAAATCTGGTGCAACAGTAGGTGTTGTTTTTGGGATCAATAGGGATACTGGAAAGCCGATGTTTCAGGCAGATGATGTTATAGGCTCTTCTCAGTATATTTCGTGGGGAACATCGAATATTGCAGACAATACGACGCATCACATGGTTTTCACATATGCTCCCGGTCCTGGAAGAATCGAAGAGGAGCTTTACATTTATGTTGACAGCGTCAAGGAAACCCAAACAGGAAATGCATCATGGACTGCCTCATGCATTTTGGGAACAGACCCATGGATAATCGGCAATCCTTGGCATCAATCTTACAATCATTACACAGGCTGGATTGACGAGGTGTGCTTGTGGCCCGGCGTGAGGCTGAGCCAATCCGTTATCAACTCGATATACAACGCTGGATTTCCAACCGATAATCGAGAGCTTGACGATGCGATTTACATCTCCAATTATTGGCGATGTGGCGATGGCGATGATGTCTATCCGACCATCTATGATATTGTGGGTTCCAACGATGGCACCATGAATGTGAACATGAGTCAGGCCAATATCCAGACAGGAGCGCCCTAGCGAAGATTTTTTGGCCGTGGCCATCTTCCCTTCGCGCCCGGCCCAGCACGCTGAACAAGCTCGTCATCATAGAAGATAGTGACTCCACACATGTTCTCTATGAGCCAATCTGCTTGCTGCTCGCTGTCCAATTGACGCGGGGGCTTGGGCACGATGGAAAAGTCATAGAGCTTCTGTGCCCATTGAAGCACATGGCCGAGCTCGTGGAACAGGATGCCTCTGACCCGAGTGACAGGCTGCAGCGCGAAGTCTTCGCAAAGATACAAATAGGTTGGGTTGCCGGCTAGGATTGCAGCAAAATTGCGTGGTGATGTGGCATGACTGCAATCAATCTGAACTATGAGCGGCGGAAGCTCAACGGTTAAAGCGCTCTCAACTTGCCTGACAATGCGCTCTATTTCTTTCCGCAAAGAAGTAGGGAGGCTCATTGCCTGATCGTATAGGATAGTGGCCACTTCTATGATGATGCTATAATTTTGAAAGAATGTCTAGCTTACCTGCTCAAGGTGATCCGGGGCTTTTTGAGGGTCGGTCTCCAACGGCGGGAGGTCGTAAGAAACTTGTTCGGTTTCTGCGGGGCTGGCAGCGGAGGCTTCTATTGTTTGATGTTCCTGGGGAGGAATTGAAGCTTCCTTGGGCGGCGAGGCATTTTCCATGGCCTGGGCTTCTTTTTTGGCAGCTTCTTTTTTGGCAGCTTCTTGAGCTGCTCTCTTGGCTAAAGTTTCTGCTTTTGGTGGTCGACCGCGCCGTTTTTTGCCTGACAATGGGAGATTGGCTTGAGGCTCGTCAGCGCTAGCGGAGCTTTTTCTGGCTCGTCTTTGTTTTGGGGCATCGGTGGCTGAGGAGCTTTCGATCATCCATTTTATAGTATTTACGATGACTTTTGCGTGCTCCTTTCCAGTGACCTCACCCTCTCCATTGCCTATCTTTCCTCCGGATGCTTTCTCAAGCATTCTGAAATCCACTTCCGGATTGTCACACAACAAGGCTACGCATTGATCTTTGAGCTTTTCTGCATTTTGTTGCAAGCCGTTCATGTTTTCACCCTATCCTTGCCAAGACAGGTTGATCCTTCTGCCTGGGCTTCTTCCGATTTGGTCGACCGCTCGGTAATATCTAAACGTGGTATTTGTTGAGCTGTGTCCCATCGCAATCTGCAAGTCTTGAATATGCACACCGCTCAGCAAAGCCAACGTCGCAAATGTGTGCCTTAAGCTATGCGGATGAATCCGCTTGCTAATTCCGGCCTCTTTTGTACGAGCCAAAATTATTACGTATACCCCTTTTGTTGTCAACCTATTTTGTAAAACTTTTTCTGAATCGGATTTTGATCGATGCATAGATCGAAACAACGGCCCTTCTTCAATTTCAGACATTTTCATCCATTTTTCTATTTCTGCCCAAACTTGCGGCACAATTTCTATGGCAAGCTGCTTGCTACCTTTGACGGTCAGCAAGTATGTGGGCGTATCGCCAACGAATTTGAATTTTTCTGCATCGATGGATATGACCTCACGCCGCCTAAGCCCGTTGTGCAACATGAGGCTGATGAGAGCGAGATCTCGTTGGCCTTTCAAGGATCTGTCGCAAGCGCAGGCTTGCAGGAGGGCCTCAGCCTCGGCGTGAGACAATCCATCGGTGTTGCTTACTGATGGGGCTCTCATCCTGGCTACCATGACGGGGCTTGCGGGATTCTCTTTTATGAGCTCAAGGCGTTGCATCCGCTTATAGAGGGCATTGACGGCGGACAGCCTAAGATTGATCGTGTTGGCAGACATCTTCTTTTTGCGAAGATGCTCTCGGTATTCTGTAATCAAATGGAAGTCCACATATGGGAGCAGAGCGGCGGCTTGCTCCATGATTTCTGCGGATTCCTTTGGCACAGGTCTTTCTGCTCTTTCGAGCAAGAAGATCGCGAAACAGCGCAGACCCGTTTGGTAGGCACGTCGGCTGTGCTCTGACAGCACTCCTGAGAGTGCTACATCGAAGAGGTCTATGTTCTTTCGTTGTGGAAGGCAAATGGAAGCTGATGAATCGTCTAATTCGATGATTTCTCCTTTTGTTTCTGTCAATTTGGCTGTTCCTCGCCATCTTGATTTTCCACAAAGGATTCGTGGTCAGCGTCTTCATTTTGACAGGAAATTTTTTTGGCTATATTAGAGATGATATCGCTGTTTATTTTCGCTGCCTTTGCCAGAATATCAACAAGCTTTGATTTGTCTTCTTCAGCAAACATATCGCTTAAACAGCGCGAAATCTTTAGAAGCTCAGGCGAAAGGCTTTCGATAAAGCTCTCAGTATCCGAGAGCCTTATCTTTATCGCTGTTAGCTGCTGTGAAAGCTTTGCGGAATTCTCAAGCCATTCCTGTTGTTCCTTCTTGAGAGTTTCAATCCAATGAAGCATTCTGTTCAGAGTATTGAACTCCATGCCCGAAATGATTTCGATTTGGCTCTTGCTTGACTCAAGCTCTTCTTCGTAGGCACTTTGAACGCTATCAAGCCTCTCAAGAGCGCAGTAGGTAATTTCTTCAAGCTCTTCTCGAGGAACAGTAGAGAGGTCCGGGGTTTTCATGGTATCAGCCTTTCCATTTTCTCTCTTTTGAAATATCTTCGTATGCTGCAGAGAGCTCTTTGACTTTGCCTTCAGAGCCTCCCTTGTCTGGGTGATGTGTTTTCATAAGCGCCTTGTAGGCAGCTTTTATAACATCGTCGGGAGCGTTCGGCAACACGCCAAGAATATCATACGGGCTTTGACCTGTTTTGCAAAACGGCTCGTCGTCCATGTAAGCGGTTGTGCGACGGCTCCTTTTCCGATTTCGCCGTTTGGAAGCTTGCCTCTCGTCTTTTTGAGATTGCTCAAGAGCAATCTTTTCTGTCTCTTGCGCCGCACGAGACGAATATTCAACTTGGTGCCCTGGGTAGCATTTATCGATGAGGAGCTGAGCATTTCCAAGCCAGGACCCCTCGACGCGCCAGCATTTCTCATCTCTGTCCCACTGTCTGAAGCTCTTTGGAATCGATTCTATAAGGCCAGCTCGGAATGATTCAGAGTATGAGGGAGTCCAGATTTTGAAGTTGGTTCTGTCTGTTGAGAGGTCTACAATTATTCGAGTTTTCATTTCATTACCATCGTATTCCGTTTTTAATGGAAAGGGAGTTTTGTATTCGCAAAGAACGGCGGAAGCCTCTGACATAAATCTGTTTACTGTCGAGATAAGGTTCGCGAGCTCCAATTTTTCCATTTTTGACACCTATGGTGTTTTTTTTGGTTGACATGCACTCAATCTGGGTGGTAGGAGTCAAAATCATCTGATTTTTGCAAGCACATCATACCACGTGATGAATGTGGAGTCTATATCTGCACGCAAAATAAGATGATGCAAATTGGCAATAGCTTCAAGGAGAACTTGCAAGTTTATTGTTAGCAATTTTTGGGAGAAAGAAAGGAATGTTAGATTATGAAAGAAATAGAATGCAATGAGGAATATAGCAGCATAATTAATGATGATGAAAGGGCAGTTTTGAAATTGATGTCTTTGAGTGAGAGCCAGGGAAAGCATGAATGGACAAGGGGTCAAATCATGCATGGCTTGAGCGTGGCTCACCCTATCAATCATGAAGACATTGTTGGGATTTTAAAATCATTGGCGGAAAAATCTTATGTGTGTGAGACGCCAAGAAAAACAGGGCAAGATTGGAGCTTATATAAATTGACACAAGCCGGCATTGAGGTTGTGAAAAGTGAATCGAAAGAGAGATCCATGGAGGCTGGCTCAACGGAGATAAAAAACCTTGTGGAAAGCAATTATGCATTGTGGGATGAATTCTCCAGGTTGGAGCTAGAGCTAAAAGAATTGAGGGAAAGACTCGAAAATGGGTATTCAGATAAAATTAAAATCCTTGAAAGTAACAATAGAAGATTGATGGAGATGGTTTTGGATTTAAGGTCGAAATCAAGTGAAAGCTCAGGGCCTTTCAATAAGGAAGAAGAAATAAACGCGAAGCTAGACAAGCTGTTGGGCGTATTTTTTGGCGAAGAGAAATACCCAGGAGCAGTGAAAATTGCATCAAAAAGAGGAGGGGCAGTTTTTTCGTTAGTAAGCTATCTTATCAGAAAAGGGGGGAAAGCAAAAAAGCGAGAGGCTTTTGATTTTTTCAAAACAAAAGGATTCAATGAAAAGGAGATTGAAGAGGCATTTGAGTTTCTTCTTTCGAATGATGTTGCATCAAATACTCTATCAGTAAGCAACGAAGTTGTATGGCTTCTTGTCCAATAGAGAAGCAGGAGAGATGAAGAGTGAAAAGGCTGAAGATTGAAAATCAAATCGTAGTTTTGGGAGAGAATGCAGATTCAAAGGTGGAGATTTTGTTTACAGGAGAAGGCAAGTTCCTTGTAAACATGGAAAACAGGTTTGCAGTACCGATTCTTCAAAAGAGCATAAAGTCAATGTGTGATGATTTGGCCAGCAAAAGAGCAGAAATAAAGTGTTTGCAGGAAACGATTAGTGTTCTCGAAAGGAGCATTGAAACCATTGAAAACAGGAAGAAGTTGGTTAGCAAGGTTTATCAAGAAATCGTCTCCGAAGAGTCGGAATAATAACAAAACATAAGGAGATAGCATGAGCGGTCTTAACTTTTTGACTGAAAGTCACATCTCTGTTTTGATTTCTGGGAAGAGAATAAAGATGTCTATTTCCGAAATCTTATCGAAGCTTTCGGAAGCTGATGAGATTGAAAGCATATGCTTTTTAAGACCACATCAGAAGCATGCTTTCTACAGTTTTTTGTGTCAGCTCGGCGCTATTGCAATGAATCATACTTATGAGACGAAAATACCTCAATCGAAATCGGCATGGGAAGAGCTAGTGCTTGGCATTTCAAGCCATGCTGCTTGGCATTTGATTAACAATAATCTTGATGAGCCCGCATTGCTTCAGCCCCCAATACCGAAAAAAGCACAGAATCATTGGGAGAAAAAGGCAAAAAGAATTGATTCTGCGGACGAGATTGACATTTTAGTAACCTCAAAGAATCACGATGTCAAAAGGTTTTCGCTTTACCAGGCGAGCCCAGAGCACTGGTTTTTTGCCCTTCTGACGGCGCAAACAATGGATGGGTATTGCGGATCAAAGAACTATGGCATTGTGCGAATGAATGGAGGCCATGGAAACCGCTCATGCGTGACCCGTATTCCAAGCCTAAGCATGGGCCAAAGATTTCGTCGAGACATTAATGTTTTGCTGGAAAGCAGGCCAGAGATTACTCAAAAATATCAATTTATGCACAAGAGGGGAGAAGCCTTATTGTGGTTGATCCCATGGGCTGGTGAAGAAGATGAGATGTTGAAAATTGGAGATCTTGATCCATATTTTATAGAAATTTGCAAGAGAATTCGCTTGGGAATCAATAATGGCAACATTGTTGCCTATAAATGCGGCTCAAAAAAAAGGAGAATTGATGATGAGAATCGAAAAGGAGTTGTTGGAGATCCGTGGTCTCCGATTGTCTTGAAGCGGGAAAAGACAAAGGAAAGTCAGAGCAAAGATGCACAAAAAAACACAGGCATTGCTTATCCTGAAAAGGTTTTAACGGTAAGTCGCCCTGGGTTTGATTATAAGATGATTTACAGGTTGATGTTTGATGAAAACATAGAGCATTCAATAATGCAAAGACCTCATGCAATGGATGGAAAAAATCCGATGTTATACATGTGGGCAATGGCGCGGGGTCAAGGTGAGACCGATGGAATTTATGAGCGAATGGTGCCGATCCCAGAAGAAATCTTTGCAGCCATTGACAACAAAGAAAGCAAGTGGGACAAAATGTCGAGCTTTGCGATGGAAAGAATTGAAGAGGCTGTTGTCATACAAAATGAAATACTTAAGCCGTCTTTGATGTTTGCGCTCCAATCTGCGCCCTCTAAAATCAATTTCAAGGACGTAAGAGTCAAAGTATGGATAAATCAAATGGATGAGGATATTGACAAGATTTTTTGGACAAGAATGTGGACGCATTTTGCATTAAATGAAGAAGAGGCTTATAGTCTGTGGATAAAAGAGCTTTTGGGAATGGCGGAAAAGATTCTTTTTCAGGCTTTTGCTGAAATACCAATGTCTTCCTGCAAAAAATACAAGTCGATGGCTTCGGCTCACAATATGTTTCAGGGGCGATCAAGGAATTACTATCCGGAAGCCTTTGAGAATGATTTGGCGCCGTGGAGAAAGTTAGAGAAAGGAAAGGTGGCCATACCATACGAAGATGACATCGATAGGGCTGTATGTGACATTAGCACAAGCTTTTTTGGCGAATTTCAAAAGGAGCAGAAAAGAAAAGGAAAGATGCTGAGACTTAGAAAGTCTGGAAATGAGGAGCTTTTTCGTATCGTCCATTCCAAATGCTTGACTAAAGATTCACTTATGGAGTTTTCGGATGCCGAAAGAAAGTGGCATTCCATTATTTCAATTCTGGCAATTCTTGGTCGATACCATGATCGATTTAAGCCTTCTGGATATGCTATGGGTCTTGTTCAATATCCTGAGCAGAGAGTCATGGCGTTGCTTGATTCCAGAGGCGAAAATCTAATACATGCAAGCAGGTTGCTTGCTAAGTTTCTGGCAGAAAGGCAGCAGCGTGTCAGCTTTTCTGATATCGCAAGAATGATTCTTGATGAAGATGATCAGGAAATAAGGCTGAAAGTTGCCTCGAGCTATTATTATGAAGTAACCAAAAAAAGAAGAAAAGAAAGCGAAAGGAAAGAGAAGAATGACTGCGCATAAGTTTATTCAAATTCACACACTTACATCTTTTTCCGGAGTCCTTCTCAATAGGGACGATAGCGGGATGGCTAAAAGGATTCCTTATGGAGGAGTGTCGAGAACAAGAGTCTCAAGCCAGTGTTTAAAAAGACATTGGAGGACTCACAAAGGAATCCATTCTTTGAGCAACATTGACATTCCGAAGAGCGTTAGAAGTAGATATACATTTGATGAAAAAATAGCAAAGCCTCTCATTGCGGATGGCCTTGATAAAAGAACGGTTCGTGAGGCCACCAAGTCACTTATGCTTTATCTCTTGGGAGACAAAGCAAAGGCAAAAGGAAATGCCAGAGAAAACGATGAAGCTTCAGATGAAGCTTCTGAAGAGGAAGCGCCTTCCGAAGCCACAATACTAAAGACAGATCAAATAACTGTTTTTGGCGAAAAGGAGCTGGCTTATCTGCGCGATCAAGTCAGGGTTGTCTGTTCTTTTATGAAAGGTAGAAAGAAGGCGTCATCTGTCATAAAAGAAGTTATTGGAAAGGAGGGCCTGGCAAATCTGAAGGCGCTTCAATGTGGTGCTGGCCTCGATGCCGCAATGTTTGGAAGAATGGTTACGAGTGACAATATGGCTCGAGTTGACTCAGCAATTCATGTAGCCCATGCTTTCACCGTTCATGCTGAGACAACAGAGGCAGACTATTTCAGCGCAATCGATGACTTGCAGAAGGACGTTGATAACAGTCTTGGATCTGGGCACATAAACACGACAGAGCTGACATCTGGCCTCTTTTATTGCTATGTCGCTATCGATGTTCCTTTGCTCGTAAGCAATATTACAGGCTGCAAAGCCGAAGATTTCGAAAATGCAGATAGAGAGCTTCCAAGCAAGGTTATTGAAAGCTTGATGCATTTGATAGCAAAAGTTAGCCCAGGCGCAAAGTTGGGGTCTACTGCTCCATATGCTTGGTCTGAAATAGTGGTTGTGGAAAAAGGGAATGAGCAGCCGCGAAGGCTTGACAAGGCTTTTTGCGAGCCGGTTTCAACAAATGGGAATGTGATAAAAAATGCATGTGATGCCTTAGCTAAGTGTTATCTGGATATGGTTGAAATGTATGGAAATGGAGATCAGGTTTCCAAGCATGCAGCAATGATAAATCTTCCTTCATTGGAGGAGGCTTTTGGCAAAAAGCTTTCCTTTGATGAGCTTGTGACTTTTGCCTCTAATCCTAATCTTTAGAATTGAGATTGAAGATGCCAAAGGTATTGATTCTGAGATTCGATGCACCTCTCATGAGCTTTGGGGGCGTTTCTGTTGATAAGCATTGCATTACAGACAAATTCCCCACGAAGTCGATGATGACAGGCTTTTTCTCTAATGCTCTTGGATGGAGCTACCTTGACATGAGCAAGCATGATGATCTGCAAGACAGGATCAGGATAGCTTCGCGAATCGATAGGGAAGGGCGAAAGATTGTTGATTTTCAGACTGTGAGCTTGGGGCAGGACCATATGAGGAGCTCGAACGCTTGGACTACCAGAGGGCGTGTAGAGCCTCGCCAAGGGACGTCTGACAGCCCTGACGCAATCCATATTCGCTATCGGCATTATATAGCAGACGCCGTCTACACTTTGGCAGTTGGGCTTCATGAGCCAGAGAAAGAGCCAACATTGCGCAGGCTTGAAGAAGCTATGGTCAGACCAGAAAGACCTCTGTCAATCGGGAGAAAATGTTGCATTCCATCTTCTCCCGTTCTTGTCGATTGCATCGAGGTTGACAGCTTAAGACAGGCATTGGTTGATGTGCCTGGAATAATAAAAGAAAGAGCTGCCAGCTTGCTGGTTGATGCTTGTTGGCCATCTGCAACACCGGTTGCACAGCAGGGGGTTTTAGTTAAGTCAGTCAATGACCTTAAAGATTGGAAGACTGGTGTTCATTGTGGAGAGCGATGGGTTTGTTTCGGTCAGTTAAGAGTGAAAAAAAGAAGCAAAGATTATGTCTGACGAAACATTCATGATAAGGATGAGAATAGCGCTTCAGAAGCTTATCGATCTTGGGAATAGGAGGCTTGTTCCATTCGATGAGGCATTTGATTTTGGCTATTTGGCTCATTTGATGGTATGTGAGCTTTTTGCATCGAAGGCACCTAAGCCTTTTGCTGTGACAACTATTGCTGAGCCCTATGTGACGATTCTCGGGTATTCAAGGAGCTCAAGAGAGGAGCTTGTTTCTCAAGCAGAAATGTTTGCTGACCCAGGGGTTTTTTGCTCTGTTGACTGGGAAAGATTTGATGTGAAAAAGATGCCATCTTCTTGGCAAGAAGGGAAGCGTGCCGATTTCGAGTTAACGGCTCTTCCTACAATTCGATATATGGATCCTGACAGCAAACGCAACGTGGAGCAAGACATCTTTCTTTATGAGCTTAAGTATGCAAAGCTTGAAAAAAGAAGCTTTGTTCGGCGTTATGACGTATATATGAATTGGGTGAAAGATCAGCTCAATTTAGCTGGCGGAACAAGGCTTACCAATTGCTATGTCACCAGGGCATACAAAAAAAAGCTGGTCAGATCTACACATTGGAGCCAGCAAGACCGCCCAAAATATAGATTCATTACAAGGTCAGTAAGTGAGACGGTGGGCAGCCTAATAATTACAGATTCTGAAAAGTTTTCTCTTCTTATAAGAAATGGAATAGGCTTCCATCGCACATTTGGCTTTGGGATGATAAGGCTGTGCGCTCCTGGAACTCACTTTTGAGAATCCAGGCACAGGCAAAATCTGAATTTATTGCCATCAAGAAATAGCTCGTTGGCAATCAGGGATCTCTGACAACAGTTTTTTCCACTTAGTGGATTTTATGGCGAAAGATATTGACGCTCATACAAGCCTGAGACTGTCAATCTAGTCTCAGGTAGTGAAAGCCTTAATGGCAATAATCCTTTTCAAAAAAAAAAAAAAAAAAAAAAAAGGGAAAAAAGGGAAAGCAACAACAGCAAAAAAACAAACCCAAAAGAAAGGATGATCCAAAAAAGATAAAAGGAACTTATAAAAAA
>Ga0180438_10006672_pt1 | contig 15527 bp, 16 predicted proteins | sample SS_ome_12_FD_132455 | JGI IMG/M metagenome (GOLD analysis project Ga0180438, IMG submission 132455) | Hypersaline lake sediment archaeal communities from the Salton Sea, California, USA - SS_3_D_2 metaG | ecosystem: Environmental > Aquatic > Non-marine Saline and Alkaline > Hypersaline >...
GCATACAGCATTGCTGAAACCGGTATAGAACTCATAGTCAAGTACCTTCCCCGGGTCATGGATAAGCCTGACTACCACCGGGCACGCCATGCACTGTGCCTGGGAACAGACCTGGGCGGGTACTCTATTATGGTCGGCGGTACCAATGGCGGTCACCTGACCAGTTTCTCCCTGGTGGATATCCTAAGCCACGGGCGCGCCTGTGCCATGATGAATCCTTATTACTCAGTGTTTTTTGCCCCTGCTATTGGGAATTCACTGCATCTTATCTGCAGGATACTGTCCAAATACGGGTATGCAGGGAAAGACTTCAAGAAGCTCACCGGCAGGAAGCTGGGCATATATACAGCTTCGGCCATGATGGCCTTTGCCAGAAGTATCGGTTTTCCTACAAGGCTTGATGAGATCGAAGGTTTCAGCAGCGAACATATCAGAAAAGCGCTGGAGGCTGCCAAAGAACCGGCCCTTTCCTCAAAACTCCAGAACATGCCTGTCCCCCTTACAGCCTCCATGATAGACCGGTACATGGGAAAGGTCCTTGAATCTGCAGCTAACGGTGACCTTAAGATCATTGAGAATGTGTGAGACAGTCACACCGCTGTCACAATAAAGACTATAAAATAGGCAGCTATGCCTATGCTGAGTACTGCCATAATCGAGGATTCTGCTGTCTTCAGCTCCCCGTACCTTGCTGACTTAAATATGAAATAGGCAAGTATTATAAGTGCCGCTATCAGGGTGATCAGCATGTGCCTTTCCTTTCCGGCCAGATCATTAAAACAAATAAGTCCCTTGTGTTTATATAATTTAATATTACACTATAATATACAGGATTTACCACTGTGTGGCATTTTTTTTTACCGGTACGGAAATATGATAAAGATCGCCCTTTATTCGGAAAACAGTTGTAACATAAAAAATATATACAGCCTTATAGGGGAATGGGATGAGTTTTCCCTGGTGCACGGGGATTATAAAGACCGGCCTGAAGATGATACCCCTCCTTCTGATGCAGACCTTGTGCTTCTGGACCTGTCCGGCCTTCCCGTGGATGAGGGCAGCCTCAGGTCCCTGTCCAAAAGCAATAACGGCATCCTGGGCAGGTCATCAGCGGTAAAGATATTGATACTGGAACCCGGTCAGGAAGCCAGTCTTGTTGAAGATTTCCTGTTTGCAGATGATTTCCTGTTTACTGACCACCTGGCAGAAGAGCTGGTCCCCCGGATAAGGTTATTATTATTCAGGAAAAAACTGGTACTGCCTGCCCACAGCCTTGTAATAGGTGACATGGTCCTCAATATGGAAAAATATGAACTTACGGTAAATGGCAGGGCTATAGTCCTCACATATAAGGAGTTCGAGATGCTCAAGCTGCTCATGCAGAACAGGGACAGGGTCTTTACGCGCATAGACCTCCTGTCTACTGTCTGGGGTTATGACTACTACGGTGGAAGCCGTACCGTAGATGTACATATGAGAAGGCTGAGGGCAAAGATACCTACCCCGTATAATAACATGCTCAAGACCATCCGTAACGTGGGTTATATTTTCTCTCCTGAAGAATGACCCATATGCAGATTTAACCTGGATTTAATGCCGCTGTAATATTCCTGTAACGGCAGCGTGGTAGTATACACCCATAAATTATACTTAATTGAGGTAGGAGTATTACAGATGGAACTTTCAACTGTCCTTGACACTGTATGGATACTGGTAGCGGCTTTCCTGGTATTCATCATGCATGCCGGTTTTGCCATGGTGGAAGCGGGTTTTACCAGGGCGAAAAATACTGTCAATATCCTTATGAAAAACTTTATGAATGTCTCTGTAGGACTTCTCCTGTTCTTCCTGGTCGGTTACGGCCTCATGTTTGGTAAAAGCTGCCGGGGCTTTATAGGTACTGACGGTTTCATAATAGACATCATAGACCCTTACAGCACGCAGAATTTTGCCTTCTGGTTTTTCCAGGCTGTGTTTGCTGCTACGGCTGCCACTATAGTATCGGGTGCGGTAGCGGAAAGGATAAAGTTTTACAGCTATCTGATCTACTGTGCCGTTCTAACAGCAGTGATCTATCCTGTTGTGGGTCACTGGATATGGGGCGGGGGATGGTTGTCAGATATAGGAATGATCGATTTTGCCGGTTCCACTGTAGTCCATTCTGTGGGAGGTCTATCAGCCCTGGCCGGTGCTGTGATCCTGGGCCCCCGCCTGGGTAAATATAATGCTGACGGATCATCCAATGCTATTCCCGGCCATAATATAGCACTGTCGGCCCTGGGTGTATTCATACTGTGGTTCGGCTGGTTCGGTTTTAACCCGGGCAGCACGCTTTCGGCATCCAGCCCGGCGGTCTCTACCATTGCCGTTAACACAGCTGTGGCTGCAGCTGCCGGATCCCTGTCGGCCATGATATTTGTATGGATAAGGTACAAGAAGCCTGATGCATCCATGACTCTTAACGGTGCCCTGGCGGGGCTGGTTTCCATCACGGCAGGCTGCGCTGTGGTGTCACCGGTAAGCGCCATAATCATAGGACTCCTGGGCGGTGTACTGGTCAGCATATCAATAGACCTGTTTGACAGGAAGTTCCATATCGATGATCCCGTGGGCGCTGTCTCCGTACACGGAATATGCGGTATCCTGGGAACACTGGCAGTAGGCTTCTTTGCCCAGGAAAAATATGCAGCCCTGGCTGGATTCGAGGGTACCAGCGGTCTCTTGTTCGGGGGCGGCGGAGGCCTGCTGCTGGTGCAGTTTATAGGGGTTATCTCAGTGGCAGCCTGGACCCTGGGTACCATGTTCCCTTTATTCCTGGTGATGAAAAAGGCCAAAGCCCTGCGGGTCTCAAGGGATGAGGAGCTTAAGGGCCTTGATATTGAAGAACACGGCATGGAAGCATACGGCGGCTTCCAGATATTCCAGAATGATTGACATGATAAAAATAATGCAGGAGGATTACTATGAAACTGATAATTGCCATGATACAGCCCCATAAGCTCCCTGATGTCAAAAAGGAGCTTTACAAAAGTGAGATATATAAGATGACAGTCACCAATGTTCTGGGTGCCGGGCAGCAGAAAGGTTATACTGAGACTTACAGGGGAGTGCTCACTGAAGTCAACCTGCTTAAGAAAGTGAGGCTGGAGATAGCGGTGAACGAAGATTTTGTGGAAGCCACCATCGAAGCCGTAAAAAAAGGCGCCCGCACGGGAAAGATAGGTGACGGCAAGATCTTTGTCCTTGACCTGTTAAGATGCATAAGGATAAGGACGGGAGAAGAAGGGGTTGAAGCTATTGGCTGAAAGATTTAACATGGATTTAACCTGTAAACTTTTTATTTAGTCTATAATTGTCTTGACTTACAATTATGGTATGGGCATCCAGTTTATTAGAAAGGAATGAGACATGACAGACAATGCAAAAATGAAGGAATATGTGCTAAAAAAGGCACATGACAACGACATCAAGTTTATAAGATTATGGTTTACTGATGTACAGGGCATACTGAAGAGCTTTGCCATCACCGTGGAAGAGCTGGAGGAAGCCCTTGAAGAAGGAATGGGATTTGACGGTTCCTCTATAGAAGGTTTTTCCAGGATAGAGGAAAGTGATGTAATAGCCATGCCTGACCCCAGCACTTTCCAGATACTTCCATGGAGCCCCAAGGAAAGCGGTGTGGCCAGGATGTTTGCCGATATACATAATCCTGACGGTTCCAATTTCGAGGGGGATCCCAGGTGGGTATTGAAGAAGACCCTTAAAGAAGCAAAAGATATGGGCTATACGTTTTATGTGGGGCCGGAGCTGGAATTCTTCTACTTCAAATCCGATGAAGGAGAGCCCCAGATACTGGACAAGGGGGGATATTTCGACCTCACTACACTTGATGTAGCAACCGAGCTCAGGAGGAAGACCATACTTTTTTTGGAGTCCATGGGTATAGGAGTGGAGTATTCCCACCACGAGGTGGCCCCCTCACAGCATGAGATCGATTTAAGATATACAGATGCCCTGACCATGGCCGATAATGCACTTACCTATAAGCTCATAGTCAAGGAAGTGGCTACCATGAACGGTGTTTACGCCACCTTTATGCCCAAGCCTCTTTTCGGGGAGAACGGAAGCGGCATGCACACACACCAGTCGCTGTTCAGGGGGGACAGGAACGCATTTCATGATGCCAGTGACCCCATCAATCTTTCAGATGAAGGGAAGCAGTATATAGCAGGCATACTCAAACATTCAAAGGATATCGTAGCAATCACCAACCAGTGGGTCAATTCCTATAAGAGGCTGGTACCGGGATATGAGGCACCAGTATATATATCATGGGCCAGGAGAAACAGGTCGACCCTGGTAAGGGTACCCATGTACAAGCCCGGTAAGGAAAACTCTACCCGTATAGAGTTCAGGTGTCCCGACCCCGCCTGCAATCCATATCTTGCCTTTTCTGTGATGCTGGCAGCAGGCCTGGAGGGGATCAGGAAAAAATATGATATGCCTGACCCGGTGGAAGAGAACATCTTTGAGATGGATGAGGTAAGAAGGGAAGAAAGGGGAATAGAGACTCTTCCCAATAACCTGTGGGAAGCCGTCCGTTATATGGAAAAGAGCGAACTGGTGAAGAGGACACTGGGAGAACATATATTCCATAAATTTATTGAGAATAAAAAGATTGAGTGGGACAGGTACAGGACTCATGTCTCAAAATATGAACTGGATACCTACCTCTCAATACTGTAGTTGTAAGTTGCTGACAATGCCAAAAAAGCTCCGCCTGCCGGGCGGGGCTTTTTGGTATACAGATCCATGACCACCTCCGGCACCAAATCTATACCTTCTCCTCCGGCCTGTCCTCTTCCATCCACCGGGTGTGGTATTCCTGGTATGATCCGTCCGGCTTTAATCCTATTTCGGGGCTGTCCTTTTTAAGCTTAAAATACCCGTGGGCCCCGAAGTAGTCCCTCTGCTGGGCTGCCACCTGGGCAGATACCATTACAGGGGAGGAGATCTGCAGGATGTAGTCGAGGCTTGAGCCCATGGCCGGTGTGGGTACCCCCGCCTCATGGGCAGCTTCTATGAAAGCCTTCAGGCTTAAAAGGTTGCCCGAGATATAGTTTGAAAACGCAGGGGAAGCCATAAGGTTTGCCAGTTTCGGTTGGGCCCGGTACTCTTCTGTTATCCTTGATAGAAAACCCGCCCTTATGATGCATCCTGCCCTCCAGCCGGAGGCTATCCTGCCCAGGTCAAGGCCCCAGCCGTATTTATCCGAGGCCGCAGCCAGCAGGGCAAATCCCTGGGCATAGGATGATATCTTGGCTATGTAGAGGGCATCGTGGGCCGCCCCTACCAGCCGGGCGGGGTCCCCCTTGTAGCGGGACGGGGATTTTTCCAGCTTTTTACACAGGGAAAGCCTTATGTCCTTATCCTGGCTCATCTCGCGGGAGAATACCGCAGAGGCTATGGTGGGTACGGGTACCAGAAGCTCCAGGGCGCTGGCTACTGTCCAGGTGCCGGTGCCCTTCATCCTGGTTATGTCAGCTGTGACATCTACCAGGTACTTATCTGATTGCCTGTCGGCCTGTGCCATGACCTTTCCGGTTATCTCTATGAGGTAGGAGGAGAGGACATCGCCTTTCTGGTTCCATAGATCCATTATGCCTGCCGTGCGGGCAGCGTCGTAGCCCAGGGCTTCCCTAAGTGTCCACACCGTCTCCCCTATGAGCTGCATGTCCCCGTATTCTATGCCGTTGTGTACCATCTTTACAAAGTGGCCGGCACCGTCAGGGCCTATGTGGGACACGCAGGGGGTGCCGTCTTCTGCTTTGGCCGATATGCTGCTGAATATATCCTCTATAAGGGCGTAGGCCTCCCTGGTCCCTCCCGGCATCAGGGCAGGGCCCACAAGTGCCCCTTCTTCCCCTCCTGATACCCCGGTGCCTATATAGAGGATGCCCTTTTCTTTAAGTCTTTTTTGTCTTCTTATAGTGTCCCTGTAAAAGGAGTTGCCCCCGTCTATTATGAGGTCTCCCCGGGAAAGGAGGGGCACTAGCTTTTCGATGCTTTCATCAACAGGGCCGCCTGCCTTTACCATGAGCATCAACTTCCGGGGAGGGGACAGGGAGCCCACCAGCTCTGTTAAGGAATAGGTGCCCTTTATATCCTTTCCCACTGCCCTGCCTTTTATGAACTCCTCTGTTCGTTTGCCTGTCCTGTTATATACTGCTACACTATAGCCTTTGGATGCCATATTAAGGGCAAGGTTCTGCCCCATCACGGCAAGGCCTATGAGGGCTATGTCGCGGGTCTTCATAAAATACTTCCCTTTACAAATAATAGTATTCAGCTGCAACTGCTGGGTCGTCTGTCAAAACTATTACTATTCAACTAAAGTCAGCAGCAGGGAAAGACCGACACATACTGCTCCGGCAATAAGCATCTTCAGCCCGCTTATTATAAGATTGGTGCGGGATATCCTTCCCAGGAATATTCCCATGCCGAAAAGTATCAGAAAGGCCAGTCCGAAACCCGTCCAGTAGCAGTATTCAATAGGTATACTCCTGCCCAATATAAAAGGCAGCAGCGGAATAAATGCCATTAATGCCGGTGAAAATCCGTTTACTGCCGACAGGGCTATAGCAGCAAATCTCTGGGCCCTGGATATAACCGTCTCTTCAAACCCGTAAAGCGTGGATTCAGAAAGGTCATCCAGTTCTTTTTTACGCTCGGCCGCTTCACTGTAATAGGCACTCCATACCCCTGAGACGCCCAGCGAGATTATAACGGCTATGCCCGCTATTAATACATTTTTATGCTCTGTTACCCTTATTATATAATTACCCAGCAGTATACCGATGCTGGTGATGACTCCGTCAAACCCATTGATGGCAAAATATCTTCTGGTTATCTTGGTTATCCCGGCGATCTTATTATATGTCTTAAGGACGCTTAAATAAGCCTTTATTCTATCTCTTAGAAAAACCATCTGCTACATATTTTTTAGAAAATTTACCTATTCTTTCCGGTCTATATAATTTTCCCCTGTTTTTCATGATTTCGTCAAGAGTTTTGACCTGATCATATTCTTCCCGGTATCAGCAGCCCCGGCCCGGCAGGTCCCTGTCACATTAAATATTACCATTATCCATCTGGTGGCACCTCTTTATTGCCTTCAGTGCTGTACAGAAAAAAGCTGCAGACCCTGTTTGTTTGGACCTGCAGCTTCCCTTTCCGGTTCTACATGGCTATTCTTCTGTTTCCTCCAGGGGCACTGTGGTGGTGGTTGTGCTTCCTCCCATGTCTTCAGTTAAATTGCTGAGGTCAAGAAACGGTACCACTCCCCCCTCGGGAAGGATCCCCCACTGTATGTTGGGTGAAAGCTTCTGGATGAACTCCAGCTGTATGATCTGGGGATACTTTTTAAGAGCTTCACCCCTTATCTCGATCTGTCTTGCTTCTGCTTCTGCCTGTATTATGGTCTGTTCCTTCCTTATTTTTTCCTGCTCCAGGATATTCTGCTCTACCACGATCCTCTCTTCAGCTATCTGCTTTTCTTCCAAAACACTGAAATACTCTTCGGTAAAATCTATTTTCCTTAACAAAAACTCATCCAGTATGATCCCGTTTTCTTCAAAAATGGGCTGCAGTGTCTCCCCTATTTCCCGCTGTACATCAAAAACCTGTTCTGAATAAAGCTGTGCGGCAGTGTACTTTTTGGGGATATTCCTGGACAGGGACCTGGCTTCAGTCTTGACTACCTTTTCTACAAGCTGGTCCATAGTCCCTATATTATTGAGGATCCATTCGGCCTGCTTTCCGTCGATGGCAAACCTGATAGTGTATTTCAACTGGATCTGCTGCCCGTCTGAAGACGTGGTATCTACGGAAAAATCAGGATACATGGCATTGCTGCTTTCCGGAAAGTCGCTGGTCTCATAAGTAACCTGCCTGGTGGAATAATTTACAGTGTTCTGCACAAAAGGTATTTTCATGTGTATTCCTGGATTAAATGTCACTCCCACCGTCCTTCCGAATTGTGTCAGCACCCTGACATTACCTGCCTGGACTATCACAAAACTGTTAATAAGGACTACCAGTACCACGACAAAGATGATAACACCTAAAACTATTTTGGGTACAAGCTTCATCAATAACCTCCTCTATTTTCATATCTTTTTCCTATATATGATTATTATATCAACTATTTGCCAGTATTATATTAAAACAGGCAAAAAAGTGTATTGATTTTTTCGCAGATATTGATCCGGTCCCTACATGGGATCAACCACCACACATGTCATTGTATCGGTTATCCCCTTGAGGTTCTGTATCTTAGATATAACAGTCTTTCCCAGAAGGTCCAGGCTTCCGGCCTCCACAAAAGCGATCAGGTCATAGGGCCCGGTTATGGTATGGGCAGTCCTGACCCCATTTATTTTGGTTATCTTTGCATATATATCCCCCTCTGAGCCGGGGCTGGATTTTATCATTATATATGCTGAAGTCATATTTACACCTGTTTGCATGACATTAAGGAGACTATAACATTTATCTATGTTTTTTTCTAATAAGGTGACCTCATACATGTTGATTAAAAACTTCCTACTATTTATAATGTGTTAGTCAAATACAATAATTTTTATCTTAACATGATTACCGGTATGGGGGGATAGGCTATGGCCCTTATAAACATGCGGGACCTCCTGGCACATGCCAAGCAGAACAAATATGCAGTGGGTGCATTCAATGTCACAAACCTGGATTTTGTAGACCATATACTGGACGCAGCCCTGGAAGCCAACTCCCCTGTCATACTGCAGCTGGCAGAAGCCCACTTCAGGTACCTTAACCTGGAAGATATTGCCCCTGTCCTGGTCAGTGCTGCCAAAAAAGTCAGTGTCCCCGTATGTGTCCACCTGGATCACGGAAAGAGCCTTAAGACCATGATAAGGGCTATAAGGGCAGGCTTCACTTCCATCATGTTTGACGGTAGCGAAAGCCCCCTGGAAGAAAATGCCAGAAGCACTAAAGAAGTGGTAAGGATAGCACACAGCGTTGAAGTCAGCGTGGAAGGAGAGCTGGGGCATGTAGGCGGAGAGGGCGTGGGAATAGAAACAGCTGTGCCCCACACCGCCAGTGAGGATATGTTTACCAGGGTCGAAGATGCCGAATACTTCGTAAAAGAGACAGGTCTCGATACCCTGGCCATATCGGTGGGAAATGTGCACGGTCTTTACAAGGAGGCCCCCAATATCGACTTTGACAGGATAAAGGCCATAAAGGATGCAGTCGATATACCGCTTGTACTTCACGGGGGTTCCGGTATATCGGATGATGATTTCAGGAAAGCTGTAAGCCTGGGAATATGCAAGGTAAATTTCTATACCGGGATATCCCAGGCAGCAGTAAAAAGGGTCCACCAGTTTATTGAGGAGCACCCGGGTTCCATCAGTTATCCCGACCTGGCAAAGCTGGCCATGGCTGAGCTTAAAAAAGTAGTGCTGGGAAAGATGGAAGCTTTTGGCAGCAAGGGACAGTGTGCTGCAGATAAGACGCTGTGCATCACCTGTTCCGAGACTTCCTGCGGATTTGACGATCCCCGGATGAAACCGGAAGCTAGGACTGTACTATACCAGGACCTGGTTGAGAAGATAAGCAGCGAGGTTCTGCATAATATAAAGAAGTGACCCAGGGGCGATTAGCTCAGCTGGTTAGAGCGCTGCGTCGACATCGCAGAGGTCATTGGTTCAAATCCAATATCGCCCACCATCTAGTTTTGACCGATTACCTGGCCGGTGATGGGATCAAACAGGTGTGTGCATGTTTTCCTGATCAGTAAAAATATATTGCTTCCCGGGACTATACCCTTTATGTTCCTGACAAAGGTCACCACGTCTATGGTTTTGCCGTTTAATGAACATAAGATATTAGCCCTGGGATGAAAGGTCTGGACCAGCCTGACTTTTACTTTCAGGGTGCCTTCCTTTTCCTGGGGCCAGAAGATGATATCTTCAGGCCTGATCCCCAGAAGCACCTTCATGTTTTCCAGGCTTTCGATTTTTTCCCTATCAAGATAAGAAGGGGCGTCCAGGTATTTTCCCCCCGAGACAAACCTTCCTTTTTTGATCCTGCCATCCAGGAAATTCATGCCCATGGCACCAAAAAAATCTGCCACCAGGGCAGACCTGGGGTGGAAATATACATCTAAAGGCCTGTCTACCTGTACAAATCTCCCCTTGTCCATGACAGCCAGCCTGTCGGCAAGGGAGAAGGCTTCACTGCTGTCCGCTGTCACATATATGGTGGTAGACTTAATATCTGTCACCAGTTTTTTCAGATAAGTCCTGGTATTCATCCTTATCTTGGCATCCAGGTTGGAAAGAGGTTCATCCAGGAGAAATACCCTGGGGTCATCCCTTATTATAGCTCTTCCCGTGGCTACTCTCTGCTGATGGCCGGCAGAAAGCTGTCCGGGAAGGTAATCAAGATATTTTTCCAAACCAATGTCTACCTGCCTTACAGTATCATCCAGTTTGCTGGAAAGCCTTTCCCTGGTATACCTTCTTATCCTCAAGGGAAATGCTATGTTCTCCCTGGCCACCATATTGGGATAAAGGGCATAATCCTGGAATACCATAGCTACATTTCTTTGGGCAGCACTCCAACCGCCGGCATCCTCACCATTGAAAAATACCTGTCCGCTGTATTCCCCTTCCAGACCGGCGATTATCCTTAACAGGGTTGTCTTTCCGCAGCCGGATGGCCCCGTGATGCAGAAGAATTCCCTATCTTTTATATCCAGTGAGATGTTATCGAGGATAAGGTTCCTGCCATAGTATTTTGTGATGTTTCTCAGCCATATGTCTGCCATTTCCATCCACCTCCCTGCGCGTGTGAACTTTATGGCATATATTAATATTATATCATATCGGCAGGTCGCGTATCATGCCGCACAAGGATTATGATTTTTGTCTCCAGGAAAATCTGCTATCCGGCCTGCACCACTTCTTTAAGGCCCCGGAGTATATGTATCATGCCGCCGGTATCCATCCTGCAGTAAGTGATAAGGTCCTTTCTTATCTTTTCCACTTCTCCCGGCGAGGGACAGCTTTCACCTGTTTTATAATGGCCGCATGCATACAGGAAATACACGCTGGCGGAAAGCCCGTCTGCTATATCCATCTCCCTGTAGCTGTATTTAGTAATAGCAGGCAGCACATTTTTTATGGAAGCACTTCCCCTCTGTATGGAATGGTAATAATAAAAATCACCAAAAGGCCTGTACAGGTCTATGATGCGGGGCATAAGGGAATCCACCCATCCCCTGTACCCTGGAAACTCCTGGGCCAGCTCCCTGAGGATACCTTTCTCAAAAAACTCGTAGTATACCAGTATGCTGCCCGAACCGCCCAGGTGGCCTTTGAGGTTTTCCAGGAGCTCCCGCCTGGGATCGCCGCTTCCTGAAGCCAGGAAGTCATGGTGCTGGGGTTTTGCATACAGGTCCTGCACCACGTGGATGGAATACTGGAAGGGTATCCTCTGGAAAGGCCTGGTACCGTCATAAATGGGAATAGCCGTGGAATAGGTCTCGAAATCAAAGAAGCAGAGTGGTTCGCGGAGCTTGGCCAGAAATGAGACTATCTGCCCCCTGTCAATATATGGTCTGCTGGTAGAGGCGCATTTCCTCTGGATCTCCTGTTTCAGGGTAAGTCCATAATCGGTGGGTATATCATCGATTGCCAGGATCCCCCTGCTGCAAAGTTCAAGGGCCCTGTCTTTATTGCCATACAGGTCAAAGACATTGTTTTGGGGCATGAATTCCCAGCATTTTCCCTTAAGGGGACAGGTATAGGGACTGTCACACTGCCTCCCGATACTGACATGGGGCGGAGAGGGCCTTTTAAGCATTTCCAGCATAACCCTTATCCTTTCCCGGATGCCTGCCATGGCTTCATCCACTTCTTGGGATATATTATGTATCACAAACAGTTTTTCCGGTTCTATGTCGCCGTGCTTTACATACTGGCTGTTTATTACCGCCAGGTAGGAATCTGCTGTCTTAATGCCGGCATCCATAAATGAATACTTCTGGAATGCTACATCATTTATGTATTCTTCCTTCATCTGGGTAGCACTTTTTACCTCGATAATATCCCACTTGTTTCCCGGGGCCGGCTTAAGTATATCCACCCTGGCATAAAGGTTTCCCGAACTTATAGAGGCTTCAAATATGGGACGCCTTTCGGCCAGCAGCTCTGATGTCTTTATCAGCTGCTCCCCTATATCCCTGACCTTTCCCAGGTCTATGCCTTCCGGAAAGAGCCTTTTGGCATACTCCCCTACCAGGCGTCCCTGGTCAAACATGAACCTGGTAGAAAAATCCGGCTCCGGTATCTCTTCCCTGGCATGGACCTGGTACCACATGTATTTGGGACACTGGAGCCCTGACATATATTTTGATTTTGAGATTATTATCCTTTTATTATTGCCCATTATCCTCTTCTACAGGCCAAGTTGCCTGTCTACACCCTGCATGGCAGCAAGTGACAGTTCGATAAACTCCTCCAGGGTGAGGCCCAGCTCCTCGCATGCCATTATCTGCTGCCTGTCGGCTCCCCTGGCAAATGCCCTTTCCCTGAACCTTTTAAGCACTGATCCCTTATCTACTGACTTTAGCTTCTTTTCCGGCCTGACAAGGGCTGCTGCAACGATCAGCCCTGAAACAGGGTCGGCTGCATAGAGGGCAGTGTCCAGCTTGCTTTCCAGCGGTATCCCGTGTACCTGGTTATGGGCTTTTACTGCATGCACAATGTCCCCATCAAATCCCATTTCCTTCAGCAGATCCCCTGCCACAAGTGAATGTCTCCCGGGGTCATCGGCTGTCTGGGCATAGTCGATATCATGCAAAAGCCCTGTAGCGGCCCATTTTTCCTCATCAAACTTTTTACTCCCGGCCCTGTGGTTAAGCTCCGCCGCCAGGGCCCTCATTATGGCTTCTACTGCCAGGCAGTGGCTTACCAGGTTCCTGTTATTTATTTTTTCCCTTATCAGATCCAGCATCTTTTGTCTTTCCATCTTACTGACCCCTCTCGAATCCGTGATATATTGCTTCAAAATCTACTCCGGCGACATTATCCTTTCCCCTGTATTTTTCCCTGAGACTTGACATGGCATCAATAAGTGCGTCATTTTTTATACCGTTTTTGCCTGCCAGGTATGCTTCCATATAGGCTGCCAGGTCGTCTGCGCCTTTTACCATGGTACCGTCCCTGGTATCGGTGTCTGTAAACTCATCTTCGGTATAGCACCTGATATCCTGGTGCCAACCCTGCGGAATCAGCTTATATATCTTTTTATCCATCTCCTGGGCTTCATATTCTTTTATGAGCCCGTCCAGCCCTTCCACTGATTTCTTTACCGGGTTTATTATATCCCTGGTGAGCACTTCGGGGAGATCGTGGAACAGGCCGGTGAAATAATTATTAATACATGTTCGGCAGTCAGCCCCTTTGATGATGGAAAAAAGGTAGGAAAACATGGCCACTATCAGCATATGCCCCAGAACGGAAGTCCTCGGTACCCTGTAGATATGGCTCCACCTCTGCTGGAACCGTAATTGTCCGGCAATGTCAAGAAAGACCCTCAGGTTGGTGTGGTCCCTACTTTCCAGGTACTTCATGCAGGGCAGGTCTTCGAACTTCTTCTGCTCCCTTTTTATGCTCTGGTCTATTTCGCTGTGCAGGAAGTTCTCCGGACTGGTCTGCTTTATAATATTGAACTCCCAGTCGGTTATGTAGAAATGGGCCGCATTGACGATCCTGGTCTCCAGACCCTCCAGGGAGCCCTTAAGATGATCCTTGAACTTTCTGGTAAAACCGCTTCCCAGGACTTCCAGGTACGGGGATATCCTTTCGAATACCCACTGGTTCAGCTCCTCATATTTTTTCCTGTCCTCCCTTATCCTGTATATAAGGGGAGGTTTCAGGTCCGTGAGTATTATCCTTTTCAGGTAGTCATAGATCCCGGCCTCTATTACCTTTATCCAGTCTATTTTTTTACCGGTCTTTTCCTGCTGGCATTTTCCCAGTATATAGGCGGCTATCATCTTGTGGGACTGCTTGTCCAGCTCGGTAAACTCCAGGGTCCTTATCTGGTCGTTCCAGCGCTGCATCCCGGCGGCTTCATAGATCTTTAGAAGAAGTCCGTTCAAATCCATATTTTAGATTATAGCAAAAATAATCACTTAATCCTTTATCATTATGGGTATTTTGTAATCTCAGGGGCCTACTTATGATATAATTTTTTATTATAGCTGACCATTAATTCTGGTGATAGGATAATTCAAATGGAAAGATTGGAAATATTAAAGGTCTTCAGTTCCAGGATAGATGCCGGGGTGGCAAAGGGTTATCTGGAAAGTATGGGTATAGAATCAAGTATAAGTTCTGATGATGCTGACCAGCTCTATCCCTCACTGGGGGCAGTCAAAGGGGTAAGGCTGCTGGTAAAAGGTCATGACCTTAAAAGGGCACGGGCTTTACTGGACAAAAAGGGGGAGTGTTCCTGATAGATATAAATATGAGGCTCCTGAGGGACGGTGATATCGATGATTACCTGGCCATCGAATTTGATTCGTTTTTTGACAAGCTGGGGCCTGTTTACGGAAACCAGAGGCGTGCTGCCTACAGGATCATAAAAAAAGAATTACAGGATAATCTTGACCTGGGAAGGTACCTTAATGCCGTGTATGGTGACAGGATCGTGGGTATAATAGAACTTATTACCAGGGAAAACTCCAGGGGGTACCGCAAACAGTTTTCCAACTATTCCAGAAACCTGGGGATTTTGGGGGCGCTCAGGGCATATTTTTTTACCTTCCTGGATATGCCGGCCATTGACAGCTCCACCATCTATATAAATAATGTAGCAGTGAGCAGGGAATTCCGCCGTAAAGGTGTGGCTAGTGCCATGCTGTCCTATGCAGAATATATTGCCCGCAGCCGTGGTAAGGACAGGCTTAAGCTGTGGGTGGCCAATGACAATAAGGCTGCTTTTAAGTTTTACCGGAAAATGGGTTTCTACCAGCTTATGTTCAGGTCCTCCAGATTGGCCCAGCGCTATATGGGGTACCGGGAATGGGTGTTTATGTGTAAGGACGTTTTCTAGGGCTGTTTTAGTATTTCTCGTTATATCTATCGACTAGAATGTTATAGTATTCAAAAAGTTCTGCCAGCGAATTGCTGAACATATTATAATAGGATATGTTACATTCAAAATCTGAAGACTTCATGCAGTCTACCTGGTTCCGCTTGGCATCTACTATTTCCTTTGATATCCTTACCAGCTCGTCCTTACCGGAACTAAATTCCCCAGTAGCCGGGATGCTTTCAAGCGAAGCTGATAGCTCTTTTAGCCTATCCAGCAGGGTCTCTTCAATGGCTATCTCTGCTGGGTCGTTGAATATCCACTCTTCTCCATGGGCATTGTTGATGTGATTGATAGCAGCGTTGTATTCTGACAGTATA
>Ga0180438_10006673_pt1 | contig 15527 bp, 14 predicted proteins | sample SS_ome_12_FD_132455 | JGI IMG/M metagenome (GOLD analysis project Ga0180438, IMG submission 132455) | Hypersaline lake sediment archaeal communities from the Salton Sea, California, USA - SS_3_D_2 metaG | ecosystem: Environmental > Aquatic > Non-marine Saline and Alkaline > Hypersaline >...
CCAGATCGGCGGTGTGCCCGTGCTGGGCGGCCGGGAGCACATTCCGGAGGCGGTCCGCCAGCGCCAGGCCGTGGAGGTGATCATCGCCATGCCCTCGGCGCCCGGAACCACCATTCGCCAGATCTTGGCCATCTGCGAACGAGCCGGCGTGCCCGCCCGCACCGTCCCGGGCCTGCCCGACATCCTGACCGGCCAGGTCAGCGTTAGCCAGCTCCGCAAGGTCGACATCGAGGACCTGCTGCGCCGCGACCCGGTCCAGACCGACATCTCGACCGTGGAACGCATGCTGCGTGGCTGCCGGGTCCTTGTCACCGGTGCTGGCGGCTCCATCGGCGGTGAGCTCTGCCGCCAGATCGCCCGTTGCGGGCCCGAAGCCCTCATCCTCGTCGGCCACGGTGAGAACAGCATCTTTGCCATCGGAAACGAGCTGCGGCGCCTCTGGCCCAACCTGCCCACAGGTAAGATCATCGCCGACGTGCGCGACTACCAGCGGCTGCGGCGCGTGTTCGACGCCTGCCGCCCCCAGATCATCTTTCACGCCGCAGCCCACAAGCACGTGCCCCTCATGGAGGAGAACGTCGCGGAGGCCATCACCAACAACGTGCAGGGCACCGCCAACCTCCTGCGCCTGGCCGGGGCCTACGGCGTAGGCCGCTTTGTCCTGATCTCCAGCGACAAGGCCGTCAACCCCACCAGCGTGATGGGCAGCACCAAGCGGGTGGCCGAGCTGCTCGTGCAGGACGCCGCCCATCGCTACCGCCGCCCCTACGTCGCCGTGCGCTTTGGCAACGTGCTCGGCAGCCGCGGCAGCGTCGTGCCCCTCTTCCGCGAGCAGATCGCCCGCGGTGGCCCCCTGACCGTCACTGACCCCGAGGTGCGCCGCTATTTCATGACCATTCCCGAGGCCGTCCAGTTGGTCCTCCAGGCCGCCGCCCTGGGCCGGGGCGGGGAGGTGTTCGTGCTGGACATGGGCGAGCCGGTCCGCATCGTGGACCTGGCCCGTGACCTCGTCGAGCTCTCCGGCCTCCGGGTCGGGCACGACGTCGACCTAGTGTACACCGGGCTACGGCCCGGCGAAAAGCTGTTCGAGGAGCTGTTCGTACAGGGCGAGGAATATGGGCGTACACGGCACGAACAGATCTTTGTCTCGCGCAACGGCGAGCATTGCCCCGGCTGCCCCGTCGACCTGGAGGAGGCGCTGCAAGAGCTGCTGGACCTGGCCCGGCGCGGGGACGAGCGCCAGATCCGCGGCAAGCTGCAAGAGATCGTCCCCGAATACCGGCCAGCCTGACTGTCTGTGTTCCCAATCCGTCAAGCCTGCACATGCGTTGTCCCAAACCAGCACCGGCTCTTCCAGGATTCTGTTGGCTTATTGCATAATCTCAACAGGGAGTCCCGACTCGTTCGGGAAGCCTGTCTGAAGTGCACAAGAACCCCAACAAGCTGGGGATTCCCCAGACCGCGCGCTCTGCGTTATGTAATAGACCAACAGTATCTCTTGCAGGCCGGTGCAGCCCGCAGCCCGGTGCACGCTCCACAGAGGCCAGCGTGACAGCAGACGCCAAAGGCATCGCCCTCAAAATCGCCAGCCTGGAGCCGGCGGCCGTCATCCTGGCAGCTCCCCTCCTGGCCTTCCCCACCCTGCGCCCGGGCTGGACCACCCTCGCCCTGGTCGCCCTGCTGGCCGTCTGGCTGCTGCGCTGGTTCGGCGATGGCCGGCCCGGCGCCCGCACCCCCCTGGATGTCTCCCTCTTGCTGCTGGCCGCTACGATCCCCGTTGGCGTCTGGGCCTCGGCCTGCCCCGAGTGGACCCTGCCCAAGCTGACCGGCCTGATCCTAGGCCTGGCCGCCTTCCGCGCCACGGTGAATGCCGCCCGCACGCCGCGCCACCTGGCAGCGGCCACCGCCCTCTACCTGCTGCTGGGCCTGGGCCTGGCGCTCGTCGGGCTGGCGGCAGTTGGACAGGTGACCAAGCTGCCCGTGCTGGGCGGCCTCCTGGCCCGCGTACCCCGCCTGATCCAGGGGCTGCCCGGGGCCGGGCAGGGCGTCCACCCCAACGAGCTGGGCGGCGCCCTGGTCCTCTTCCTGCCTGTGTCCCTGGCCGCCGCCTGGGGCTGGGACATGGGCGGCCGGCAGGCAACCCGGGCAGCCCGCCTGGCCGCGGCCACCCTTTCCCTCTTTCTGGCTGCCGTCCTGCTTCTCAGCCAGTCGCGCAGCGCCTGGTACGGCGCCCTGGCCGGGCTGGCCGCCATGGCCTGGCTCCGCTGGCGCCGGGCCCGTTGGCTGGTGCTGGCGGGGGGATTGATCCTGTTCCTGGGCCTGCTGTACGCCGGTCCGGCCAACCAGGGCGCGTTCCTCGACACCGCCAGCCTGGCGGAACGCGCGCCGGGCTGGGCCCGCGGCCTGGACGCCCTGCGGGCGTTTCCCCTCACCGGTTGTGGCCTGGGCACCTTCCGCCAGGTCGCCCACCTATTTGGCCCCCTGCCGCTCGCGGCACCCGAACCCTACGACCTGGCCCACGCCCACAACGTCTTTCTGCAGGTGGCCCTCGACCTGGGGCTGCCCGGCCTCGTCGGCTACCTGGCCGTGGTGGGGGGCGCCCTGTGGTGCGCCTGGCGCGTCGCCCGGATGGCGTGCGCACCCTTTGCCTGGCTCGCGCCCGGCATCGCCGGCTCCCTGGTCGCTTTCCAAGCCTATGGCCTGGCCGACACCGTGGCCCTGGGGGCCAAGCCGGGCCTGGCCTTCTGGCTGCTGCTGGCCCTGGCTGCCGTCCTGTGGACCACCGCCACGGAGGTCCCTCAGGAGCGAGGCCCATGATCGACTGGTGGGGTATCCTGGGCCACGCGCTGTGGGTCTCGGGCCTGGCACTGGCCCTGGCCGTTCTCAGCCTGGCCGACTACCAGGCGCACCGGGAAGGGGTTCGCTTGCGCACGGTACTCGGCCAGCCGGGCCTCCAGTCGGCGCTTGCCCCGGGCCTCGTGCTCTTTTGCCTGGGGTTGCTGGTCGCCAGCGCTGCGTGGTGGCAGCGCCTCGCCTGGGGCCTGTTGACCCTGCTCTTTGCCGGCCAGGCCGCCTGGCTCTGGCGAAGCCGGCCCGCCCGCCTGCCCCCCCACGGCCATGTGGGGGTGCCGCCGTCTGGCGCTGCCGCGGGCAAGGGCCAGAGGCTGGGACGGTTGGGTTGGGGTCTCGTCCTGGCCGGCCTGCTGGTCATCGCCGGCTGGGGCCTCTTTGCCGGGGTCCAGACCCTCGAACACGCCCACTCCCTGTCATCCCACCTCCGTTACTTGGACCAACTGGTCCGGCGTGACCCCGGCCAATTCACAGCAGCAGACCTGGAGGGTGCCGGCCAGGCGCTGGCCGCGATGCGCCTGGACCTGGAGGGAATCCAGGCCCAGGTGGGCCCGCTGCTGCCCCTTGGCCGGCTGTTTCGTGGGGTACCAGGGCACGGAGGGGACCTGGCCGCGGCGCCCGAGCTACTGGACATGGCCACCAGGTTAGCCACCGCCGGGGACCGGGCCTGGCAAGCGCTCGCGCCGGCTGTGGCGCTAGCCGGCGACCCCCTCCACGGTGACCCTGGCCGGGTAGCGGTAGACGGGATCCTGGCAACACTGGCCGAGGCGGAACCGGAATTGCAGGCAGCACGCCAGGAGCTCGCGGCCGCGGTCAAGGCGCGGGACCGCCTCGATGCCCAACGCCTTTCGCCCCAGGTGGCCGGCCTGGTGGAGAGATTCGACCGCTACCTGCCCCGGCTCGACACGGCGCTGGATGGGGCACTGCTGGCTGCTGGCGTGCTGGGTGGTGACGGCGCGCGCACCTACCTGATCTTGGCCCAGAACAACCACGAACTGCGTCCCACCGGCGGGTTTATCAGCGGCGTCGGAGAGCTGCGGATCGAGGATGGGCGGCTGGCCTCTTGGCATTTTGACGACAGCTACGCCGTGGACAACCCGAAGGTGCCCCACGCGCGCACCCCACCGGCCGTCCAGCAGACCCTGTTCGGGCAACTCTGGTATTTCCGCGATGCCAACTGGGACGCCGATTTTCCTACCTCTGCCCGGCGCGCCCTCAACATCTATGCCCGCGACCGGGGCGTCCAGGCGGCCGGCGTGCTCTCCCTAGACCTGGCAGCCCTGCAGTCGCTGGTGGAGGCCGCCGGCCCACTGCCGGTGCAAGGCGTCGCCGGGCCGGTGACCGGCGAAAACGTCCTGCAGGTGATCCAGGGGCAATGGGCTGCACCCGCCCCCGGCGTTCGCCAGGGGTCTGACCCCGGGTGGCAGCGGCGGCGCAAGGATTTCATGGGCCAGATCGCGGATGCCCTCCTGGCGCGGTTGCTGGCGGGGCAGGGGGTGCGGCCGGTCGCCCTGGCCCAGGCGCTGGGGCGGTTGCTCGACGAAAAGCATATGCTGGTCTACCTCGCCGATCCCCGGGCTGCCGGCCTGCTTCGCCGGCAAAACTGGGATGGCGCGCTTCCCATCCCGCGCGCTTCCGACCTGTTGCTGGTCGCTGACTCGAATGTCGGCTTTAACAAGGCGGACGCCAACGTCAGCCGTTCTATCCATTACCAGGTGGACCTTGGTACCGGGAGGGGGCCCCGCGCGCAGGTGACCCTCACCTACGGCAACCACAGCCCCCGCCTGCCGGAAAGCTGCGTTCAAGGCGCGCGCTATGGCGAGACCTATGCCGACATGACGAACCGCTGCTACTGGAACTATGCGCGCGTCTACATCCCTGTGGGCAGCAGGTTGCTGGCGGGACCGGACCTCCCCCTGCCGGCCGGCAGTCTGCTGGCGCAGGAGGGCAGCGCCCGGACACCTCCGCCCATCGAACCTGCCCTTGACGAGGGAGATTGGCGCGCGTGGGCGGCGTTCTTTGACCTGGCACCGGGGACAGAGCGGACCCTGACGTTCGCGTACGAACTGCCCCACGGTGTATTGGCCCGTGATTCCGGCGGTCTGGTTTCCTACCGCCTGCGCGTCCAGAAGCAGCCCGGCACCGGAGAGGTGCCGCTGCGGGTGGAGATCGCCCTGCCGCCGGGCGCGCAGGTGGTGGAGGCCACGCCGGCCGCGCTGCTGTCGCCGGGGGAGACACTGCTCGCCGTTGCCACCGACCTGCGCACCGACCGTGAGTTCCTGGTGGTCTACCGCCAGGCAGGGAAACCGCCATGAGGGAAGGGGACGCCAGCAAGCAGGTGCTGGGTGCGGCGCTGTTGGTCACGCTCCTCATCCGGCTGCTGGCCTGGTGCGCGGCGGGAGAACTGACCGTCCATGCCGGTCGCCTGAACCAGACCGTGCCCACGCCGACGCCTTCGGGGATGCCGGTCACGCTGCCCACCCCCCCACCGGCGAGACCCCGGCCTGAAGGGCCGGCGATGCCCAACCCGACGCCCTCCACTCTGGCCTCGCCCCTCCCTACCGGGCAGCCGCCGGCTGGTGCCCCGGCGGCGACCGCCACCGCCGACCGCGGGACGCTTGTGCCCAGCGGCATCCCTGGACCTGCCAGCGGCTCGACGCTGGCGCCCACCCAGCCCTCGCCCTCTGCCATCCCCTCCGGTACGTCGAGCGCATCCCCCTGGGCCCCGCCCGCCCGCAGCCCGCCTGCCCAGGTCTCTGCCTCGACGCCCACCCCGTCCTCGCCCACCCTGCCAGGCCTTCGAACGGCCCTCTGCAGCCTGCCCTGCCTCTGGCTGGGCGGGGGGCTGGTCCTCGTGGTCGCCGGCATCCTGGTGCTGGTGCGGCGCGGCTGGCACGTGGACACTGAGCGAGCGACCACCGGGCCAGGTGCTGCTCAAAGCGACGCAGCTGTTCAGGAGGCTGAACGAGAGCGTGGTGGATGAGAAATACGCGCGGCTGGAAGCACAGAAAGGAAGTTGGGAGCGAGGATGTATCAATTCGAGATCGTTGTCGGCACTGTCCTGGTCGGTCGCTTCCTGCTGGTGAGGACTTGTTCAAATGGTTCCGTCTCTCTGCTTGACCGGGACAGCAACGTACGCTAAAATCGTCATAGCAGGTGATGCAATGGCTAGCCCGAGGCTACTCCGTCGCAAGAACGTATGAAGAAAGGTGGATCACGATGGAATGGGATGGCGAAAAGCAAGCACGACTTGATGCACTGCGCGCCGCTGAGCTTACCGGCACCCTGGATGAGGCGGGCGAGGCCGAGCTGAATGCCCTGCTGGAGTCAGCTGAGGCACAGGAGCGGGAGCGATTGGCCCCTGCCCTAGCCCGCATGCGGGAGGAACAGGCTGCATTGCGCCAGTTGGTGCAAGAAAGCGAAGCAGCGAACGAACAACTAGCGCACCTGGCCGCCCAGCAGGAGCAATGGCTGGCTGATGCACGGCACTTGCTCCACGACCTGCAACGTCGTCACCAGGCTATGCAGAAAACCTATCAATCGATCACAGGCGAACCATTGGCTGTGGCGTAATGGTTTCCGAGATGTTGCGTCAGAGCATTCGTGCTCTGGTTGCTGCATCCGCAGCGAGATGATCTGACTGCACACATGGACTCCCTTCCCGATGGCCGGCTAATCGGCTTGACGAAACGTGGTTGGTTTCACATTCAACGTTTGCGACTGAATCGCTCCCCACTGATAGAACTTCGACTCCAGCGGGTCGCAGTACAACATCTGCGCGATACGCTCGAGCACAACCAGCAGGCCCAAAGCCAGCTAGAAGAGTACGTACGCGAGCTGGAACAAGAAATCGAACGCCTGCTGCAAATCATCGCTGAACTGATCCGCCCCTGAGACAAATACAGAACGCCCTGCCAATACCTCACCGTCCGGGGTGGTAGGTTCAGCAGGAGCCGGGGTTGCATGCACCCCGGCTCTTTGCCTTTCACCTTGTTTCCAAGGACGCCTGAAGTGGGGCAGGTGTCTTTGTTGCGCCAGGACCAAGGGGGAAGGCGACGAGTTGCCAGCCGGCAGGCTTGATGGTATAATTGGCCAAACACCGGGAGGATGCCGCCAGCGTGAGGGAACGGACCAACGAGGAATGGCTGGCCGAGTTGCGGGGGCCGGCGCGGGATGAGGCCCTGGCCGATCTGCGCGCCTTCCTGGTGCGCGGCCTGGGCTACGCGCTGGCCAATCGCTCCGGCGTGGACGACCCGCTCCTGGAGGATTTCGCCCAGGATGCCCTCCTCAAGATCCTCAACGCCCTGGATACCTTTCGCGGGGAGAGCCGTTTCACCACCTGGGCGCAAAAGATCGCGGTCAACGTGGCCTTTAGCGAGCTGCGGCGGCGGCGCTGGCAGGACACGTCGCTGGATGACCTGACCGCAGGCCAGAGCCTCGACTTTGTTCCCGACATGCTGGTAGACCCGTCTGCCGGACCCGAGCAGCAGGCCACGCAGCGCCTGTTCGTGGAGACCCTGGGCCGGCTCATCCAGACCGAGCTGACCGACAGGCAGCGGCAGGCGCTGGTGGCGGTCCAGATCCGCGGGATGCCGCTGGCAGAGGTGGCACGCCGGATGGGGAGCAACAGGAATGCCCTCTACAAGCTGCTCCACGACGCCCGGAAGCGGCTGAAGCAAAAGATGGAAGACGAAGGTCTTTCGCCCCAGGATGTGCTGGAGGCTTTCAGCTCGTCGTGAGAATATGAGGACTGCCAGATGAAACAGGCACAGGGTATACCCCAGGACAGCGCGGCAGGTGGCGGCTCCCCAGGACCGGACGGGGAGCTGGACCTGGAGTTTGTCAAACGGATGGCGCGCGGGATCGCGACCACCCGACAGGACGAGATCGGCTGTGACGAGTGTTTTGACCAGATGGACCGGTTCGTCGACATGACCCTGGCGGGCAAGAACGCGGCCGAGGCCATGCCCCTGGTCCAGGATCATCTCGATCGCTGCGGGCCCTGCCGCGAGGAATTCGAGGCGCTCGAGGAGGCGCTTCGCGCAATCGGCTAGGGAACCGCAGGTATCCAGAGGATATGGAGGAGGCGCCTCGCCTCCTCCTGTTGCTTTGCCGTCAGACTACCCATTGGCGCGAGGCTGCCGGGCCATGGACAGGCCATCGTGCCGGGCACCTGGCCCTGGAGAATGAACCATCAGGCGGGACATGACGTTTATTTGCTGGAGGGTGAAAGCCCGATGGCGCACAGCGCGGCAGAGATGGGTCAAAGCCCTCTTTTCGTGGGCAGGATGGACCCGCGAGGCCGCTGTGCTGCCATGACAGTGTCTCGCTGAAGCGTTCCCGGAGGAGAAGGTGGCGTGAAGCAACCCATGCGGCCCACCGGCATGGTGGCCTTTTTGATCATCTGGTTCGGGCAGATCATCTCCCTGCTCGGTACCTCCATGACCGGTTTCGGCCAGACCATCTGGGCTTACGAGCAGACCGGGCAGGCTACCGCCCTGGCCATGATCGGCTTTTTCTACGTTACCCCCATGGTGGTATTGAGCCCTGTTGCCGGCGCCATCGTCGACCGCGGCAACCGCAAGCTGATGATGATGGTCAGCGACCTGGCGGCCGGCGTGGCGACCATTGGCATCCTGATCCTGTACACAACTGGCAACCTGCAGATCTGGCACCTTTTCATCAGCGCCGTGGTGGCGGGCACGTTTCAGACCTTCCAGTGGCCTGCCTTCTCGGCAGCCATCACCCTCATGCTGCCCAAGGAGCAATATGGCCGGGCCAACGGCCTGCTGGAGCTGGCCGATACGTCGGCCAACATCTTTGCCCCACTGCTGGCCGGGGCCCTGCTGGCCCTCGTCGGCTTTGGCGGCATCCTGATCATCGACGTCGTCACCTTTACCGTGGCCATCGGCGCATTGCTGTTTGTCCACGTGCCCCAGCCCGAGCGCACCGAGGCCGGGCGCACGGGAGAGGGAAGCATCTGGCAGGAATCGGTCTATGGCTTCCGCTATATTTTCAACAGGTCCAGCCTGCTGGGCCTGCAGTTGGTCTTTACCGTGGGAAACTGGTTCTCGACCCTGGCCTATGTCCTGCTGCCGGTCATGATCCTGGCCCGCACCGGCAACAGCGAGATGGCACTGGCCAGCGTGCAATCGGCGGGAGCCGTCGGCGGTGTGGTCGGCGGCCTGGTCATGAGCGCCTGGGGCGGTCCCAAGCGGCGGGTACATGGCGTGCTGGCCGGCTGGATCTCGGCGAGCCTGCTGGGCGATGCCCTGCTGGGGCTGGGACAGATCCTGCCGGTGTGGATGGGGGCCGCCTTCGTGGGCACCTTCTTTGTACCCGTCATCAACGCCTCCAACCAGTCTATCTGGCAGGCCAAGGTCGAGCCCGATGTGCAGGGGCGCGTGTTCTCCACGCGGCGGCTGATCGCCTGGGCGGTCATGCCCTTGGCCCAACTGGTGGCCGGTCCCCTGGCCGATCAGGTCTTTGAGCCGTCCATGCAAGGAGGAGGATGGCTGGCCGATACCTTTGGCCGGCTGGTGGGCACCGGCCCCGGCGCAGGTATTGCCCTCATCCTCGTCTTCTGCGGGATCGGCGGCGCCTTGAGCGGGATCAGCGGCTACGCCATCCGCGCCATCCGCGACGTGGAGGCCATCCTGCCCGACCACGACGCGGCGGTCGAGGGCGCGGCGGCGAAAGCAGCGGTCTAAAGACAGCTTATCGAGCAGCGAAAGCCCCCGGCAAGCGCCGGGGGTTTTTCTTAATCTCCCCTTAAGCTTGCCTTCAACTCGGTTTAAAGACACCAGCCGCCTCTATGTGATATCCTGGGGCCATCTCGATCAACCACCCTGATCCAAAATCACAGAGGAGGCTTTTACAATGGATCTCACGAACATTCGACAGCTCAATGCCCAGGTGGAGCGGGAGGCGCTCTTTTTGCACGACCTCCTGGCAGAAGTCAACACCGTCATGGTGGGGCAGGAAAAGATGGTCGAGCGCGTGCTGATCGCGCTCCTGGCCGACGGCCACATCCTCCTGGAGGGTGTGCCGGGGCTGGCCAAGACGCTCCTGGTCAAGACCATGGCCCAGGCCATCCAGGCCGAGTTCTCCCGCATCCAGTTCACGCCCGACCTGCTGCCCGCCGACCTGGTGGGTACCCAGATGTATAACATGAAGACGGGCGAGTTCACCGTGCACCAGGGGCCGCTCTTTGCCAACTTTGTCCTGGCCGACGAGATCAACCGCGCCCCGGCCAAGGTGCAGAGTGCCCTGCTGGAGGCCATGCAGGAGCGGCAGATCACCATTGGCAACACCACCTACCAGATGGAGGACCTGTTCCTGGTCCTGGCCACCCAGAACCCCATCGAGCAGGAGGGCACCTATCCGCTGCCCGAGGCCCAGGTGGACCGCTTTATGCTCAAGGTCGTGGTCGACTATCCCCGGCCTGACGAGGAGCGGCTGATCATCGAGCGCATGACGGGCAACCCGCTGCCGCCGGTCAACCCGGTGGTGGGGCCTAGGCAGATCCTGCACGCGCGGGACATTGTGCGCCGCATCTATGTCGACGAAAAGATCAAGAACTATGTCCTGGACCTGGTCCTGACCACCCGCAATCCGGGCAACAACGGCCTGTCCGACCTGCGCCCCTTTATCGCCTACGGCGCTTCGCCGCGCGCGGGCATCAACCTGATCCTGGCTGCGCGGGCCCACGCTTTTGTCAAGGGCCGTGGCTTTGTGACCCCTGACGACGTCAAAGAAGTCGCTCCCGACGTGCTGCGCCACCGCGTCATCGTCAGCTACGAGGCCGAGGCGGAGAACGTGTCCAGCGCCGACATCGTGCAGCGCATCCTGGACTATGCCGAGGTTCCCTAACCTATTGGGTAGAAGCTGATCTGTGATGCGTGTTCCGTGGCCTGTGAAGCGTGATGCTCCGGTGCGGGCCACGGAACACCAAGAACCGGCCAGCGAGTCCCGAGTCTTGGATGCCGAAAGGTCGGGCTCGGGTGACAAATAACGGGGGGAATCATGTTCTCAACTGACCTGATGAAAAAGATCCGGCGCATTGAGATCCGCACGCGCCGGCTGGTAGATGACAGTTTTGCCGGGGAGTACCACTCGGTCTTTCGAGGGCGCGGGATGGAGTTCGACGAGGTGCGCCCCTACCTGCCCGGCGACGAGGTGCGCACCATCGACTGGAACGTCACCGCCCGCATGGGACAGCCGTACGTGAAGCAATACGTGGAGGAGCGCGAGCTGACCGTGATGCTGATGGTGGACGCCAGTGGCTCCGGCGACTTTGCCTCTGAGGGCAGGTTCAAGCGCGAGCTGGCCGCTGAGCTGGCGGCGGTGCTCTCCTTCTCGGCGACGACCAACAGGGACAAAGTGGGCCTGATGATCTTTACCGACAAGGTAGAGCTCTACATCCCGCCACGCCAGGGCCGCCGGCACGTGCTGCGCCTGATCCGCGCATTGCTGGCCTTCGAGCCGGAGAGCACCGGCACCGACCTCAAGCTGGCCCTGGATTCGGTGAACCAGATCCTGAAGCGGCGCAGTGTGATTTTTTTGGTCTCGGACTTTATCGACGACGCCGAACGCTACAGCAAGAGCCTGTTCATGGCCAATCGTAAGCACGACGTGATCGCCGTGGACCTGCACGACCCGCTGGAGACCGACATCGCCGACGTAGGCATGCTGGCTTTGGAGGACGCCGAGTCGGGTGACCTGATCTGGGTGGACACGAGCGATCCGGCCTGGCGCCAGCTCTTTGCCCGCAAGACTGCCGCGTTTGAGGTTGCGAAACGCCAGGCCCTGGCCGGCGCTGGTGTCGATCGCGTCGAGATCCAGACCGACCAGGATTATGCCAAGGCCTTGACGCTGTTCTTCCAGAAGAGGAACAAGCGGATCAGGCATTAGGAAGAAAGGAACGACTCGTATGAGCAACAGATATCTGATCCTGCTGTCGCTGCTCCTTCTCACCCTGCTGGCCTGTTCCGCCGCACCTGTCCTGGCTGCCGGAGGCATCGAGGTGACCTTGACGCCCGACAGAGAAGAGCTGACTGTGGGTGACCTTGTGCAACTGACCCTGGAGGTAACCCACCCAGCTGGGTACCAGGTCATCCTGCCCAAGCTGGAGCAGGCCTGGGGTCCCTTCGAGGTGCGCAGCCAGTCCCAGGCGACGACCATGGCCAACGACGATGGCACCGAGACGACTCGCCAGACCATCCAGGTCACCCTGTTCGATCTGGGTGAATTCGAGACCCCGGAACTATCCTTTGGCGTCAGCGACGGTGCGGGGCAGATGAGCGAAGAGAAGGTCCCTTCCATCTCGCTGGCGGTGGTGCCCACCCTAGCTGAGGACGACAACGACCTGCGGGATATCAAACCCCAGGCGGCGCTCACCGTTCCGCCTATCTGGCCCTGGATCGCGGGTGGCGCGCTTCTGGTCGCAGTGGCGGCCGTGGGGGGCTGGTGGGCCTATCGCCGCCGACAGGGAAAGCCCTTTGGCCTGGCGCCGGCGGTGGACAACCGCCCAGCCTGGCAGGTGGCCTTTGACACTTTGGATGCCATCGAGGGGATGGACCTGTTGGCACGGGGGCGCTTTAAGGAATACTATACCCTGGTCACCGACACCTTGAGGGCGTACCTGGAGAACCAGTTCGGCCTGCGTGTCTTTGACCGCACGACCTCCGAGCTGAAGGACATCCTGCGAGGCTCAGACCTGGCGCCCGAGCACAGCCGCCGGTTCCTCGACCTGTTTGCCGAGAGTGACCTGGTGAAATTCGCCAAGTTCGTCCCGGACCTCAAGACGGCCGGTCGGCTGGCAGAGGAAGCCAGGGAGCTGGTGGCGTTGACCCGACCCAAGCCCGAACTCGAAACCTTCTTTGAAGAATCTGAGCAGCCGCCCGCATCCAAGGTGACGCGCCAGCTCAGCTACCAATCGGGGCAATAGGAGGCAAACGCATGATCTTTCGATTCGAATCACCGTGGTTTCTGGCTCTGCTACTCCTGGTACCGGTTTTGGGCGCCTGGCCGCTCCTGGCAAAGAAGTGGTCGCGGCCTTCTGGTCTGCGCTACGCCGACGTCAAGCTGGCGGCCAGCGCCGGTCGTTCGTGGCGGGTAGCCCTCCGCCCGATGCTGACCGGGTTGCGCATCCTGGCCCTGGCCCTCATCATTGTCGCTGTCGCCCGGCCGCAGACGGGGCAGGCCCGCGAGATCGTCAAGGGTGAGGGCGTGGACATTGCCCTGGCGCTGGACATCTCGGGCAGCATGGCCTCCCTCGACTTTGAGCCGCAGAACCGGCTGGAGGCAGCCAAGGTTGTCATCAGCGACTTTGTGCAGGGGCGCCCCTACGACCAGATCGGGCTGGTGGTCTTTGCCAGCAATGCCTTTAGCCAGAGCCCGCCGACGACAGACCACAACGTGCTGTTGCGGCTGCTGGATCGCACCGAACTGGCCACCGAACTGGGCGTCGAAGATGGCACCGCCATCGGCATGGGCCTGGCCAACGCCGGCAACATGCTGAAGGATTCCGATGCCAAGAGCAAGGTCATCATCCTGCTCACCGACGGCGACAACAACGCCGGCGAGATCGATCCCCTGACGGCAGCCGAAGCGGCCGAGGCGCTGGGCATCAAGGTCTATACCATCGGCATGGGCCGGCCCGGCCAGGTGCCGGTTCCGGTCAGGGATGCATTTGGCGGCGAGCGGGTCATCTACCAGGAGAGCACCCTGGACGAGGGGACGCTGCAGCAGATCGCCGAAATCACCGGCGGCCGCTACTATCGCGCCGAGGATACGGGCGGGTTGAAGCAGATCTACGAAGAGATCGACAATCTGGAAAAGTCCCAGGTAGAGGTGGAACGCTTCACCCGCTACCAGGAGCTGATGGCCTGGCTGCTGATTCCCGCCTTGGGCCTCATCGTGAGCGAGATGGCGCTGCGCAAGACGGTGTTCCGGAAGCTACCGTAGGGCGTGGCTTGTGATTTGCGCCTCGTGATCCGGGCTCGGCAGCCCAATCCCGGATGCCGGATCCTGGATCACGCAACACACAGCAAAGGTGAGAGACTATGACTTTTGTAAATCCTATCTTCCTGTACGCTTTGCTCCTGCTTCCCCTCGCCGCCCTGTTCCTGTGGTGGGCGCGACGACGCCGGGAACGAGACCTGGCCCGGCTGGGGAACCCAGTCCTGGTGCAGCGACTGAGCAGCACCGTCAACTGGCGAGGGCGCCGCTGGAAGGACGCCCTGTGGCTCGTGGTCCTGGCAGCACTGCTGGTCGCCCTGGCCCGGCCCCAATGGGGCAGCGTGACCGAGATGGTCGAGCAGGAGGGCATCGAGGTGATGGTCGCGCTGGATGTCTCCAGCAGCATGCTGGCCCAGGACGTCAAGCCCGATCGGCTGAGCCGGGCCAAGATGGAGATCGCCGACCTGATGGAACGGCTGGGCGGCGACGAGATCGGCTTGGTCCTCTTTTCGGGCGCCAGCTTTGTCCAGTTCCCGCTCACGTCCGACTATGCCACCGCCCGCACCTTCCTGGACAACGCCCGGCCGGAGGTCATCTCCCGGCCCGGCACGGCCATTGGCGATGCCATCCACACGGCCATGCGTGGTTTTGACGCGAACCGGCCCAGCCAGAAAGTGATCGTCCTCATCACCGACGGCGAAGATCACGAGGGGGATGCCCTGTCCACGGCCGAGATGGCCGCCGAGCAAGGCATGCGGATCTACACCATCGGCTTTGGCTCGCCGGAGGGTGAACCGATCCCCGAGTACGACAACCGGGGCGAGATTGCCGGCTACAAGAAGGACCAGAATGGCGAGGTGGTGCTCTCCCGGCTGGACGAGGCCACATTGCAACAAATCGCCGAGGTGGGCAACGGGCAGTATTACCGTGCCACCGCCAGCGGCAGCGAGCTCGAGGTGCTGATCGGAGAGCTGAACACACTCCAGACCGCCGAGTTGGCCTCTTTGCTCGAGGTACGTGGCATCGAGCGCTTCCAGTTCTTCCTGTTGATCGGCCTGGCGGCCCTGGTCGCTGCCGAGCTGATCCCCGACCGGGTTGTGCGCAGCGCCAGACGCAAGGTCGCAGAGAAGCAGGCGGCGATGCGTGGCCAGCCGGTCGTGGGCGGCGGACAGTAGGCGGTGGACGGTGGCTAGAAGAAGGAGAGTAGGGATATGAAGAAACTACTGGTATGGATACCGCTGTTATTGTTGGGAGCGTTGGCGTTGACTGGTTGCGGTTCGTCGGCGGAGAGACTGAACAACGACGGCAACGAGGCGTTTGCCGAGCAGGACTATGAGGGGGCCTTGATGGCTTACCACCAGGCCGAGGAAGAATCGCCGGAACTGGCCGAGCCGCACTACAACGCGGCCAACACGCACTATCGGCAGGAAGCGTACGACCAGGCGCAGCAGGAGATCGAGCAAGCGCTGGTGAGCGACGAAGCCCAGGAAGGCCTGGACCAGCACAACTACTACAATCTGGGCAACACCCTTTTTCAGGCCCAACAGTACGAAGCGGCCATCGAGGCCTACAAGGAGGCGCTGCGTCTGAATCCCGGCGACATGGAGGCCAAGCAGAACCTGGAGCTGGCCCTGCGGCAATTGCAGCAACAACAGCAGGAGCAACAGCAGGAGCAACAGCAAGAGCAGCAGCAGGATGAGTCGCAGCAGGACGAG
>Ga0180438_10006674_pt1 | contig 15527 bp, 14 predicted proteins | sample SS_ome_12_FD_132455 | JGI IMG/M metagenome (GOLD analysis project Ga0180438, IMG submission 132455) | Hypersaline lake sediment archaeal communities from the Salton Sea, California, USA - SS_3_D_2 metaG | ecosystem: Environmental > Aquatic > Non-marine Saline and Alkaline > Hypersaline >...
CAGTTAAAATTTAAAATTCCTGAGGTCATCCTGATTGCGATTAACGGCAGTGAAAATGTAAATAGTGCTGCCGAGCTTCTCATTGCCGGCGCCACGGACATTTTTCCGGCGCCTTATAATCCGGCTTTATTGGTGGAGAGGATTGAGGGGTTGTTGAGGTGAGTTGGTAAGGGTGACTGAATATTCTTGAAGACTCATATAAATGCTCATGCTCGACATTTCTTTTCTTACCATCCAATATTTGACGGATAGCAACGAGTTAGCAGACGATGTTAATTTTGAATTTAAAAATAAAAGGCAATTAATTACTTATGTTTTGGCAGTGCGAAGGAGGTGATGAAAAACTGCTGTAAGCGAGGGGGATTGAAAAATATTGTAAAGGATGAATGAATAACCAAACGGATTGGAAGATATTAAACAGAAATCTCTCAATTTGTCTTTTGAGAGGAATTCATCTAAGAAATAATTCTCAATTTTCTATTTGTAACTTTTCATTAAATTAATTGTAATTCACAAAATTTTTGAAGGAGATCAAAAAATGGCACCAAATGATGTAGAATTAATAAGAGTCTATACAGCAGACGCCGGCTCTATCCCTAGCAGTGTTGTTCTTCCTATCACTGATGACTTTGACATAATTGTTGAAGTGGAGGCAGGAAGTGCAATTTTTGGTAGCGGAACAGATTTTGAAGTTGGGGTGGTAGTTGTTGATATCAATGCCTTTAATTTAATCCCCACGAAGAATCCAGCACCTGCAGGTTATCAAGTAAGTCCTTTTAATAGTGATCTGGATGGACCAGGATCCGATTGGCCGACTCAGAAACATTCATTTAAGTTTCAGGTAGCAAATGCGGTTTTAGTTGGCAGACAAAATCACATGGGGATTGTGTATGCTTATTTAAAAGCTAGACATACCGATCCTGATGTGTCTTTCGGAATTAGCGTACCGTTCTTACTTGTTTAAGTTGGCTAAAAGAAAAATATTTATTAATACCATTTAAAGGCGTTCCTGAAGTTTTGATAGGAGCGCCTTTTGGTATTGATTCAACCAATAGGAAAGTCTATTGGTCATTTCAATTGATCGTGTTATCTTTTTTAGAGGAGATTTTATAATGGCTCCAAATGATATCGAATTGACGCGAGTCTGGACGAGAAAGATCGGGGGCACGGTGGCACACCACACTTTTCCATCCGGTACGGGTTTTGAAATTGTCGTTGACTGTGAATCAGGGGCTTCCATTCAGGGAAGCGGTTCGCCGTGGGAGATTGGTATTTGTGTCCGAGATTTATGTGATAATAATCCAATTGTTTTTACTGCCACTCAGAATGGTTCTCTGGGAAGTCCGCCCTGGATTTCTCTCGATTTTTTCGCCGTCTTTACCATTCCGGCACCAACACCCGCGCAAGAAGGCCATATCTGGGAGGTGGTTGCGAGCTTAAAGGTTAGACCGATTGATCCGGATATGTCTTTTTCCAAAAGTGCTTTATTTTGCATTACGGCACCCTAGTGAATATGAACAGTTTTTATAAATTTACTAATAAGTAGTGCCTTGATGAAAATTTTCTAATATGTCATTCTGAGGCGTTTTTTGTCGAAGAATCTCTTAACGTCAACATACTTATGAACAGAATGGTACTGCTCAGAGATTCTAACTACGCTCCCTAAATCGTCAGGTATGGGGAGTCTCTATTGATATAATTTTAATAAAGATGACAGATTGTCGAAGGAAGCTCCAAATTGCATGATAACGATGTTCAATTGATTCAGGTGTATACTGTGGAAAGAGGGGGGATTATTTTAGAGGAGTCTTTTCCCAGTGATGCTGAGTTTGAAGTTGTCGTTGAAGCGAAAGCCGGAAATACAATCTTTGGTGGGGGCGGACGATACTTCCTTCAAATTATCGTCAGGGACTTAACCGATTTTACAATTGTTCATCAGGATCGCCTGGAAGGTAATTTCACAATCGAACCCTGGAATGAACCGGTTTTACCCTATACATTTCCAATCCCGGCCCAGGGCCCGGCTAAAGAAAATCATATTTATGAGGCACTGGCTACCCTGAGTGTCGGTGTCAGAAATCCCAATGTGTCGTTTGCAAAGAGCCCGATGTTTATGATTTACAAAGCATAAATTTAAACGGAAACTTCAAAATGCCGATTCCAAGAATAATTTCGATTGCCAGTCAAAAAGGAGGAACAGGTAAAACAACAACCGCCCTGAATCTGGCTGTTTGTTTTACCGAACTGGAGCAACGGGTTTTACTCATCGATATTGATCCGCAAGCCAATCTTTCAATGGGACTGAATTTTGATATTTATAAACTGGATTACACCATTTATGATGTTTTATTGAATCCAGCGCAGGGACTGGAATTAGCACTTATAAAAACCACGATTCCTAAATTAGACCTGGTACCTTCAACCTTAGATTTAGCCGGGGCAGAATTAGAATTGGGAGGGAAATTGGGTCGTGAATGGTTATTAAAAAAAGCAATGAGCCAGGTGACGAAGGAGTATGATTTTATTCTGATTGATACACCACCTTCACTGGGGCTTTATACCCAAAACGCATTAATGGCCAGCCACGAAGTACTGGTACCGTTACAAGTGCATGTTTATGCATTGCGGGCTATTCCACAGCTTCAAGCTTCGATAAAGCTTGTTCAGGAATATAATCCGGTGTTGCATATTAGCGGTATTGTTTGCACAATGTATGACAGCCGAAATAATCTGTCAAAAGTCGTGGAAGAAACGATTCGACAGGAACTTGAGGAATTGGTGTTTAAAACCGTCATTCCCTTTAATATTTCTTTGGCGGAAGCCCCAGCAGCGGGACAGCCAATAACGGTTTATGCCCCTCATTCCACTGCAGCAAAGGCGTATCGAAATTTGGCGAAGGAGATGCTGACTCGTGCCTAAAAAAGAAGAATTAAAAAAATTGATTCGTGGAAAGGGGCTGTCGGCTTTTCGACCATCAGCAGAAAATCTGGCCTCCGACAATAAAACAAGTAAAATCCCTGATTCAACAATCCCGGATGAATCGGCTGCGCCGGACAGGCCAACCGAACCTTCCTCAGAAGTTATAATTGAATCTACTTCACCACAACAACCACCACAAAAACGAGTGAATCAATATTGTGTCATTTCTGAGTGCTTGCCATCGGAAAAACAGCAAACGCGTCTTCAAAATATTTTCGAAGAAAATCCTCACCAAATAATAATCTGGGATGCTTTCATCTCACAGCCGGAACAATTGGGTTCAGTGTTCAAACAAAAAATCCCTTTAACATTTAATGTATTTGGTTCTGCGGGGGGGATGTTAGCTCAATTGAAACCGCTGGTTACGGTGCACTGGATTTCTTATGATTTACTGAGAATGCAATTGCAACCCTGTTTTGAATTTAGGATTCAGACAAAACCCTGGTGGCCTTCATTTAAGATTTCTTATGATTTTTTACCGGCAGTGAGTGGTTTCTTTAAATTTCATACTATTCTCGACATTTCCCAGGTGGATTTATTTGAATTTTATGAAGGATCAATTTTTAAGATAGGATAAAAAAATTTTTATTAAGAATCTATTACGCCTTTTTATAATAGACACTTGTTTATATTATTTCCCCACCAACACTCCCACCACCTCACAATGCGCCGTGTGCGGAAACATATCCACCGGCCTTACCTGTTGTAATTCATACCCGGATTCTGATAATAATTTAACATCGCGGGCAAATGTGGCCGGGTTGCAGGAAACGTAGATAATTTTTGGCGGCCGGTGCTTAACGATTTGTTGAATAACCTCCGGATGCATTCCCGCCCGCGGCGGATCGGTAATCAGCACGTCAGGCGAGGGGAGATGGGAGGTTGTCGAGGCATTTTGCACAAATTGATCTTTTAAATCCCCTTCAATAAAGCGGCAATTGGAAATATTATTCAAGCGCAGATTTTCATTGGCGTCCTGAATGGCTTGAGGGACCAGTTCGAAGCCGATGACGCGGGCGGCTTGCGCGGCCAGATAGCAGGAAATCGTTCCCGTGCCACAGTACAGATCATACACCACTTCTGACCCGGTTAAAGCCGCTAATTCAGCAATTTGATCATAAAGTTTTTTCGCCTGGTACGAATTTGTCTGGAAAAAAGAATTGGCCGAAATAATGAATTTTAAATTATCGAGTTGTTCGACAATTCTGCCGGGACCCAATAAAATTTTTTCGACCTCACCCACCGCCGTGTCTGACGGTTTCCGGTTAACGGTGTGGATGATGGTGGTGATTTCAGGGAAGGTCTGGTGGAGCTGTTGGGCCAATTCATCCAGCGCTGGAAAATGCTCAGGACGAGGTGACGTCACCAGATTCAACATGAGTTGACCGGTGTTTTTACCTTCTCTGGCAACGAGATGCCGCCAAAAACCCGTGTGCTCGCGGGCACACCAGGGCTTAATGCCGCTGTTTCGTGCAAATTCTTTAACGGTGGCCAGAATTTGATTACTCAACGGGGAGAGCAATTGACAATCGGTTATATCGAGAATCCGGTCAAAGCGTTTGGGGACGTGCAGACCGAGGGCTAATTGGGGGCCATTTTCTGGAATCGTCGTGACATCCGGATACCACGGGCGATCACTAAATGAAAACTCCATTTTATTTCGGTAAAAAAAAATGGGATCGGCCGGCAGGATTTTTTCGGTTTGAAAATTGGTAAATCCGCCAAGATGCTCCAGGCAATCTTGTACCTGCTGCTGTTTGAATTCCAACTGGGTGGTGTAATTCAGATTTTGCCACAAACAGCCGCCGCACCCGTTGAGACCAAAATGCGGACAGCGGGGGGCAATGGCGAAAGGTGACTCCTGGATTACTTCCAGGATTTTGGCTTCGGCATAGTTTTGCTTCTGGCGCGAGATTCGAATTCGAACGGTTTGATCCGGTAGTGCGCGTTCAATAAATACAACCAGATCATGGTAGCGGCAAAATCCTTTCCCGCCAAAAGCGAGGCCATCAACCGTAACCGTCAGCTCCTGGCCTTTTTTAAGTGACTCCTGCATTTTAAATCTTAGGGATTGCTAAATAATAAATTGGAATTTTTGCACCCCACTTTGAGTATAATTGCTTTTGTTTTTTTCACAAAGAGTTCAGAGAGGACACAAAGAAAAAACTCTCCGAACTCTCTATCCGCTTTGTGGATTATGTTACATTTGCTAATTAAGAGTTCCACGTTATTTATGCGCAAGCACTTATTCAGAGTATCATTTTACATCAAATTATGAGTAGGTACCTCAAGCGTCAGCTATCTTTTTTGAATTGAAATACTTCCGTTGGTTGTCCGTAGCTCGATTTTACCATTGCCGGCACCGATGGTTCCTTCGATTCGTCGGCTGGAATAGTGGCCTGTGGTTTGAAGGGGAAAATCGGTAGAAATTCGGCCATTGGTCGTCCGCGCATAAACGGTGGCATCTACGGCGTCAGGGAGTTCAATTTTGATTTTGCCATTTGTGGTAACCAGGTCTAATTCATTCGCGGCGTCAAACTTGGAAATCGTGGATTCAATTGAGCCATTGGTTGTTTTCGCTGAAATACTACCGTCCACGTCAATAAGTTTAAGTCCGCCATTCGTGGTCCGGACGATTAATTCACCGGACACATTTTCAACATGAACATGTCCATTGGTTGTGCGCAGATTTAGTTTCACCTGCTCGGGAACGACAATTTCATAACTGACACTGAATTGACCCGGTCGATTGGATGTAAAAAGATTCCAGAAAGAGGAATGTGAGCGTCGCTGTCGGGGATATTCGGTTTCGATCTCGATGAAATCGGGACCCCGAGTAATCTCGATTTTTAATTGTTCCATCAGGCGTTCGGCTTCTTGATGACTGGCGGCTCGCACCGTTTTGGTGGCCATGATTTTAACTTCCGCCTGCGCGTGGGAGGTGATGGTAATAGAACCATTGAGGTTGGTCAGGCTAAGGGAACCGTTTCTTTCCAGGGGATAGGATTGCTCAAATTTTTCTTCAAGGCGATTCCCAAAGGCGCAGCCAAATATGATGAAAAATAAAGGCAGGACATAATAATAATCGAATGAAAATAGGGATTTCATAGTTCCTCCTATTGTTTTGCTTACCGTGAAAAAATAACTTTTTGAAAGGCTTCCCAATCCAGTTTCTGGAAGGCGCCATTTTTCTTCATTATATAAATACCCATATTCCGGTCGTCGACATCATTTGAGCCGCTTAGTTCGAAACGATTCCCATTCCACAATTCAATGATCGCAGCCCGGCGTGAGTGATATTCGATGGAGTAAATGGAACCAAATTCCAGATTCGCGTCAAACGATTTTAGTTTTCCGTCCAGAACATCGCTGGTAAAAGTCTCATCATTATCCCAACAGATGTATCCTTTAAAAATCTGTCTGTCGCGTGTAAGTACCTCTCCGAACAATGGCTTGCCCCCGGTGAAATCATTATAATCAAGCAGATATTTTGTCTCACGCTCAAAGAACTCGATCGCTTCGAAGTCGTTCCAGGGGATGTGAATTTCGCCATATTCAGGGTCTTTTACGACAATGCCCCGATGTCCCTGCCCCACATCATTACTGGCAGACAGTGTAAAACGAGTGCCATTTTTCATTTCGACAAGCGAGGTGGTTGGGGAGTCGCGGCGAATAATAAAAATATTTGCAAAAGGAATTTCCATGTCGCGGCCTCGATATTTACCATTTAAAATATCTGTGGACAGGCATTCATCATTGTCCCACATAATAAAACCCTTAAATTCGTCTTCGCCGCGCGTTTTTACCAATCCGTAGAGGCGATAGACGTCGTTGGTATTTTTTTGTTTGCGATATTTTGATTTTTCTTCCATAAATTCGACGGACTCAAAATTATTCCAATCAATACTAATTTTGCCAAAGTCAAGGTCACAAACTTCGATGCCCCGGTTACCGCTGCCGATATCACCGCCGGCTGAGTTAACGAACAATTGCCGGCCGTCTTTCAGCTCGATCAAAGCCGAGGAACTCGATTTTTTAATGATTTTACTGATATGGCCAAATTGAAGGGCAACCTGAGAATTTGTCCGAAAATCTTTTTCGTCCCGATAAATTTTATAGGGGCCGTACACTTTTAATAATATTTTTTCATCCCAGTCACTCTCTATAAAATATTTTTTTGTGGCATCGAGATAGTCATCCCAGAAGGTTTCATGTTTATCCCAGCGAATCCAGCCTTCAAAAGTTTCATTATTCGTGGTTTTAACCTTCCCATAAATTCGACCGGTTCCGGCCCCCAGGTTTTGAAAAGAGAAGATTAAATTCAGGATTATGAGATAAAAAATTATTTTATATTTTAGCATGATGACTCCTTTAAATTTTGGCAGGTAGGTACTCGGATAGAGTGTTCAGTAAAAATGGTTTTCACATCAAGTAATAATCATTACGACGGTGGGCATAATTCGTTTCATTGATCCGGGCAAACCTCACTATATTATAATGGTAACCACTTCCGGAGTTTAACCAATCAATATTTTAAGATGGATTTCAGACCTTCTGTGAACCACCTGCTCAGCCGGGTATGATTGGTCGGTGCAGTGCCAGGTGAGATAATCTGGATTATACTATGACCAAAGTGGTTTTGAGATTCAACCTTTAAGTCCTCTCTTTTTAAGAGAGGATTTAGGTGAGTTTTTAAAATTAGAGAATCTCAAAACCACTTTCACCTTAGTATAATTCAAGTTGATGACAATTATTTCAAGACATTTATGACCATATTCATAATGGGGATTCGTTCAAATTGAACTCCTGCTTCTTCATAAAGGGCACCGGCCATATTCAACAAATCCGGGTAATCACCACAAACCACGATACGTTTAATACCGGCGTTTACAATCATTTTGGCACAAATAATACAGGGGCTGTGAGTACAATAAATAGTCGAATTATTGATGTTAACGCCGTGTCGGGCGGCTTGAATGATGGTGTTTTGTTCGGCGTGAATTCCCCGACAGATTTCATGCCGTTCGCCGGAAGGGATTTTTAACTCATCGCGTAAGCAACCGAGTTCCAGGCAGTCCTGGGTGCCCCTGGCTGCGCCGTTATAGCCCGTTGCCAGTACCTGGCGGTCTTTCACAATGATCGAACCAACATGGTGGCGGAGGCAGGTGGATCGCTCAGCGACGAGAAAGGTCATTTTCAGGAAATACTCATCCCAACTGGGCCGAATATGAGCCGCGGCAGCAGCTAGAATTTTATCCACTTTGCGCAACAGTTGGGATTCAGAGCCATTATTAACAATATGAAAATCAGCCATTTTCATACAGGCGGCGAGGTTTTGAGCATTCATTTTTTCACTGTGCTCAAGGGCTTCAATGTGCTTGAATTCTTCCAGCGTTGGCGCATTTTCATTTCGATTACGCGTTAGTGCTCGCTCATACCGGATTTCAACGGGGGCATCCACGGCGAGAAGAATAAAGTGATTTAATTTTCTCAACACCTCGACTTCAGCCGGATTACGGATGCTGTCGATTACTGAGTAATTCGAGCGGAGTTGCTTGGTAATTTTTTCGGCGAGGACACCGGGGCCGAATTTTTCGCGAAGGAGATTACCGATTTGAATCAGGTTTTCACGGTTAATCGCTTTTCGACGTCGTTGAAGTTCATCCCGCAAGATGTCAGAGAGCGAATAGTGACGGTAACCTTTATTTGCTAAATAGGTAAGGATAGTTGTTTTACCAGCGGCATTGGTGCCTGTAAGTCCAATATGCATTGTCGCTTGCCCCTAAGTTAACACTTCAAGAATCTCTCGATACGAAGGATTTATTTGAGGTAAATGACTATTTTGGCAAATAGGTAGAAATATAGCAATATTATTATTAAAGATCAATTTTTTTTTATTGCAGGTTAATCTCTTTTTTTTACGCCGCAACGAGAGGCCTGTCAGCTTTACTTTTGTCCCAGTTTGATACACTATGTCTGAAATGAGCAATCCCCTTGAATTCAATCCGCTAATATTTCCTAAAACGAGTGCTGAAATCCTTAGAAAGCATTGAGTACAAAAATTAATGATATGTTTCACGCAAATCGTTAGTAATCATCTAAATTTTTAAATTACAGACCAGTTGTTAAGCCCCTCTTTTGTCGAATGATTTACCCGGTCATTTACTTTTTAGATGCTCCCCTTCGGAATAAGACAGCTATTAAAATTCGGAAAATTTTATCAACATTATATGGTACTTGAATATATTCTCGCTTCGAACTATAGATTACAATGAAAGAAAATCGTTTTGGCAAATGTATTAGAAAACAGGATCGTTAATGTGTGTTTTGAACGGAAGCGCTGAATAAATCCTGACATAAATCAAAACCGTTTTATAATTTTGTAATGAGATAGATTGAACATAATATTAACAATGTAACCGAATTGATATGGTACATGTTTTGCAAAAAGGAATTCTCTTTTTATAAATGGCGATAAGTAATAGGATTTTAAAAAATAATTAATGGATCTGGGTGCATTCACTGGCTTAAGTTTAGCTTATTCCCATTCTTCAGCGGACGAAGGAATTGCGGTTTTTAGACGGAGAAAGGCTTCAGTGAATTGTGATTTCAACCTGTTACGACTATAAAAATCACCAGGATGGGACTGCCACATGAAGGTTAAATATTTACCTGCATTCATTTTCTTCTTTTTAATGACGACGGTGAAATTGAGTGCTCAGGTCATTATAAAAGCTCCCACCGAACAAGATCCAACGGGTGTTGTTTTTTATGGAAATGTGTCCGTTGGGACTTATTTTCAAACCAATGACGCGGCTATGTTTCGGGAAGGTGTTTCACCCATGTTTCCGAAACGTGGTGCAACCCTTAATCATCTATCTTTTGGCGTGTATCAAACCTCAATTGCTTCAATTCTGGGAATAAAAGGGGGCGGATTAAATCTGGGGCCACTCAAGGCGCTGTTTTACCTGGAACTGGATTTTGTAGGTAGAGGTGGCTCAACGGCAACATTGGGCGCAAAAACGGGTGAAACCAGTTTATTACGGATTCGGCACAGTTATCTAAAATTAAATTACAATCATTGGAATCTGAGTTTGGGGCAAACGTGGAATCTGTTTTTCACAAGTAAGGCACTCATTTTACCCAAAATTCGGAACGCTTATGTTTTTACGCCCCACATGCCACACAGTCGTGAGCATCAAATAAAAATTGATTTTGATTTATTAAAAAACGTGCATTTAGCCGTGTCACTGGGTGGGCTGGCTTATCAATACGCTTATGGTGACGCGGGTGGGAGCGGATTTGCCCAATATGGTTCCCATGTCAAAGCGGGTGGTGACATTAATGCCGCCCTTGAATTTATTAATATTGGCCCTTTAACCGTGCATTCCGCCCTGCATATTGATCGGCAGAAACTCGGTAACTGGATCCCGAATATGACTGGTGAAAAGCGCTTAACCTGTCTGGCCTATAACCTCACTGGTTTATTGAATATAAAATACCTGCGTTTACTTGGGGGGTACAATGCCGGCGAAGGGGGCCAGGATTTTCTGTGGTTTAACAGTGGTGTTGGTGTTAAGGAGGGGGGAGATTCCAATCAGGCCGAAGATTACGAAGGTAAATTCGGGGCCAATTTTTGGATTTCCGCTGATTGTGAGGTCGGGCCTTTTACGACTGCCGCCTTTTATGGTCAATATTTAAATCAAGATTTTCATCCGAAAGCGTTTGATGATTTGCGCACCATCATCGGAACCATCAGTTATGCCCCCACCAGTAAGCTCTCGACCGGACTTGAGGTGATTTATCAATATGCACATTTTCTGAGTACTGAGACCGCGGATGAAGAAAATGGAAACTATTTGCGTTTCGGGATTGATTTAGGATACTCGTTTTAAGAAGGACAAGAAAAGCCTTATGTTGATTCCTTATGAAAATATTGTTTATCGAAATTTAAAATCTTCATTTACCAATTTTAATGAATTGCTGGTAAATCTGAATTCGATTAGCTTGACTGGCTTTGTGCATTTAGAATTTCAGGGCTTTCAATCGATCGTATTTTTACAAAATGGTCGAGTTTGCAATGCCTTTGCTGAATTTAATTCCGTTAAAAAATTAGGGCAGGAAGCTTTCAATTATATTAATGCAAAGGTCAGAGAAGCGGGGGGACAAATTAACGTTTACAGCCTCTCCAGTGAATTAATTATGTTGTTCTCGAATTCGGTAAAAAATGAGATTGTCTACAAAGATTTGAGTAGCGAATTTACGAGTCTGGACAAACTAATCGCCAAGCTACAGGAGGAACAACATACCGGACATATTGAAGCCATCAGTAAATCGGGTAATAAAAAGGCTTTCATTTTTTTTCAGACCGGTGAAATATTAAAGATGTTACTCTCGGTCATCGAAAAGCCATTGTTTGAAGTTGACGAATTTCAAGAAATTAAAGATACATTCTCTAATGCAGCCGTTGTCTTCAATGTTTATAAAAGTAATTTATCCCTGGTAAATTCAAATAGCTGGCTGACGACAACTTATGAAATATCAGAGATGCTGGAGCTCTGGGGAGCAATTATTCAGGTCGTAGAAAAGCAGGTTGGGAGTGAAACCTTCGCTTCGATCTTTAAGCAGGTATTATTCGAGCACGCAGACAAATATTTATTTTTAGATCCTTTTTTAGGCGAATTTAAATATGCCGATGGGAAGATTATTTTAAAAAGCAAATCGGTACAGAATTTTGATCAAGCCCTGAAAGAGGTTCTCCGGACAACCATTGCCAAATTAAACATTCAAAAACCATCCAAAGTTGACCTGGATCAGGTTCGAGAGAAGTTTGCTGAAGTTATTGATAAATATTCGCTGACGAATCTCATTTATGATTTAACAGCCTGATTTTCGGAGGTCATCGGCCTTAATAACCTAATAACACGGTCACCTGGAGCGTATTAGCGGGTGGCTTTGAACGACACGGATTTACTTTTCATATCGACAATTTTATTATTTATTGAAAGGAAAAGCAATGGCTGAGACATTAACCGGCAGCATTACTGAAATGCCTTTACTTGAGATCGTGAAGTTGCTCAATTCTGGGAATATGACCGGTCGTTTGCTGGTGCTAAACAACGCGGTGCGGGGTGAGATTTATGTGCAATCCGGACAGATTTATCATTGTGTTCTTGGTCATACGGTGGGACAACTGGCGCTCTACAGCATGTTAGGGTGGATTGAAGGGCGTTTCAGTTTTGAAAGTGGCATCGAAACGGCCGAAAAGACGGTAAAAGCGTCAACCGAACAGTTATTATTATACGGAGCGAAACGGATTCGTGATTGGCAGGAAATCAAAAAAGTCGTTTCATCAATGGATAATATTTTTGCTTTTTCTCCTGATTGTTCCACTGAATCGATTGAACTGCAGCCGGATGAGTGGAAAGTTATCGCGTATGTCAATGGTAACCGGACGGTGAGTCAGATTGTTGAATTAAGTGATCGAGATGATTATACCGTCGCGAAAGTGTTATTTCGATTATTTTCTATTGGGCTACTCTATAAAGTCGAGCAACCACAGAAAGAAACTGGTAAAATCCTTGCTCCAGAATTTTTCGTTTTTATTGAAAAGGAATTGGGAAAAGCAATTGGCCCGGTAGCTGATTTAATAATAATGGAACAAATTGCCAAATTAGGTGAGACAAAGGAAACCTTATCGATTAATAGGTTGCCGTTACTCATTGAAAAATTAAGTGATGAAATTTCGAATGATGAAAAAAAGCAACGCTTTCAACAAACGATGCTGCTGAAGCTAAAGGATTTATAACGGTTCGAGGTTAATTTTACCCTCATCCCGGCGCGTTTCGAAAGGGTACTTTGCCAATCCGGCACTTTTGTTAAAATGAAGATAAATATTTTTGCCAACCCGGTGAAGGCCGGAAAAGGGGAATCAATTGAGGTTAAGAAAAGGGGAAGCTAATGCGAAACAGGTGTTTTATTTGGTTATTGGTATTCATCAACTTTTATATTAGCGGCGTGGTATCTGCTCAGATTACGCCGAAGAATCAACTGAATGATCTTGAAAAGAAAATTTATGAACTGGCGGTGAAATGTCAGAAAGAGTGTGTGGAAATCATAAATAATTTACTTGCCAGTCACAAGCTTACCGAAGCCCAAATTTTTGATACTTTTTACATACCCATCCCCAAAACAAATCCTCAGAAATTTTCGACGCAGTATGATTCTCGCATTGAGGCGGTATTGCAGCCGGTTTTGGACCGATATGTGGAGCAGAATCCAGCGCTTGTTTTTATAAAAATTGTCGATAAAAATGGATATGTCCCGGTGCATAACTCGAAATATTCGAAGCCACTAACCCATAAAAGCGAACTTGATCTGGTCAGCAACCGCACCAAACGGATTTTTAATGATAAAACCGGTATTGCCGCCGCCCGAAATACAAATTCATTTTTATTACAGCCGTATAAACGCGACACCGGTGAGGAATTGTTCGATCTTTCCGTTCCTATTTTGATTAATGAGAAACACTGGGGTGCTGTCCGGTTTGGGTATTCCATTAAGAAATAAAACTTGTTCAAATTTTAAATTTGATTTATTTAAGGAAGGGAATTAAAATGGCGCTATTTGCATCAGTAAAATTAAAATTAGGTCTCAAGCTCTCATTCACACTGGCCTTGATGATGCTTATTTTGGTGAGCCTGGTTTCATACTTTTTGATTACTAAACAAGGTGCACTATTGGAAGAACAACTCATGGACAAAGCGGTTATGCAAGCGGGAATTGGTGCAAAGGCAATGGAATTTGTTCTTGAGAAGGCAGTTGACAATGGTGTTTTTACATTGGAAGAAGTTTTTGACACGAATTATGTCGAAATCCCGGGATTTGATCCCCCGAAATATCATTCGAAAATCGATTTTTATCTGGATAATACCATTCTTGGAATTGAAGACAAATTTTTGGACGATCCGGTTGTTATTTACGCGACGATGGTTGATATCAATGGGTATGTGCCCACTCATAACACCCGTTTTCAGCAACCCATCACCGGTGATAAGGAAGAGGATTTGATTGGCAATCGTACCAAACGATTTTTCAATGATCCAGTGGGAATTAAAGCGGCACGGCATCAGCAAAAATTTCTTAAACAAGTTTATTATCGGGATACCGGTGAGATGTTATGGGACATTGCCGTTCCGGTATTTGTGAAAGGACGTCATTGGGGAGCCTTCAGAATGGCTTATTCGATGGAAAAGATCGAGCAGAATATTCGCGATTTAACCTACTCAATCGGCGTCGTCATGTTATTATTAACGATTTTATTAGGGGTTACCACATTTATTCTGGTAAATCGCTCGATTGTCGAATTGGGGCGGATTACGCGGCTGGCCTCACGGATGGCTGATGGTGATTTGGATGTCCAGATTGAAAGCAGATCGACTGACGAAATTGGTCAACTTGCCGACGTTTTGGAGCGGATGCGGGTGAGTCTGCAAAAAACGCTGGAACGCTTGAAAAGAAATTTTTAAGCACAACCATTGATGAATATTCTTTCGAAAAGTGTTTAGACTGCGGGATAAAATGAGATTCCCAATTTGACGTTAAAAGCGGTCGTGGTCTGATTCGGAAATGAGTAAATGCAAACAATGCAGCAACTAGTGAAAAGGGGAGAAAATGTCTTTCGAAAAATTGTCTGATTATTGTGGCCGGATTTTATTGGTATTGGTGCTGTTGATTCAACCGGTTTTAGCTGAAAACGGTGTAACGAAGACGGAGATCCTGCTTGGCTCCTCACTGGCCCTGGAAGGCCACGCGAGTTACCTTGGCTTACAAACCATTCATGGTGCCCTGGCTTATTTGAACGAGATCAATGAGTCGGGTGGGATTTATGGCCGAAAAATTAAAGTGATTACTTATAATGATGGTTATGAGCCTGAACCCTGTATCCAAAATACAAACAAGCTTATTAATGAGGATCAGGTATTTGCTCTGTTTTGTTATGTCGGGACGCCAACGAGTGTAAAAATAATTCCCATTGTCGAAAAAGCCCAAATTCCCTTGCTCGGACTTTTTACCGGTGCCGAAGTGCTCCGTGAACCAGTCAAGCGCTATATTTTCAATGTACGGGCTTCATATTATGATGAAACAGGGGGAATGATCCAACACTTTTGGGAGGACCTGGGAGTCCGGAAAATCGCTGTTTTTTATCAAAATGATGATTATGGTCAAGCCGGATTAGCCGGGGTGGAATTGGCCTTGAGAAAATATCAGTCGATACCAGTGGCTGAAGGCACTTACGAGCGGGGGAGTGAAGATATTACCAATGCCTTACAGACAATTCGGAAGGCCAATCCGGAAGCCGTGGTCATGATTGGGGTTTATGGGCCTTGTGCCCGTTTTATTCAGTCGGCAAAATGGTCTGGTTTTAATCCCTATTTTCACAATGTTTCATTTGTTGGCGCCAAACAGATGGCTCGATTACTGGGTGCTGGTCGAGATAGTGACGGTGTTATTGTAACTCAGGTGGTGCCACCGCCGACTTCGGCCCA